>ERZ1740062.1033-NODE-1033-length-12202-cov-11.677040_pt1 | contig 12202 bp, 13 predicted proteins | sample MGYA00581741_ERZ1740062 | MGnify/ENA primary metagenome ERZ1740062 (study PRJEB43018, sample SAMN04849747) | marine metagenome | isolation source: floating plastic debris | place: Pacific Ocean | collected 2008-09-01 | study: EMG produced TPA metagenomics...
CAAGCGGAGTGCAAGTATAGGCGGCGACCATGGTCTATACGCCATCGAGATCGAACATTGCCATCGCTCTAATAGGCGCGCGCGTCTCATTCTGATTGTGCGCGGTGTGGAACATTTCGATACTGGTGGTTTCGACCCCGGCCTCAAATGGGTAGGGAATGCTGCGCAACGTGGACGCGAATTCTCCGTTCGAGAGACCTGCGACGTAGAGTTGGCCATCGTCAAATTCAAAATCAGTCACTGATAGAGTCGGCGCAGGAATATCTCGCCAGAACGTCACGCCGGGATCTGCGGGCTCGGCAATATCGACGCTGGTATAACTCAGCGAATGATACTCCAGATTCACAACCTCCCCTCGCGGAGACACCATCACAAGCGCGGAGCGTTCACCGTCATCTCCCATCATGGAGAGTGAGACGAAAGCCGACTTGGTTACCGGATGCACGGCTAAATCGTGGTATGTAATGTCGAACGGGCTGACTTGGAAGAAATTTGCAAGCTTGGAGCCAAACCCGACTAGATTATAAGGCACAGACTCAAGATTGCCTGTTTCATCAGGTATCTCCGATAGTTCTAAAGCATAGACCTTGTTTTGCACATCGTCGGCGGCGAACAGCGTGTTCGGACCCCCGAACTCCAATACCGTCAATGAAACCGGCGGCGGACCGACTTCTTCTATATTGATGGGACCGGGTTCAGATTGTGCGCAGGCGGAAACTAGTAGAGTAAACGCAGACACACTCAGGACGGAACTTTTTACGACAGAAAACATAAATGACCCCTTTGTCAGTAAAAACTCTGATCTATGGGTCGCATGAAATCAGCGTGATATATACAGAACCAAATGCACAGCGTGTGCGCATGCTTGCGCCATACTGACGTTCGCGCTCGGGCGACGCTGAATGCGCGTGTTCGCGCATGCTATGTTTATTTGTGCTGCATTTCGAATGTACACAAGTTTGCTATTCAATCGAGTATGAGTTTGTTGATTGAAATACGGACGGCATATTTCATCGCAAAACTGGGGACCGTTTCTGCGGCAGCGGAGGCGTTGGGCGTGCATCGTGCGACCGTCATGCGTCGCATCGATTTGTTGGAAGCCGAGCTCGGATTGAAGATTTTCCGCCGGCACGCCAAAGGCTATTCCTTGACAGATTTTGGAAACTCGCTGGTGCGGTCTGCGGAAACGATAGAAAGGGAAGCCGAGCGATTTGTCGGGCTCAGCAAAATGAAACACGAACGACTGGATGGCCAGTTTATTGTTGCCACGCCGACTGGGGCCGCTCCGACAGTAATCGCCGCTGTGCAAGCGTTTCAGCAACGATTTCCAGAAGTCTCAGTCACCCACAAGGTTATTTCCGCCATTCCGAGAATGGAGCTTGGTGAGGCGGATATCTGTTTCTATTTTGGGCCCAAACCAACGGACCCTGACTATGTGGTCATGCCCTGGATGTCTTTCTATGGGGGGATCTATGCTCATCAGGATTATATCGACCAATATGGCAATCCAGCATCTCTTTCGGAAATCGGTGAACATCGGTTCGCGCTACTGTCCGAGGATTTGTATTCGCCCCCAAACGATTGGATCCGCGCAAATGTCCCGGTAGAAAACATCTTTTTCAAAAGCAATGATCGGCACGTCGTATGGCGGGCGGTGCAGGAAGGGATGGTCATCGGATGTATCGGTGACCATCTTGCGCAAGCTAATCCTCTCATTCATCGGATTAGAATCCCAGTCCCAAATGTAAAAACGGCGTGTTGGGTCATCACGCATGTCGACACGCACCGGACGCCGAAAGTGATGGCGTATCTGAACTGTTTGAGAGAGGCTGGCTTGTCGGGGAAATTCGACACTGAAATGGACTTGGATGTTATGCCGCAGGTTTGATGCGCGCGTGCGAGGGGCGGAAAATACAAGCAGAGATTTTTTGGTGGAGGTGATTGAATGGATATCTCGAATACGTTGAGTCATGTAAGTTGGCGGGCGCCGACCTCCCATGTCGGCCCCGTGGAGGTGCGCAGACCCTTGCCGATGGGTAATACCAAAAGTGTCGGTCCATTTGTGCTGCTTGATCATTTCGGGCCGGTTCCAGCCCCCAGCGGCAAATTGCCGGCCCATCCACATGCTGGAATTGAGGTTATGACCTATCTCATCGACGGGGCGAATGAGCACACGGACAGTCTCGGCAATGTTGGACAAATTGGTCCAGGCGGCGCGCAATGGATGAAGTCTGGTCGCGGTATCCTGCACACTGAGCGAAATTTACTGGATCGCGCGAGTATCATGCATGGTTTGCAAATCTGGGCGCGACTGCCCATCGACCAGCAAGACGATTCACCGGATTACCGAGCGTTCCAGGCGGATGAAATGACACGATGGACCGATGATTTTGCGGAAATCAAACTGATAGCGGGTGAGTTTGATGGGCGACGGGGACCGCTGCCGCTGGCCAGCCCAGCCTTGATGGCGCACATTGCTTTAGATCGAAACTCGCGCTGGGCATTGTCGCTTCCGAGTACCCAACATGAGTATGCATTTTATGTTATCGATGCCCAGAACGGTATTTGGGTTGACGACACTGATCGCGTTGCACGGGGTTCGATCCTACGCGTGGCATCAGGCAGAACATCTGTGAGCTTAAGCAACAAGTCTTCATTACCTGCGCAACTGTTCCTGCTCGGAGGCGCCCCAGCGCCGCGACCGCTGGTCTTTGGAGGCAGTTTTGTTCTGGACAGCGAAGCGGCCATTCGTGCCGCGGACCAACGTTATCGCCTGGGCGAGATGGGGACGCTCGACGGCGTTCCGTTTTGAGTGTTTGTATTAAGCTGATCACCAGATTTTTAGAAAGTGGATGCTGTTAAGAGGCGCCAATCGGGGGAATGACTCTTGCCAAACAACGCCGTTGCGATCTTTAGGGACCATTTAGCGGCGCGCGGACATGCGCTGACCGAAACTGAATGGGATTCAATTCGCCATCGTCTCACTGCAGTATCGGCTGAACGGGGCGCTATCTTGCTCGAGACTGCACGTGTCACCAAACATCTTTTTTTTGTTAGCGATGGCGTCGCCGCGTCGATCCAAACAACACCTGACGGTGATGAGCAGATCGCGCGTTTTTTTGAACGCGGGCAATTGTGTTCCAACCTCACATCGGCTTGGCATCAACATGTCAGCTCGGACGCGCTGATCGCGATGAGTGCGTTTGAAGGCGTGCGCATTCCATTCTCGATGTTTCGTAACGATTTTTTATCCGAAGCGCCACTGAGCCAATACTGGCGGGAAATGGTGCTGGAGACACTGGTGTTCGACAAGGACCTCATTTGTGCCAAGACCATAAGAGATGTTGAAACCCGATATCGCTTCCTGATCGAAAAATATGATCAGGTCGTGCCACTGGTGCCGGATAAATATATCGCCCGATTTCTAGGGATCACACCACAAGGTTTGAGCCGATTTAAGAAGAATCTTCGCACGAATTAACCCAGGTGAACGCATACGGCCAGCCTGATCGGTTACAACCCTTCACTCGAAGGATTCAAAGGTGAAGATCATGGCTCATTTTTCCATGCCGGCTGAACGTGATTTCGGTTGGACGCTGAAGCCCGTCGACACAACCGCGTTTGAAATAGTCGAACGATCAAATGGCCAATTTTGTGTGGTCCTGAATCACGCACTCTTGCGCGGCGTCACCAGCGAGATGATCCATTGGTGGTTCCTGCACTTTCCCAATCTGCGCGTTACGCTGGAAGACACTCCTGGATATGAATCACAAACCGTACCCGGCTATTTGCTCTGGCATCCATCAGATCATTGCAGCGCAGAACTATCGGGATCGCTGGGACCGAATGGCGTTTCGCAAGCCGGAGCTAAAATTCACATCCGGGAAGCGATGCAGTTCAATACATATGCTTTGAAATACCCAGTCGATACAGCTTTGAGTATATTCTACTGCGCGCCAGATGGTTGGGCGATGGGGAAACGCTTGCCTTTTCTTGGCAATGTCATGTGTCTCCGCATTCACTATAAGGATGTCCTGTCTGCAGGGCAGGTAATCGGTGTTCACTATCACTATGAAGTGGTCATCGGAGCAACTGGAAACAACCCGATCGTACGGGCATTCAATCGGCGTTTGACCGCAGAATATTCTCCGGAATTCTTCGCCGCGTGGCACCTGCATAATACAATCGAAGTTGGTACATTCGAAAACTTCCTGCCAGCCTTGTTCGCCCAGCGTGATGATGATTCTGGCATGAGCTATACCAGAAACATGAATCCGATCGCGACAAAAACAAGCAATCAGACAGCTCACGCACCAGACCTGTTTCGTAAACGGGTCGAAGGATACAAAACCCTGAAAGACCCGCATGCTTTTCAAAACCCAAAGGCGTCGAGTTTCCTTTAGTCTTCTCTAGGATGCAGGACTTGAATCTACTTGTGCGGCGATCTCCGCCCCAAGTTCGGACAAGCCCAGGCTGAGCGCCGTCATATAAGCTTCGTAACTGTCGCCGGCGCTTGGAACGGTGATTGAAAAGCGATTTATCCGGACGTCGTCATTCGCGGCTTGGACGAGATACTGACCCGCCATCTCTGCTTCTCCATCAGGTCCTCTCAGCAGCCGATCGAAGGTGAGAGTGAGCCGAATTTCCGGCCTTATGCCCGCTGGGTATGGACGTTGCAGCACGGTGCCGCCGGTGCTTTGTTCAACGGCTTTGGACAAAGCGGCGGTCAATGCTTCACTGGGCGGCGCTGCCCAACGATGATTGTCATCTTCGGAGATTCGATAGGGCGACAGGGCCGTCGTGATCTGTTGGTTCCGCGCATAAGCCGGAAGGGTGAGTTCCGACAGCCCGATGATCTGATCATTGGTGGTCGTACGTTCCGGAAGGCTAAGGTCAGCCAGCGTATACAGAACCGGATCAGGCGCGGATGAGCAGGATGCGACGACCGCTGAAAGGCAAATCGGGATCAGGTAGTGTTTCTTGCGCACGGATCAATTCCTCCCCGTAATCAGTGAGTTGGGTTGTTCTTCCAATCTGGCGGCGAGCGCCGATAAGGATCGGGCCGCATCGCGGAGATCTCGGACCGCACCGGAGAGGTCTACATAAAGCTGCGAGTCTGGGGATAGGCCGGTCAGCGTGTTTTCGCCGGCATCCGCGATCTGATTGAGGTTGTCGATCAAGAGCGGCAGATTTTTGCTGGCGGCATTCAGGCGCACGGCCACATTGTCAAAAGAGGCGAGTGTTGTGTTGAGTTCTCCGGGCAGGTCTTGAAGATCTGGATTGGCGACCAGGGCATTGGTGTTGTCAAGCAGCCGAACAGCGGAAACCACGAGGTCTTCAAGTGGGAGTTGAGCCAAATTTTGTACCAATTGTTCTGCATCCTCCGTAATAGCGTTCAGTTCCGACGGTGCGGTCGGTAAGCGAGGTATTGGATCATTAAAGTCCACAAGGAACCTGCTGGTGCCTACGCCGTCGACGAATCGAATGATTTTCTTTCCAGTCAAAATGTTCCCGGTCGCCAAGCGTACCCGCATGCCGGATGTCACCCAATCCTGGATCGAGCCCTGCGCTTCCTCGACCGTGCCGAAGGCGAGGCCGATCCGGCTTGGTTGGAGTTCAATGATCACGTTGACAATGTTCGAGCCCGGATCTCCCGTGAGATCGAGTCGCAAATCATTAACAGTACCGATGCGAATGCCCTGCCATTCAACGGGCGCGCCAGGTTCCAAGCCGGCGACGGAATCATCGAACGTGACCATGAATTGTACGCCAGCCTCTTCCGGGTTTGTGTACTGGTTTTCGATCGCGGCGTCGCGGTCCTCGAACAAGGTGAATACGTATTCTTCGTTCAATGGCGCATCGGAGACATCAATCCCGAGATCACCGAACTCGATACCGCCCCTCAGAAGAGATGCTAATGAAGCGAAATTAACGGCGATTCCGTCTGTACTGGTTTCCAGGCTGATCCCAGACACGTTCCAAAAATGGGTTGCCCTCGAAATCAATTCATCATGAGGCGCTTCAACGAAAAGCGAGTAATCAATGGCCCGATTGTCGCTACTGATTTCTCGACTTTCAATCCGGCCGACCTGGATCCCGCGATAATAGACCGGTGAGCCGACATTGACGGATCCGGCGCGGGCAGAGCGCATCTTGAGATGAAGACCTTCGGCACTTGGCGGCGTGAGCGGCTGTTTCTCCAAACCGTCGAATTTGCGCAGGCTTTGGGTCGGTGGACCTGACCAATCCACTTCTATGTAGGCCCCAGAGAGAATGGTGCTCAAGCCGGAAAAACTGGTTCCTGAAATATTAGCGCTTACGACCCAAAAATCCGTCGTGTCACCGAGGTACGGTTCGATTTCGAGATCTAGTCTGGCAGAGACGATGACACTCTCCAACCCATCCGCGAACTTCACCTCTTCGACCACGCCAATGACGACATCCTTGTGTTTGATCTCGGTCTTGCCCGCAGAAATCCCTTTCGCCGCTTCAAATTCGATTTCGACAAGTGGTCCTTGATTGGCCAGAGACCGATAGGCGACAGCGCCGCCGAGCAGTGCCGCGATGATTGGCACAATCCAAACCACCGAAATGCCACCACGGCGTTCGTTTTTTACCTCAGGCGATTGAAAGTCAGTGTCCGCCATTTTTAGGCTCCCCTTCCAGCGCACCGTTATCCCAAATCAATCGGGGGTCGAAACTCATCGCCGATAGCATTGTGAAGATAACTGACATTGCGAAGGCGTTGACGCCTGCGCCGGGCAAGATCGACATAAGCGCGCCAACCTGGATCAAGGCGGCGAGCGCGGCGACCACGAACACGTCGATCATCGACCACCGTCCGATCAGTTCTACCAATTCATGTGCGAGATGGCGGCGGTGTTCGCTGAGCGACCAGCCGCGTTGAATCGACAATGCAAGCCAAGCGATGATGATGAATTTCGAAACGGGCACCACAATGCTGGCAATGAAGATTACTGCCGCAATTTCAAAGCTGCCATGATGGATCAACGCGATGACGCCACTGATAATCGTCGAAGGACTATCGCCCGCAACAGATTGGGTGACCATGATCGGTAACACGTTGCCAGGGATGTAAGCCAGCACGCCGGCAATCCAGAAGGCCCATACCCGTTGGAGACTATGTGGACGGCGGACATATGTGTCGGCGCCGCAAATCGGACACCTTTCGCCGGGGCGGTCGGTCAGCGTCCCGCATGAAGAGCAACGCGCGAGACCAGCATCTTTCGCGGTCTTCATGATACTCTCCGGATGTCGTGCCAGATTGTGTCACGGCAAACCGCGGAAGCGCCGAACGCCATGATGACGATCAAAGCTGCCATTCCCCAAAACGCCGGACCGAGATAAATGTCCGCGAGTTTTCCAACTTTGACCAATGAAACAATGACACCGATCATGAAAATCTCTGCCATGGTCCAGGGCTCGAGCATTTGCGCCAGACGAAAGGACAAAGCATGCGGACGTGCGGTAGATTGCTTTCGGAACAAACTTAGTCCGACGAACAATAGAAGGATGATCCGCAACAGCGGGAACAGTAGAATGAGACCCGCACAGATCATCGCGAGTATGATCATTGAATTGCTTGCCAGAATTCCCACCGCGTCGATGACGGAGATCTCGTTTGACAAACCTGAGCGTTCCATTCGCATGAACGGAAAACTGATAGAAACGGCATAGAGAACCAGGCTGGCGACCATGAAGGCGACGGTGCGTTCGGCGCTGCGCTCCTTATTGGTCAAAATGGTTGTATGGCATCTCTTGCATTTTGCATGCTCGTTCGGACCCAGCGTAGGACGTTCCCAAAGAGCGTCACAGGATGGGCAGGCGATGAGACTTTGGTTGAGCCGATCAATCTCACGCAACCGGGCGGGAGAAGGCGGTCGCTGTCGACGAAAGATCCGTTCCCAAAACTCTTTCATTTCAACGCCAGCTCCTCAGACCCGGATCCGTTTTCGGATTTGAGCCCGCAAATAATGTTAGACCGTGCAAGGTCGACTTTTACGGATAGAAACGCGAGCAACGCGCAGATTGAATCTACCGTCTAAGCGGCGGCGTGGTCATGCTGCCAATGCCTTAAAATTATTCAGTTTATTTGGCGGGCTGCGAAAAGATCCTGCGCTTTATGTTTGAGTGAAGGAAGTTGAAAAATCAATCCACTAAGCGCCACTCTGGCGCACACATCATGCGCATTTCAAGTGGTTTTCGCACAGGAAATTCCCTGAATAGTTCGCACAGCCAAGTCTTTCTTTTTTGTTTCTGTGGAATAGAAATCCGGGTGCAGGCGTATGATCGGTCTGAGGCACTTCAAATGGATATGTTGCAGTCTTGTCCTGATATTGGTGTCGCCGCCGGGACGGGCTGATGAAGCTTGTGAGACGTTTATTGGCGATGCGCTTGGGGAATTGTTTGCCGAATTCAATCATACACGGGAGCCAGATGAACTCGAACTTACAGCCCTGGTGCAGGCCAATGTTGATACGCTTTCGGTTGCAAGGTTCACTTTGGGCAAATACGCGGCGCGGGTAACGGCAGATGATCTTCATGACTATTCGCAGTCGCTGAACGCCTATTTCGTGGAGGCGATTTACGACAGTATTGCGGGTGCTCAACATCTAAGCGTCGACATTCTCAAGTCTTTTGACCGCACGCACCGCGATTGCGTCGTCGAAACTGTCATTCATAGAAATCCGCTTGAGGATCTATCGGTTATTTGGCGGATCGTGCGCGTCGGCGAACACCATCAGGTCTTGGACATGGCGATCAAAGAGAACGGCAACACGATTTGGCTGGCGATCGAACTCAGGGCGCAAGTGATTGATTTGTACGAGCGCTCAGATGGTGATCTGGGCATGGTGATCCGAAAGCTCGGAATTGGCTGAAGCCGGAATTCTGATGTAAAGTCGTTAATACCTTGGAACGAAAGTAAGCTCGCGGACCTCATTCTTCTGAGGCGCATCTATCTTGCGGTCGAACGGGACACCGGGTCGGTTGCCCGCCAAGTCTTCCAATCGTTCGTCGATAATGATTTTGTGCTCAACGGGTGACCAATTATCTCTCGGCACAAACACCCAAACGCTTTCCTCCTCAGCGAGTTTGACCTCGCCCGCGATGGGTTGACCATCTTCAGTTTGAATACGAATCCGGTACGCCATGGAAAGGTGATCGTGGGGATGACCGAGATCGAGTTTGAGCGCCGCCCTCGTCCCACTCGCGGGAACTTCAATCGACCAGGTTTGAGGCAAGAGCGGTTTCAGGCTTGCGGGAAGCACAGAGAATCCAAAAGACAGATCAGCGCCCAGATCGCATCCATCGGAATCTTTAAGCGTGCGAGAAACCTGAAGTGCGAAGTTTTCACCGACCACCAGCGCTCGTCCTCGCATGTCATGCGACGACAGGCCTGTCTTTACACGTCCGGGGTCCAGAATGAGCGTCAGTCGGCGCCGATCGGACGACCATAATTCATATCGCATTGGCAGAAATGCTTGTGAAATTTCGCTTCCGTCAGACTTCACCAGGCGAATGTCTGAAGCGGAAATTTCTCGACCCATTGAGCGAGGGAAGTAGAGGTAAAAGCGGAGCAGGTTCGCGGGGACGCTTTCTGCGCTCGGATAGACATCCATTTCAGATACGGAAACTGGCGGTGGGCAATCGGCTATTGCCGAGGCGCTAAACACAGAACCCAGAGCGGCAAGACTGGACCATTTTCGCACAATCGTTACTCGGCCTCCTTTAACTGAATACTCGCGAGGTAGACCTGATCGATAAGGTTGCCCACGACCTGTACGCATCGCAAGGCGCATCAATGCACATGCATTGCGCGATTAATCTCCTTTTTCAGTTTGCACAGCCATGAAGGCTGCACCGGCAGGTGGGAATTTCGTCTTCAAAACGCGAAGAAACGCCTGAACCTTTCCCGTTCTGTGCAAGTCTACATGCGTTGTGATCCAGAATTTCGTGATCCAGCTTCGCATGGACGGCATGACTTCGATCAGGGATGGATTCTTTCGCCCTTGATCTTTCGGCAGGAAACCAAGCCCCAAGCCGGCATGTACGGCCTTTCTCTGAACAGAGCTTTTATTGCTCACGAATACAACATTCTCCGGCCGAACAACTTTTCTCATCCAAACACGAAACGGGACATCAGAGCTTTCATTCGTGTCCCCAATGAAGCGATGATTTGGGATGTCGTCGCGCCCTTTAAATGGACCGTAATGGTCCAAATAGGATTGGTGCGCATACAGCCCGGTTTCCATCGTCATCAATGGCAAGACAACATTGTCGGGATGATTGGGCTTACGACCCGCGCGGATTGCAACATGCGCTTCGCCATATTCGAGGTTCAAAACCGAATTCCCGATTTGTAGCATAACGTTCGTCTCCGGGTGCTCGGTTCGGAACTGCTCTATCGCGGGTAACAAATAATCGTCCATGATTTCGACGGACGTCACGATGAGTTTTCCGAGCACCTGACTTGATTTCCCTCGGATACGACCTGCGAGGTCAACCAATTGATCTTCCGTCGCGCTGGCAATGCTCAGAAAGTCTTCGCCCGCTTCGGTTAAATGATAGCCCCGCGCGTGACGCTGGAACAGTTTGCCACCGACTTCCTGCTCCAATTCGTCAATGTGCCGAATCACAGTCGCACGGTGGATTTTCAGGTCCTTTGCAGCGGCACTTACCGTACCTAATCGGGCAACATAGAGCGCGGTACGGACCGCCATCCAATTATCCATAGCTCTGTCTCAATATTGTTCAGTAGTGCCAATAAAAGCAACTTATGGTCTGTTTTTGTGCAGATGGTGAGTGACAATGGTATGGCAAGCCAATCGCTGCATCTTTTGGAGATCGTGGTCTTGCCAAACTCCAATCAAGTGTCTGGCATTTGCCGTCGATCTAATGTGACCTCTCTCTGTAATCGCAGCGGCTTGCGGATATCATCCGGCCCGAGCTCAGTTGTTTTTACAAGAGTGGCTCTTTGCGTATCAGCGCCTCTATAGCGGCGTTGCGCATAAGAGCCTTATTCGCTGCAAATGCGTGAGTTGGGAGTTTAGCGAGGCTTCTGGCACGATCAATTGCCACTTTGAGTGTATTGTTGGGTGATTGTGTTTCGTCCAAGTATCCGACGTGAACAGCGGTATCCGGGTCAAAGAGTTCTCCGATAATCGAAGCTCGCGTATAATATACCGGGGCCAATGGCGCTTTGGCCAAGGTCGGCCCGAAGTGTCTCAAGGTCATGCCGATCTGAGTTTCATTCAATCCGATCTTGAATTCCCCCACGGCGCCAACCCGCACATCGCCTGCAAGCAGGAACGCCGCACCTTGAGCGATGGCGTGGCCGGTGCAGGCCATGATGACCGGTTTTGGGTAGGCGAACAGGCGCGCGGCCAATTCTCCGCCGAGATCAATGAGGTGTTCGATCTCGTCTTCGGTTCCGTTTTGGAGGACTTTCAAATCGAATCCGCCGCAGAAAACGCCCGAACGGCCCGCTATGACGACCGCTTTCGCGTCTGCTTCGGCAATATCCAGGACTCTATTCATCACGGAAATCAGAGCCAGATTGACAGCATTTGCCTTGCCATCATCCCATTTGATGACCGCAATATCGTCCGTGAATTCGAGATTGAGCGACATTTATCAGCCTTGTTTTTTGGGTGTTCAAGTTGGCGCAAACTGGCGGAAACGCGACGGAAGTGCCGCAAAGCCCTGCAGAACATTGTTCAAAATAGGGGTGGGTGAGTCGGTCTCGACGGACGTAACGTGTTTGACCATGGCCCGTGCAAGCGCTTCCATTTCCATCCGAGCGAGGTGCATGCCCGCACAAGAATGCTGACCGTGGCCCCAGCCGACATGATCACGCGGATTACGATCGATCTGAAACTGATCCGCGTGGGCATAATGACGTTCGTCCCAATTGGCGCTGGCATAAAGCATGGCAACACGCGATCCGGCGGGAATGGTGCCGGTATCAGTCGCATAATCCTCCGCCGCATAGCGCGTGAATTCGCGGATGGGTGAGGCCAATCGCACGCTTTCGTTCACGAGAGACGGCACCAGGTCCGGATTGGCTTTAAGCTGATCAAACGTGCCGGGTGTTGTGCCGAGCCGCCAGAGCATGTGTGCGCTGGCAAGGATGGTGGTGTCGAGCGCTGGCGCAACATAATCAACCACCATCATGGCCGCT
>ERZ1740062.1034-NODE-1034-length-12190-cov-6.333169_pt1 | contig 12190 bp, 10 predicted proteins | sample MGYA00581741_ERZ1740062 | MGnify/ENA primary metagenome ERZ1740062 (study PRJEB43018, sample SAMN04849747) | marine metagenome | isolation source: floating plastic debris | place: Pacific Ocean | collected 2008-09-01 | study: EMG produced TPA metagenomics...
CCGTATGGAACGTCTGCCGTTTCGTTGTCTGGTAGATCCGGACCTTCGGGTCGCTCAGATCTGCACCGACGTCGGTCACATGGCCGAGCAGGTGCCCCTTGGCGTTTTGTGAGCGTGCCTTGCCCAGATGAGCCCCGACACCGCAAAAAATCGCAGCGGATTGCTCCATCGTGTACCGAGCGACCGGCAGGCCGCGTACCAGACGAAAGCCGATCCCGTGCATCAGGTCCTGGCGCATCTGAAGCAGATGCGATGCAAGCGTCGGCAACGGGAAATCGTCCGGCGTCATCTCTCCGATTGTGGCATGGGTCGAGAGATAGGCATCAGCCGCCGCCTCGATTTCCGCGACCTGCACGTCTGTCATTGTCCAGATCCAGCGATCGGTATCTTGGGCTACATCGGTTCCGCGCCACGCCGCTGGGTGCTCGATCCGCTCCGGTGGCAGATCCATCAGTTGAAGGTCCGCGCTGTTCGTGCTGCGGCAAGCAGGGCACGCGACTTGGCAATCGTTTCATCGAACTCATATTGCGGGTCGCTGTCATAGACAACGCCACCACCGGCCTGGATGTAGAGCTTGCCGTCTTTCACGACGCCTGTCCTGAGAGCGATGCAGGTATCCATGTCGCCACCGGCCGAGAAGTAGCCAACGCCGCCCGCGTAGACGCCGCGCTTTTCTTTCTCCAACTCGTCAATGATCTCCATCGCCCGGATTTTCGGTGCGCCGGATACTGTTCCGGCCGGAAGCCCGGCAAGCAACGCCGAAAGCGCGTCCTGATCGGCGCGCAGCTTGCCGTCGACGTTCGAGACGATGTGCATCACGTGGCTGTAAAGCTCGACGTTGAACTGCTCGTTCGGATCGACCGAGCCGATCTCGGCCACCCGGCCAACGTCGTTCCGGCCCAGATCCAGCAGCATCAGATGCTCGGCGCGCTCTTTCGGATCGGCCAGCAGATCCGCTTCGAGTTCCTTGTCCTCTGCCGGTGTCGCACCGCGTGGACGGGTGCCGGCGATCGGACGGATCGTGACCACACCGTCGCGGACGCGGACCAGAATCTCCGGGCTGGCGCCCGTGACCTGAAATCCGCCAAAGTCGAAATAGAACATGTAAGGCGATGGGTTCAGACGCCGCAACGATCGGTAGAGGGCAAAGGGCGGCACCTCCAGCGCCACCGCCCAGCGTTGCGACGGGACCACCTGAAAGATGTCCCCGGCCCGGATGTACTCTTTGGCCTTCTCGACCATCTCCAGATATTCCGGATGCGTCGTGTTCGAGATTGGATTGACGTCGCGCACCGGCGCCGAGGGCTGTGGCGTGACAGGCGTGTAAGACGGCGCCCGGTCCAGCGCGGTCAGCGCATCCTGCAACCGGTTCGTCCCTGACAGATACGCATCATCTACGCTGACGCCGGGGTCGTGCCACACGGGCGCGCAAAGGATCACCTGATCTTTGACGTTGTCGACAATCGCAATCACCGAGGGGCGCGTCAGGATTGCATCCGGCAAGCCGAGCGAGTCCGGGTTCACATTCGGCAATCGCTCGACCAGCCGGATCATGTCGTAGCCAAGATAACCGTACAGACCGGCGGCCATCGGCGGCAGGCCTGCGGGCATCTCCATCGAACACTCTGCAAGAAGTGCACGCAGGTTGGTCAGCGTTTCCCCGTCCTGCGCCTTGAAGTGCTTGCGGTCATGCGCAGCGGCGCGGTTGATCTCGGATTTCTCACCCCGGCAACGCCAGATCAGATCCGGCTTGCATCCAATGACCGAGTATCGTCCACGGATCTCACCGCCGGTCACGGACTCGAGCATGAAACTGTCCGGTTGAGCCGCTGTGAGCTTCAGCATCAAGGACACGGCAGTGTCCATGTCAGCGACCAGTTCCGTCCAGAGAACCTGATTTTGTCCGTTCGCGTAGGCTGCGTTGAAGGCGCCGATCTCGGGAAAGATTTCCATCAATATCCCTGCCGGGCCTGACCCATCTGCTCAAACAGGCTTTCGATTGCACCCCGATTGATCGAGATACCCTGACGCGCCTCGATCGCGCGGGCGAAGAATTCCAGATGATCCCGCGCCAGCGAGCTTTGCAACGCGGTCTCCATCTCTTCTGTTTGTGCTGTCAGGTTTTCGCCTTCAAGTTTCGTCACGGACGCAACCTTTGCCACGATCACGCCGTCGCCGCTGCGGTTCCGGCCACTAATATAGCCGTCCTGATCGGCCGTGAAGACCGCCTCGAGCAGTTCCGGCGTAAGGATCGAGGGTGCGCTCTCGCGCGTGAAGGTTTCGGGCTCGATCGGCTCGAGACCGGCCGCCGTCAGCATTTCCGTGAAACCGGCACCAGCCTCGTCGCCCGTCAGCATTCCGACTGCCTGGCCTTCCAGCGCGATCAAGCGCTGGTCGTCTTTCCAGGCGTCGGACACCTTGTACCGAATTTCTGCGAGTAGAGGCAGGTGACTTGCCTCGATCCGCTCAATCATCACGAGCGCATACGAGCCGTCGGAGAGTTCGATCAAATCGCGCTCCTCGCCTTCGTCGGCTTCCATGATGTCGGCAAGCAGGCGTTGGTCATATGCGGCGATCGGGAACTCGCCACCCGCGACCGTGAAGTCCTGAGCGATGCCGTTCAGATCGATCAGCGGAACGCCGGTCTGGTCGGCAAGCTCCGGCAATTCTGCCCCGCCAGCGCGGATCTCGTCGATCTGGTTGGCAATCTCTGGAATGCGCGTTCCGATCCGGGATTGCAGCAGGCGTGTCCGGACAAAATCCTCAACCTCTTCAAAGGTCTGTTGGCCACCCAGTTCAACGCCGGTGACGTTCAACAGAACTGGACCAAACGGGCCATCGACCGGGCCGGTGATCCCGGGCTCGGTGGCTGAGAACGCAGCTTCTCCCGTTGCCTGGGGCAGATCGTCTTGCAGCACCGTGCCCAATGACAGCGCATCGGCGGATGTGCCCTGTTCTTCCGCGATCTCTGCGAAGGTTGCAGTACCATCCTTCAGGCGCGTGGCCGCGTCCTCAGCAGCCGCTGTGTCTGCGAACACGATTTGCTCAAGGGTCCGCGTCGCGTCCTGGGTGTAGCGATTGGTGTCGGCATCATATGCCGCGCGAACCTCCTCGTCCGTTGGTGTCAGTTCTCCGGCCAGAACCGCGATATCCGTGTGCAGCATCTGACCCCAGCGCCGCTCCGGCTCTCGGAACAGTTCGTTGTTTTCATCGAAGAACGCTTGAAGATCGGAATCCGAAGGTTCCGGCGGCTCGGCAGCAGAAGCACGCGGCAGCACGGCATAAACGATCCCGCGTTCCTCGCCCCGCCACTTCGCCATCTGTTCGGCGGCCCCCGGAAGCAGTGCCCCGCCATTGCCGGTTGCGTCGACAAGGATCTGCTGGCCCAGCAGTGCTCGCGTCAGATCTTCGAACTCGACGACATTGAAGCCTTCCTGGCTCAGGCGGTTCTGATACTCGAACTGAGAAAACTGGCCCTGACCATCCAGAAAGGCAGGATTGGTGCGAATGTTGTCACGCACGGCGTCCGGCGGCACCGCGATCTCGAGTTCCGCAAGCTCCGAGCGGAAGGCAGCATCGCGCACGAGAGCGGCCAGCGTCTGCTCATCGACCCCGGCGGCGCGAAGTTCCTCGAGCGATACGGCAGCCCGGCGTTGACGGCTGATCTGGTTCTGCTGACGCACCACGGCGTTGGCAAAGCTCTGCGAGTCGACCTCGGCGGTCCCGACCGTCGCCACGGTCGAATACGCAGACCCCGTGAAGATGTCGCCGATACCCCAGACCGCGAAGCTGACGATCAGCAGGGCAAGCAGGATCTTGGCGACCCAGGATTTGATCGATCGGCGCAGAAAGTCGAGCATCGCGGTTGTCCGTTTCTCTCAGAGTTGGCGTTACATACGGCCCCGGCAGGATCGCGGCAAGCGGGGAAACAGCGTAGGCGGCGGCGCGGCGTCCGTCAGCCGCCGAAGGCGGCGAGGCGACGCACCATTTCGTGAAGACCGTCGGCATCGGCATTCGCAAAGGCGATCCGCACTGCACGCGATGGCCGATGCTCCTCGGGCAGGAACATGTCACCCGGCAAAACCAGCACCGATTGTTCCGACAAGAGCGCGCGGGCGAACTCCGTTGATGCCATCCCTTGCGGTGGCGTCGCCCAAGCAAAATAGGCCCCGGTACCGTGCAGATCCCAATCCGGCAGCACCTCGCCGAACAAACGCCGCACAAGAACGCAGCGGTCGCGGAATTTCGCCCGCTCGATCTGCACCCAGTTTCCAAGCGCGCGAAGACCTTGAAGGGCCGCAATCTGGCCTGCCTGACTCGGACAGATCGTCACCGTGTCGAGAAACTTCTCGGCCTGCGCGATGCGTTCGGACCCCGTTACCATCGCACCGGCGCGGTGACCCATGATCCTGTACGTCTTTGAGAAGCTGTAGAGATGCGCCAGCACCTCCGGCCAATTCGCCCGCGTGAACAAAGTATGGGGTGCACCGTCCGCCGAGTGGAAATCGCGATACGTCTCGTCAACGATCAGCAACGCGCCATGTTCCTTGGCCAGATCAAAGAACGCATGCAGCAAAGCATCCGGATATTCGGCGCCTGTGGGATTGTTCGGCGTCACCAATGCAATCGCTCGAACACCCGCATGCATCAGGCGGCGCGCCGCGTCGAGATCCGGAAGCATTGCAGCATTGCAAGGAAGCGGCAGACACTCGATCCCGGCCATGTCCAACCACATCTTGTGATTGAAGTACCATGGCATCGGCAGCATCACGCTGTCCCCGGCCCGGCACGCCGTCTGGATGGCAACACAGAACGCCTGATTGCATCCGGCCGTGATTCCGACCTGCTGGGGCGAGATCTCTCCCCCGTAGATCCCGGACCATTGCCGTGCCACTTCTGCACGCAGCGGCGCGTTGCCAAGCACATCGCCGTATCGGTGCGCCGAGGGGTCCTCCAGCATCGCCCGTGCCAGTTCCTCGCGGATGCTCTGATGCGGCGGCTCGCCCGGTGCTGCCTGCGAAAGATCGAGCAACGCCCGGCCTGCGGGTATTGTTGTTTCGCCAAGCCAACCCGTCGCCTCCATGATCGGAGACGCAGCTGCAGTCAAAAGGTTGGGATTCAGGGCGTTCACACTGGGGCTCCATACCGCTCGCTCGTTGCGGGGAACCTAGACCGGCCTAACGATCGGGTCCAGCGAAGGGTGCCGAAGGAATTTAACCCATTTGGATGACGAGCACGAAGTGGCGGTTTGTTATGCTGTCGGTCCGGAAGGTTTTGTGTAGAGGAGTACGAAAGTGAATGTTGCAGAGATTGCAGTTCTGATCCTGGGTCTCGCCCACGTCGGCGCCATGAGTGCGGAGGTTTTTGATACCACGGGCCTTGCAAGGCGCATCGCAAAAATTGACATCCCGGCGATCCAAGGGTCGTTCCCGCGCGCGGCCGACGGTATCGCCGCGCTCGTCAAGAACCAAGGCGTCTATAACGGATTCCTTGCGGTCGGTTTGCTCTTGAGTTTGTTTCAGGAACCCGAGGCCGCCCGGCAGACCCAACTCTATCTGTCGGTATGCGTTGCCGTGGCGGGTGTGTTTGGCGCCGTCACGGTCAACAAGATTCTGTTTGTTCAAGCAGCGCTTGGTGTCGTGACGTTCGCGCTGGTGTTCGCGGCCTGAGGCACTCAGACGCCGCCTCTCGGTTCAGATCGTTGCCAGCGGATCGTCCAGCCCGAAGGTTCCCGGGACGACACCCGTTTGCGTCTCGACAATCGTGAAGCCGTTGTCATCGACTGACTTGGCCTTCGCGACCTTCTCGGTGTTCCTCGCAACGGTGACCGGCTTGGTGTCGATCACTGGCATCACGTCCTGGCTTTTGTTCCGGACCGGTTTGCGTTTGTTCATAGTTAACCCCTCCTGCTGACCGGCCGGACCATTACTCAAAATTGGTGAGGATTCCGTAACGGATGCTACACATCTTGACCGTTTGGCGCAGAAAAGTGCATTGACCGCGCCATGGCAGCTCCTCCCATCCTCACGCTCACCGATGCAACACTCGGCTTCGGTGGCCGCCCACTTCTGTCCACTGTCTCGATTGCCATCGGGGCCGGGGAGCGACTCTGTGTGGTCGGGCGCAACGGGTCGGGCAAGTCGACGCTCATGAAGATCATGGCGGGCATGGTTGATCTTGATTCGGGCGAGCGCTTCGTCCCGCCAGGACGGCACGTTGCCTATCTACCGCAAGATCCCGATCCGTCCGGTTTTGCTACGCTTGCAGATTTCGCCGCCGCCGATCTGGCGCCAGAGGATCGTTGGAAGGCCGAAAGCGCCATGGACGGGCTGAAGGTTGCGCACAATGCAAGTCCGGCGACAGCTTCGGGTGGGGAGAAGCGCCGCGCTGCCCTTGCGCGCCTTCTGGCGGCGCAAGCCGACCTTATGCTGCTCGATGAGCCGACCAACCATCTCGACATCCAGGCGATCGAGTGGCTCGAGGATCATCTCGCAAGCACCCGCGCGGCCTTTGCGCTGATCAGCCACGACCGTGCTTTCCTGACGCGGCTTGCGCGCGCAACGCTTTGGATCGATCGCGGCACCGTGCATAGATCGCCGCATGGGTTCGACCGGTTCGAGGACTGGCGCGACAAGATCTGGGAGGAGGAAGACCAGCAGCGCCACAAGCTCGACCGCTTGATCAAGCAAGAAGCACACTGGTCCGTTTACGGCATCTCGGCCCGGCGCACACGCAATCAGGGTCGTCTGCGCAAGCTGTCCGCTCTGCGCCAGGAACGCGCGGACCAGATCCGCCGGTCCGGTGCCGCCGCCATGGCGTTCGACTCGGGTTCGAAATCGGGAAAGCTGGTGGCCGAGGTAAAGGGTGTTTCCAAGGCGTTCGGCGATTGCCGGATCGTCTCGGACTTCTCGCTGCGCATCGCGCGCGGCGAACGGGTCGCGCTGGTCGGTCCCAACGGGGCTGGGAAGACGACGCTCTTGCGCATTCTGATCGGCGAGACCCAACCCGACAGTGGCACGGTCCGCATCGGAACGGGGCTGGAGCTTGCCATCTTCGATCAATCCCGCGCCGCACTCGATCCGGAAAAATCGCTCTGGGAAACGCTGACCACGGATCCAGCGCTCGGCGTTTCCGGCAACTCGGATCAGGTGATGGTGCGCGGTCGTCCAAAGCACGTTGTCGGCTATCTCAAGGACTTCCTGTTTGATGAGCGCCAGGCGCGTGGACCCGTGAAGGCATTGTCGGGCGGAGAGCAGGCGCGGATGCTGATGGCACGCCTGATGGCGCGCCCGTCGAACATGCTGGTGCTGGACGAACCGACCAACGATCTGGACATCGAAACGCTCGACCTGCTGCAGGAAATCCTGGGCGAGTACGATGGCACGGTCTTGCTGGTCAGCCACGATCGGGACTTTCTCGACCGGGTTGCGACCACAACCATCGCGATGGAGGGCGACGGCGGCGCGGTGATCTACTCTGGTGGCTGGACCGACTATCTTGCGCAGCGGGGCAGCAAACCGGACTGGTTGAAGACCGATGACACGGTGGAGCGCAAACCAGTCGCGGCGAAGCCGGTTCCGGCACAGGTGAAGACAGCCGCGCCAGCCCGGAAGATCAGTTTCCGACAGCAACAACGGCTCGAAGCGCTGCCGGGCGAGATCGAACGTCTGGAAAATGACATCTCCAGGCTCGAGGGCCTTCTGGCCGATCCCGAGCTTTACGTGCGCGATTCGGTGAAGTTCCAGAAGGCGACTGCCGCCCTCGCCCAGCGCCAGACGGCCTTGCAGGCGGCGGAGGACGAGTGGATCACGCTCGAGGAGTTGGCGGACGCCGCAAGCTGATCGGCGTTCGCATAACCATCTGAAAATATTGTAGATAATCGATGTCGTCAGCCGGTGCGACGGGCGCTGGCACGCGCTCGTTACAATTTTGTCGCACGATTCAAAAAACCATTGTAAATTTTAAAATGACATTTTAATTACGTCACATGAAAGTGATCGCCGCCGCTGAGGCGGGAAATTTTGAAAAGGAAAATCCTATGGATGCCGTGCTTGCAAAGATTAACACCTTCCGATTGAAACAAGGAAAATACTGTAGTCGCCTTTTCTACTATTGTGCCGACAATTGGGTGCCGCAAGAGGCAATTTTTTACCTTGCTGCCACGAACTATATATTCAATCGGGACGCGCTCATGGTGAGGGTATTTACGGATGTTCTTTGGACAAAGGGTAATGAGTTGTCATTGAACTTGCGATTCAACAACCTAAACGCCCTGAGAAGGATCATCTCGGCACCAGAGGTCACAGTGAACCAGGGGACGGCGAAGCACACAAACCTGATCAACCAGGGCGGCCTGCGGTTTGGTTCGGCTGGTGACTATAACGTCATGACGCGCGCCATCGAACACTGTACGGACCGTGTTTCGCAAACCACGATCATGCAGGGCGAGCGCTTGCTCAAGGAGGGCAAGGACTTGGTCGGCGAACGCAACGAAGATGCACGCAGACAGGCGAAACGTCAGGTAAACGATCTGCTTGGGCCGCTCATCGGATCCGACCCGCTCAAGAAGCTGGGCGTCTTCCACTGAGCAGGCCTGGGTGACAAGGCCTCCCGGGCAGGGTCTGTTGGGGCGGCCGTCATTTCGTTGATGCGATCTTTGGACATGCGCGGACTGACTTCTCATTGATCGACCGCAGATCCGAAAGGCGTTCCAATCTTGTTCCGACCCGCCATGTTCCAAGCAAGCGGAATGTCGTGAACGCACCCAGCCTCGGAAAAGCGTGTCTTCGGATACCGATCCGGCGTTTGTTAACCTTTCTTGCTGTCCGGTTATTATCGATTGGACGGTAAAGTCTCCGCTGTATCTGGATTGCGGGGGCATAGATGAGTTTGAGGCTGGCACAGAACTGCGCATTGGCGCGGTCGTTTTTGATGTTCACGGGCGCTGCGATTGCGCTGCTTTGCCTGGAGGCCGCCTCGCCGATGTCGGCGGCCCGGGCAGCCGAAAAACCGGCCGAGGCCGAGGCAGAGGGCAAGACCAGTGACCGTCCAGACCCGCTGACCGCCGCCAGCAACCCGCTCTCTGGCATTGGCCGGTCCGGCCTGCGGGTCTACCATTTCCACTGCGAGAACTGTCATGGGTATCTGGGCGAGGGGACCCATCGTGCACCGGCACTCGCCGGAACGATCTATGCGACCGATCACGCGGCCCGGCGCAGATTTCACGAGCAGTTTCGCACGGCCTATTCGAAACATGCCCTCGTGGCGCGCGGAACACGTGATCGTCCGGGGCCCCGGTTCAACGAACTCGAGATGGTTGCGAAGTTCCTGCGCGAGGTCGAGGTCTGGCGCAAGACGATCACCGCGGCCACGGGAAACTAGTCGGCAGACGGCCTGATCAGTCCCCCGGACTGGACGTCGCGCGCATTTCGTCCATCTGTCTCTGGCGGTCGGCAAAGCGCGCGCGATCGTCGTCCGAGTACTCCGACATGCAGGCCGGGCAACTCACCCCGCGCTTGTAATGCGGGCTCTTTAGCGCTTCCGGCGAGACAGGCCGCCCGCAGGCATGGCACATCGTGTGGCTGCCACGCTCCAGCCCGTGGACGACCGACACCCGATCGTCGAACACGTAGCACTCCCCGTCCCACGTGCTGGCATTGGCCGGAACCCGCTCCAGATATTTCAGGATCCCGCCTTTCAGGTGCAGCACTTCATTGACGCCCTGACCCAGCAACCAGCTTGACGCTTTCTCGCACCGGATCCCGCCCGTGCAGAACATTGCAACCCGTTTGCCCTCGAACGCGTCCTTGTGGGCGTCCCACCAGGCCGGGAACTCGCCGAAACTCGCGGTCTTCGGATCCACGGCTCCATCAAATGTGCCGATGGCGACCTCGTAATCATTGCGCGTGTCGATGACGACGGTGTCCGGATCGTTCACGACGTCATTCCAGTCCTCGGGCGCCACGTAGGTCCCGACGCGGTCGTTCGGATCGACCGGCTGGCCGAGTGTCACGATTTCCCGCTTTAGCCGGACCTTGAGACGCCGGAAAGGCTGCGCCTCGGCGGTCGCCTCTTTCCACTCCAGATCGGCGCAACCAGGCAGGGTCTTTACGTGCGCAATAACTGCATCAACCCCGGCACGCGGTCCCGCAATGGTGCCATTGATCCCCTCTGGCGCCACCAGGATCGTCCCGCGCACGTCAGCGGCCTCCGCCAACGTTCGTATCGCCGGACGCAACGCATCGGGAGCGTCGAAGCGCGTGAACTGGTAGAAGGCTGCGATGTGCATCATGATCGGCGCTATATCCTGCTTCGCGCGCTTGGATCAATTCCCCCCAACAGGTGCAAGGCGCTCAGGTTGACAATACAGTGGCACCGCGCTATGCGCCGCGCGTCCCGGAAGTGAGAGCTTCCGGTCCCGGGCGTGCCCGGGATCGCCGTCGGTCAGCGCGTTGCGCCCACCGGCGCGTTTGCCGTTGTGGAGGACCGACCATGTTCGAAGCGCTGTCCGATCGCCTGTCCGGAGTTCTCACCCGGCTGACCGGCAAGGGTGCGCTATCGGAAGACGACGTCAAAACCGCACTGCGCGAAGTCCGCGTGGCACTGCTCGAGGCCGACGTCTCCCTGCCGGTCGCGCGCAACTTCATCAAGACCGTCCAGGACCAGGCGACGGGCCAGTCGGTGCTCAAATCGGTCACGCCGGGCCAGCAGGTCGTCAAAATCGTCCATGACGCGCTGATCACGGTGCTTGCGGGCGATGATCCGGACCCCGGCGCACTGAAGATCGACTCGCCGCCCGCCACGATCCTGATGGTCGGACTGCAGGGCTCGGGCAAGACGACCACCACCGCCAAGCTCGCCAACCGCCTGACCAACCGGGACAAGAAGCGCATCCTGATGGCCTCGCTCGACACCCGCCGCCCGGCGGCGATGGAGCAGCTCAAGGTGCTCGGCCAGCAGATCGGCGTCGATACCCTGCCGATCGTGATGGGCCAGGATCCGGTCGCCATCTCGAAACGCGCGAAACAGCAGGCGACGCTGGGCGGCTATGATGTCGTGATGCTCGACACCGCCGGGCGCCTCTCGATCGACGACGAACTGATGGCCGAGGTCGAGCAGGTCCGCGACTTCGCCAACCCGAACGAGACCCTGCTCGTGGTCGATGGCCTGACCGGTCAGGATGCCGTCAACACCGCTGAGAATTTCGACCAGCGGATCGGCATCTCGGGCGTCGTGCTCACCCGGATGGATGGCGACGGGCGCGGCGGTGCAGCGCTCTCCATGCGCGCCGTGACCGGCAAGCCGATCAAATACGTCGGCCTTGGCGAGAAAATGGACGCGCTCGAGGAATTCCACGCCGAGCGTGTCGCGGGACGTATTCTTGGCATGGGTGACATCGTCTCCCTGGTCGAGAAGGCTCAGGAGACCATCGAGGCCGAAGAGGCCGAGCGCATGATGAAGCGGTTCCAGAAGGGCCGCTTCGATATGAACGACCTGCAGAAACAGCTTGAGCAGATGCAGCAGATGGGCGGCATGGGCGGGATCATGTCGATGATGCCCGGCATGGGCAAGATGACCAAGGCGCTCGAGGAGTCGGGCATGGACGACAAGGTCATCAAGCGCCAGATCGCCATCATTCAGTCCATGACCAAGGAGGAACGGCGCAAGCCCGACCTGATGAAGGCCTCCCGCAAAGAGCGCATCGCAAACGGCTCCGGCATGAAGGTGCAGGACGTCAACCAGCTTCTGAAGATGCACCGCCAGATGTCGGACATGATGAAGAAGCTCGGCAAGAAGGGCAAACGCGGTCTGATGGGCATGATGCAGGGCATGATGGGCGGCAAGGGCGGGATGCCCGGGATGCCGGGCCTGCCCCCTGGCGGAATGCCCGGCGGTCTGCCTCCAATGCCCGGCGGTGGAACTGGCGCCGCTGGCGGTCCCGCTTTACCACCGGGCTTCCCGGGTCTGCCGGGTGGCGGTGGTGGTGCAAAACTACCCCCGGGCCTTGGCGGTTTTGGGAAGAAGAAGTGACGAAACCAGTCCTGCATACGGAGCGCCTGGTGCTCGAGCCTGCTTCGGAGAGCCATCTCGACGGTTATCTGGCGTTCTACGCGATTCCGAATGATCAGAAGGGCGGGCACCGCGCACATAATTTACTTCCCCGGCCCGGGACTGCCGGTGCAAAAGTTTT
>ERZ1740062.1035-NODE-1035-length-12174-cov-6.883489_pt1 | contig 12174 bp, 10 predicted proteins | sample MGYA00581741_ERZ1740062 | MGnify/ENA primary metagenome ERZ1740062 (study PRJEB43018, sample SAMN04849747) | marine metagenome | isolation source: floating plastic debris | place: Pacific Ocean | collected 2008-09-01 | study: EMG produced TPA metagenomics...
CAACATTACTTACAAGATCCTTTATAACGATGCGGTCGCGATGACCGGCGGGCAGAAGCACGACAACGAGATTGATGCCGAGCGCGTCGCAAAAGAACTCGTGGGCATTGGCGTCAAGAAGGTCGTTGCTGTCGTCGACGAGAAAGAGATGGGTTGGGTCAACTACCCGCCCGAGGTTGCCGTGTTCCCGCGCAGCGACCTGATGAAGGTTCAAAAGGAATTGCAGGAGATCGAAGGCGTCACCGCCATCATCTACCAGCAGACCTGTGCCGCTGAAAAACGCCGTCGCCGCAAGCGCGACAAGTTCCCCACGCCACCGGAGCGCGCGTTCATCAACCCGAACGTATGTGAAGGCTGTGGCGATTGTGGCGTCCAGTCGAACTGCATCGCGATCCTGCCCAAGGAAACGCCGCTGGGCCGCAAGCGCGAGATCGATCAGTCCGCCTGCAACCGCGATTTCTCATGTCTGAAGGGGTTCTGCCCGTCCTTCGTGACAGTCGAGGGAGCGACGCCAAAGAAGAAAGCGACCAAGGAATTCTCTCTGCCTGATCTGCCGGAGCCGACCGTTCCAACGATTGGGGATCAACCCTACAACGTGCTTGTCACGGGCGTAGGCGGCACGGGCGTTGTCACCGTCGGCGCGCTGATTTCGATGGCTGCGCACCTGGAAGGCAAGGGTGCCGCGGAAATGCAGATGGCCGGGTTGGCGCAGAAGGGCGGCGCTGTCGCGATCCATTGCCGCGTCGCGCAAAAGCCCGAAGACATCAGTGCTGTGCGGATCTCCGTCGGCGAAGCGGATGCGGTGATCGGCGGCGATCTGGTCGTATCGTCGGGGCAGAAGGTGATGGCGCTGATGCAGCGCGGTCGCACCGGCATGATCTGCAACGGGCACGAGATCATCACTGGCGAGTTCACGCGCGATACCGAATTCACTCTGCCGTCGGATGCGATGCGCCTGAGCGTTGAGCGCAAGCTGGGCGAAGAGCGCGTGAACATGATCGAGGCGAACACGCTGGCCGAGGAACTGCTGGGCGACTCGATCTATTCCAACGTGCTGCTGCTGGGTGCGGCGTGGCAAGCCGGGCTGGTCCCGCTATCGGCCGAGGCGTTGCGGCAGGCCATTCGGCTGAATGGTGCCGGTGTCGATGGCAACCTTCAAGCGTTCGATCTGGGGCGCTGGGCAATCGCCGACGGCGAGAGCCTTGGCAAGCTTCTAAGTCCGCCCGCCGAGGTGATCGAGACGCTCCCCGCCAAGATCGCCCGGCGCGAAGCACACCTGGCCGGACATACGGGAAAGGGTTGGGCAAAGCGCTACCGCAGGCTGGTCGACCGGGCGCTGGAGGCGGAAAAGGGACTGAGCCAGCAAGGCCTTGGTGAAGCGGTTGCCGAGGGCCTGTTCAAGCTGATGTCCTATAAGGACGAATACGAGGTCGCCCGCCTGCATGTTGAAACGCTGGAAGACGCGGTCAACGATGCGTTCGACAATGTCGGAGCCATCAGCTTCCACATGGCGCCGCCGATCTTCGGGCGCAAGGACAGCGACGGCAAGCCGATGAAGACGAAGTTCGGCCCTTGGATGTTCCGGGCGTTGAAGGTGCTGGCGAAACTCAAGGGCCTGCGCGGCACTCCGCTGGATATCTTCGGCTATAGCGCAGAGCGACGCGGCGAGCGTAAGGCCATCAAGGACTATGAGAAACTGGTAGCCGAGCTTCTCGAAGGCCTCACGCCCGAGAACCTGCCACTGGCGGCCGAGATCGCGCGCCTGCCGCTGAAGGTTCGCGGGTTCGGTCATGTGAAAGAAGCCAATGCGGTCGCCGTCTCCCGCGAGCAGGACGGCTTGATGACCATGTTCCGCACGCCAAACACGCCTACGTTGCAAGCGGCGGAATAGCCCCACAACGCCCTCTGGTAGATCGGTGTTGCACCGATCCGCCGCTGCAAGTAAATCACTAAGTAATTGGTGCTAAAAGGCGCACAGTTGAGGTGTGCGAGGCGGCGAAGTCGCCTGGCCGAGGAACGAGGCAGGGGATCGATGACGGCATTCTGGAAATTTTCGGCGATCGCATTGATGCTTCTGGTTGCGGCCTGTGGCACCGGGAAGGGTCCTGTCGGCTCGGCGCCAGGCGGGTGGAACCTGCAAGATATCTCGGTCAAGTTTGGTCCCGAAATCTCGCGCACGGCGTCGGGGGACGAGTTCACGTCGAACTTCGTGTGGAACGGCTTCAATGAAGGGAACCGGAAGCGCCAGGTGATCGGTATCTTCAAGCGCGCCATGCGCGAAGTCGGTCGGGAGACGATGCAGGGTACTCGCCCGGTGAACATGAATGTTCAGGTCAACTACTTCCACGCACTGACGGAATTCTCACGACTGTGGTGCTGCGGCCAGCACAAGATTCTCGCTGATGTGGCCGTGGTGGATGCGGCATCGGGTGATGTTCTTGCTTCCGTTGAAAATCTGTCGATGGGCCGCATAGCCTTGGGCGGTATTCCGGGCCTTGTCGCAGTTGCAGCCGGCCGGGATCAGGAAGTCCGCGTCCATGAGTCGATGGTAAACTCGACACGGGAATGGCTGTCTAAGTACTGAGACACGTACCAAAAGTTATTCTTGCAGCAGAACGGCGAAGGCGCCAACCTGTAGCTCTTTGAAGAGCACGGGGTTGGTTATGCGTTCGCGGTTATGGTCGTTTTTCGCGGTGTTGCTTGTTGGTGTGTTGAGCGCCTGTTCGGCTACCAAGTTGGCGCCGCCCGCTTCGGTCGATACGAGCTACGCGCGGAACGGGTTCCGGCTGGGCGATGGGACCACAGCCATATACTATGTCAAAGCGTTCCCGGCGAATGGCGTAGTGCGGGTTTGTGGCGCATGGTCGGTGCAAAGCCAATCCCCCTATGGAGCGCGCGTCGTAGAGGATCTCCTCTTCAAGGGGCGGCTCTATCTTGGTGGAACCGAGGTGTTGAAACGACTGTTGTTCTTCGAGGAGTTCGACCCGGACCAAAACCCACTGGGCCAGCCCACAGCATGTCGCGATACCGCAACTGCCTGGATAACGGCGTTCGATAACAAAGTCCCCCGGGCTGTCTTCCCCCGAGTTGGCTTCTCGCGATGACTCCTGGTTGATCTTTCAGGGGCGCATCCAGAACTGGCTGGGACCAGTCCGGCGCAGTTTCGCAGTCAGGTTGGCGAACGCGCACAGCTTGGCCCTGGTCTCGCGCGGGTCGATGATGTCCTCGATCCCGTATGCCTCGGCTGACCGGAAGGGCGAACGCACGCGGTTCAGGCGTTGCTCGATCTCGACCCGCAGTGCTTCCGGGTCGTCGGAGGCGGCGAGGTCGGCTTTGTAGGCAGCCTCGATCCCGCCTTCCACAGGCAGCGACCCCCAGTCGCCAGATGGCCAAGCATACCGATATCGATATCCATCGTGTCGGATCTGCGCACCGCCGGCCACCCCGAACGCTTTGCGAATGATGATCGAACACCAAGGGACCGTGGCCTGATGAACGGCACTCAGCGCGCGAACCCCGTGGCGGATCACGCCGGACTTTTCTGCATCCAGACCGACCAGAAAGCCTGGAATATCGGCCAGGAACACAACGGGCAGATGGAATGTCTGCGCCATGTCCGCGAAACGCATCAGTTTTTGTGACGAGTCCGCGGTGAAGGCACCGCCGTAGTGGTACGGGTCCGAGGCAGCGACTGCGACTGGCCAGCCGTCCAGCCGGGCAAGACCGGTGATCAGCGAACGGCCCCAGCGTTTCCCGATCTCGAAGAAACTGCCTTTGTCGACGAGCGCCTCGATGATCGGACGCATCCGGTAAACCTTGCGGCGGTCTTTCGGGATGGCGCGGATCAGCCAATCCTCGGCGCGATCTGTCGGGTCATCGCAGGGTACGCGCGGCGGCAACTCGTCAATCGACGATGGCAAATAGCTTAGGAACTGCCGCGCCATGGCAAAGGCCTCATCTTCCGATGCCGCCAGATCGTCCACAGCACCGTTCTTGGCATGGATTTTCGCGCCGCCGAGTTCCTCTTTGGTCAGGTCCTGGCCGATGTGTTTCACGACTGGGGGACCGGCGACGAACATCTGGCTGACGCCGTCGACCAGCACCGAATAGTGGCTGGCCGCCATGCGCGCCGCGCCCAGCCCCGCAACCGGGCCGAGCCCGAGCGAGACAACAGGCACCAGCCCCATGTTGGCGGCAACCTGCGCCCAGGCCGGGTTTGACGGGACATAGGTCCGTCCGATCATCTCGATCGTCTTGACGCTACCACCGCCGCCAGTACCCTCGATCAGTCGCACGATCGGGAGGCGCAGATCGCCCGCCATCGCCTCGGCCTGCTCGTTCTTCTCGCGGATCGATGCGTCCATGGCACCACCGCGCACCGTGAAATCGTCGCCGCCAACGACAACCGGACGCCCGTCGATCCGACCTCGGCCAAACACGTAATTGGCGGGCAGGAAGCTCTCCATCTCTCCATCCAGGCCGTATTCCCCGCGTCCCGCCAGAACGCCAACCTCGTCAAAGCTGCCGGGATCAAGCAACCGGTCGATCCGTTCGCGGATGTTCAGCCGGGAATTGCTGCGCTGGCGTTCCAGTTTCTCGGGACCGCCCATTGCGCGGCCCAGTTCCTGCCGCTTGCGCAGCTCTTCGAGTTCACTTTCCCAGCTTTCCGGATCGGGTTCCATGCGTTCCTCTCCTTCGGACGCGGCAATGCACAGCCTTTCCAAGCACCCCTTGGCCTGTCAAAACCTTCCACCGGTGGAATCGGCATTATCCCTCATGTGGCGAGATGCGGATGCGCGGCAGGAACGGAGAGCGCGATGTTTGCTTTGGTGACAGCACTGATCGTCGGCGGCGGGACAGGTTTCGTGGCGGAACGATTTGGCTTCGTGTCAAACGGCTACATTGTGTCCATCGGTTTGGGAATCGGCGGCGCCGTGACGTTGTGGTTTCTGCAGGGAGCATTGGGGATCGGCCTGGGCTTTGGCCGTGCGCTGACATCGGTTATCGGCGCGGTCGCGCTGCTGCTTCTGGCCAAGTTCCGCAAGTAGCCACCCGGACGACCGGGATCAGTGCCGGAAGTTTCGCATCCCGGTGAAGACCATCGCTAACCCTGCGTCGTTCGCGGCGGCGATCACTGCGTTATCCCGCACTGAACCGCCGGGTTGGATGACAGCGGTGGCACCTGCCTCGGCTGCCGTCAACAGACCATCCGGGAACGGGAAGAACGCATCCGAGGCCACAACGGAACCTTTGACAGTCGGCTCGGTCAGACCCAGAGCTTCCGTCATGTCGGCGGACTTGCGTGCGGCGATCCGGCTGGAGTCCACGCGGCTCATCTGCCCAGCACCGATCCCGACCGTGGCTAGGTCCTTTGCGTAGACGATGGCATTCGACTTGACGTGTTTTGCGACTTTCCAAGCAAAGAGCAGATCCTTAAGTTCAAGCTCACTCGGCGCGCGATCGGTGACAACATTCAAATCATCCGCTGCGATCACGCCGGTATCCTGGTCCTGAACGAGGAAACCCCCAGACACTTGCCGCCAGGACAAGCGCGCCGCGCGTTGCGGCAGGCCGCCCGTCACCAAGAGCCGAAGGTTTTTCTTGCTGGCGAAGACCGCCTTGGCATCATCCGTTGCATCGGGTGCGATCACGACCTCTGTCAGGATCTGAGTGATCTCTTCGGCGGTTGGTCCGTCCAGGGTTCCATTCAGCGCGATGATTCCGCCGAACGCAGACACGCGGTCACAATCAAAGGCGCGTCGATAGGCTTCCAGAAAGCTGTCTCCGGCGGCAACGCCGCAAGGGTTGGCGTGCTTGATGATCGCCACGGTGGGGCGGTTCTGATCGAACTCCGAGACCAGCTCGAACGCCGCATCCGTGTCGTTGATATTGTTGTAGCTGAGTTCCTTGCCTTGCAGTTGTTCCGCTGTCGCGACACCCGGACGACCGGTCCCGTCGGTATAGAACGCTGCGGCCTGGTGTGGGTTTTCTCCATAGCGCAACGTCTGCTGAAGCGTTCCCGCGAAGCTGCGGCGTCGGGGTGCGGTGTCGCCCAGATGCTTTGCGAACCAGGTCGAGACTGCGGCATCGTACGCGGCAGTACGCGCATAGGCGGTGGCGGCGAGCCGCTGTCGTTGCTGAAGCGTTGTTCCGCCCTCTTCCAGCGCGGACAGGACGTCCTCGTAGTCATCGGGATCGGTGACGACGGCGACATGTGCATGGTTCTTGGCGGCGGCGCGGATCATCGCCGGTCCGCCGATGTCGATGTTTTCGATGCAGGTATCCGCATCCGCATCCGACGCAACCGTATTTTCAAACGGATAGAGGTTCACGATCAACACGTCGATCGGTGCTATTCCGTGCGTGTCCATGGCGCCGACGTGATCCGGCTTGGCGCGATCGGCTAGCAGTCCGCCGTGCACGCCCGGGTGCAGGGTCTTGACCCGGCCTTCCATCATCTCGGGGAAACCGGTCAGATCGGCGACATCGCGCACAACAAGTCCGTTTTCGCGCAGTAGAGCGGCGGTTCCACCGGTCGAGACGAGTTCAACACCTAACGTGGCTAAACGTTGCCCGATCGAGGCAATGCCAGTCTTGTCCGAAACCGAAATCAGGGCCCGGCGGGCGGGCGTTCTCTCGCTCATATGACGTCTCCTGTCGCGGCGCGCTAACGTTCAGTAGCAACGCACCAAACCCGTGGTGCTCATGCGCACTGATGCGGTCACTGAGCCGCGTCGGTCAGTTGCTCGAACGACCACACGATGCGGCCCCAGTACTCCAGGATCGATGTCATCGCCACGATTTCTGTTGTCGCACGCGGCTGTGGGCGCGTTTCATCGAAATACACGGCGGGGATCAGGTCGAGCGTCTTCGTATCCGCCCGCATGACCCAGACCTGTCCGTCTGGCAGCGTGAGCCCGATCCCGCGTCCTGACAAGGTGTGTGCTGCACGAACGTCCGGGTGCAGGATGAAGCGCGACCGCATTTTGCAGGGTGACTTGTTCTTCGGAAACAGTCCGGAGATCTTCGATCGCGATCGGGCATCCGGTGCCAAAGCGGTATCCTCGCCGGACAGTTTCAGCCCCGATGCGGATAAGTGCAATCGTCTCTCGGTCCGCAGGCCAAGGCGCGTCATGTAGTGCGCGCACTCTCCGATCACCCAGGCCCCATCATCATCCGCATCGATGCGCGTCGTGACCGGCCCACCTATCGTCAGGATCGCGCTGGCAGCGTCCACGCCTTTCGAGGACGTGAGCTGTCCAGCACCCCGTCCATCGAGTTCGATGGTCGAGTGCGCCTCGGCTCTGCGTGAAGCGACGGCATGGGCAGGGCCGAAACTCTGCCCCGAGCCCGTGCTTCCGAACAGCGGCTGACCACCATGACGAAACTCCAGCGCCAACGCGCTTGAGTGTGCGGTGTTCTTCCATTGCCCATCGGGTGCGTTTGCGCCGTCCATGACAAGATCGGCTGCACCGGCCGTCACACGCACGAACCCCATGGCGAGGCGCGGTGTCGATCCGGGCATTGCGGGCCGATTGTCTGTGATCATCGGATGCGGTGCCGCCGCGCGGCCGCCATGGTAGCGCGGCAGGTCCCCGTTGAGATAGCTCAGCGCCTTGATGGTGTCCCGGCCAGCACGAATAGCGCGGACATGACCCGGTGCGGCGTCAATGCCGGCGCTTAGGATCAGATCCCGGCTCCAGATCAAAAGACTGATGATACGGACAAGCTCTTCGGGGTTGCGGCTGAGGATCGTCCCGTCCGAATGGACGATCTGCGATGCCAGCGTACCCAGATTCTGAACCAGCGTTTTGGATTGACCATCGGCGCCGCGCAAACTCAGTTGCGCGTAGATCAGGCCGGTCAACGCTTCGATCCGAGGTAATCCGTGCGCTGTTTCCTGCCACTGAAGCTCAAGAAACCGATGCTGCCTGCCAAGCGCCTTGAAGAACGCTTGGGAGTACGCAGCGTCGCGAGACTTCAGCAGACGCGTCGAGTAAGCGATCCAGCGCACCGTGCGGCGCGCGACCGTGTCGGGCGCCCATCCTGGTCCCGATCCTCTACCGAAACGATCAAGCCAGTCACGCACGTGATCGGATGCCAGCCCCCAGATCTTCGGCGTGTCGGCGGCGTGCACATCGTCGAGCCAAGCTTGACCGTGCAGTGCTGCTGCCCAAACGGTATCAGGTGCGGGGATGTCCCAAGGATTTGCGCCGTTCGCCTCTGCCAACCGGCCTTCCAACAGCCAAACCCCGCCAGCCAGGCGCCGCGCCGCTGCCGCATCGCCGCGCTCGGGCGGTTCCGGTCGCCATTCCAGCACATTCGGACTGCGCCCGAGTCCTGCGACCCGGACCGCCAATTGGTGTGGAATGCGCATCAGACGCAATTCGCTGATCTCCCGTTCCAAAATCTGGACGTAGTCGCGTCCCTGCACCGAGCCGTTTACAACCCCGTCGCGGCGCTACGCAATGTCAGACGCTTCTCGGGACAGCCAGCATGGTAGATCTTCGGTATCGGCTCATCCTCGACGGACTCGTGCCGCGAAGAACCCGTCGATCGATCCGATATCGCGCCACATGTCGGGCCGACATCTGAGGTAACCCTCGGTGCTGATGAACTCGGCAGGTATTCCGTCTTGCGGATCAATCGGATCGAGTTGCGCATTCGGCTCGTTCGCAAGAAAAGCTTCGATTCTGTCTTCACCTTCGCGGCGGAACAGCGAACATGTGCTGAAGACAAGGCGCCCGCCCGGCTTGAGCCACGCGAAGGCTGAGCGGATCAGGCGGTCTTGCAGATCGCACAATGTGTCGAGTTCGTTCGGATCCAGGCGATACGGCAGTTCCGGATGACGCCTTAAGGTGCCGGTGGCCGTGCATGGTGCGTCGATCAGGATTGCATCGAACGGCGCGTCGGGTGCCCAAGCGAATGCATCCGCGGTGACCAAGTCCGCGTTCAGGCCGGTTCTGTCGAGATTACGGCGCAGTTGCTCCATGCGCCGCTGCGAGATGTCGAGCGCGGTCACCGTCGCTCCCGTTGCTGCAAGCTGCAGAGTTTTTCCGCCCGGTGCGGCACAGACATCAAGCACGCGTTCCGATGCTTCGGCGTTTATCATGATCGCGGGCAGGCTTGCCGCTGCATCCTGCACCCACCATGCGCCCTCTGCATAGCCCGGCAATGCCGAGATCTGCGGCCGCGTCCGCAGGCGCACCGAACCGTTTGGCAGGACATCGCCCTCGATCTCGGCCGCAAACGCTTCTGCGTCGTCCGGAACCTTCATTGTGACGTCATGGGGCGCCGGTGACATGCAGGCCTGGGCAATCTCGTCGGTGGCCGCACCGCCCCAATCATCTGAAAGACGCGACTTGATCCAATCCGCCATCCAGAGTCTTGAGTGTTCGGTCCTCTCGAAGATCTCCGTACCTTGGTCCGACATCCGCCGTCCGACAGCGTTGACCAAGCCAGCAAACCGTCCCGAGCGCCGATCCGCCTTTACCAGTGCGACCGCGCTGTCGACGGCGGCGTGCGGTGGCGTTCTGCGTATCAGCAGATCCGCCGCCATCAATCGCAAGATATGGGAAACAGGGCTCTTGGGCATCCGTTCGACGAACCCGGCAATCACGGTGTCCAAGCGCGGTACTTGCCGCAAAACCGCATCGGCCAGCGCGCGCGCCTCTGCTGCTTCCGGTCCCGGGCCACCGGGTTCTGACATCATCCGCCCGTGATCGAACACATCGCTCAGCAAGCGCAGCGCAGATTGGCGCGCGCCCAGTCCAGTCTTCTCGGGGTCGTTTCGGGTCTGATGACGGTTAGACTTGCGCGGCCGGGCGGTCACTTCCAGGGGCCGCCGCGTTGCGGACGCCCGGTCGAGGGCGGCCCCCATTGGCGCGGATCCTGAGCGACACCTGCGGTCCGCCCCATCTCGGCCGCTTGTTGTTTCAACGCGGCGATCCGGTTCTCGGCCGACGGGTGCGTCGAAAACAGGCTGTCCATGCGACGGCCTGACAGCGGGTTGACGATGAACAGATGTGCCGTGCCGGGGTTACGCTCGACGCTCTCCATCTCGAACCGCGTCGACTGGCCCGAGATCTTTGCCAGCGCCGAGGCCAGCGCCAGCGGATTGCGACAGATCTCGCCGCCCAGGCGATCGGCCGAGTATTCGCGCGTCCGGCTGATCATCATCTGCACCAGGCCCGCCGCCATCGGTGCCAGAAACATCGCCAGCAGCATTCCGACGATCCCGAACGCGTTGTTGCGGTTCCCGCCCATACTGCGGAAGATCCAGCCGAAATTCGCCAGCATCGTGATCGCACTGACCACGGTCGCCGAGACCGTCATGATCAGCGTGTCGCGGTTCTGTATGTGCGCAAGCTCGTGCGCCATCACACCTTCCAGTTCCTCGTAACTCAGCATCTGCATGATGCCGGTGGTTGCAGCCACTGCTGCCTTGTCCGGACTGCGCCCGGTGGCAAATGCGTTCGGCTGAGGGCTGTCGATCACATAGACCGCAGGCACGGGCATGTTGGCATTGCGCGCCAGCGTCTCGACCATCTCGACCAGTTGCGGCGCCGAGGCCCGCGTGACCGGACGAGCACCATGGGCCGAAAGCGCCAGCTTGTCCGAGTTCCAGTAGGCATATGCGTTCGTCCCGACCGCGAAGACCAGCGCGATCAGAATGCCGACCTCGCCGCCCAGCAGGAAGCCAACCACCAGAAACAATGCCGTCATCGCTGCCAGCAGCATGGCGGTCTTGACCATGTTCATCGCACGTCCCCCATTGCCAGTTCCGAAGTGGCTCGCATATCTCTGTCAGGATCGGAGGATGATATATGAGCGATCATACCGAACAGAAAGCCCCAAGCGACCTGCCACCTGCGGCGCAGCGCGCATTGGCCGAAGCCGAAGAGCGTCGGCGTGCCGAGGCCGAAAAGCCGATGCCAAAGGAATATGGCGGACGCGGCGGTGCGGAACCGACGCGCTACGGAGATTGGGAAAAGGACGGGATCGCACACGATTTCTGAGCCCGCGATCACTTCCGCAGCGGCACGCCCCCTATCTGATCCGGGCGCAGGTCGCGCGCGGGCGCCCAGGTTTCCGGGTCGGTGATCAGCGCTGCCAGCGCCTCGGCAGATGCCTCCAACAACGCCTCACCCTTCGCCACCGACGCCTTTGACGGATCACCCGCGACACCGTTCGCGGTCATGTGGCTGAATGGCCGCCACCGGTACGAATCGCGCCCCGCCGCCAGGAATCCGGCCCCGCGCTGCGTCGCCAGACTGCTCAGGTCGGACGTGTCCACCAGATCCGGCTCCACCGCCATCATCATCGAGGTTTCGGCCTCGCAGGCATGGCCAAGGTTTTCCTGATCTTCCAGGATTTCCTTGATCGCCGGTGCGGCTTCGCCTGGATAGGTCGTCGCCACGATCGTCGCGTCCAGCTGTCCCGACAACTCGTCGGCGATCTGCTTCATTGGAATGACGTTCCCGCCATGCGAGTTCGAGATCAGCACGTCATGGAACCCATGCCGCGTCAGCGACACGATCAAATCGCGCAGAACCATTCGGAACGTCTCGTGGCTCAGGATCAATGTGCCGCCATAGGGCATGTGATGCTCGGACAGGCCCGACCAGACCACCGGCGTCACCACGGTCGGGCGCTTGGCATAGGCCTTCTGCGCCGATCGCATCGCGATTTCCCAGCCCAGCCGCGTGTCGGTCATCACCGGTAAGTGCGGTCCGTGCTGCTCGATCGAGGCAATCGGCAGGATGACGCAGGCATCGTCATCGGCCAGCGCGCGCAATTCATGCGCCTTCAGGCGCGACCAATCGGTCTCGGGCATCGAGATCTCCGCTCGTGATCTGGATCAAGGAATGTTTGAACAAAACTGTATCAGCTTTCACAGCCCGGAACAGGGTTTCGGTAGCAGGATTAGGGGAATGGTGCGGGGATTCGTCCATTTGCGATTCCATTGTGCCGTCATAGACTTTGATCACCTCGCGAGGGAGAGCCCAGCCATGGATTACGAACGCTATTTCGAAAGCCGTCTTTCCGCCCTGAAATCGGAAGGCAATTACCGGGTGTTTGCGGATCTCGAACGCCAGGTCGGGTCTTTCCCGAAGGCCAAGCGCCATGTCGGCGAGGGCGCCAACGCAGGCACCCACGATGTCACCGTCTGGT
>ERZ1740062.1036-NODE-1036-length-12167-cov-4.125330_pt1 | contig 12167 bp, 14 predicted proteins | sample MGYA00581741_ERZ1740062 | MGnify/ENA primary metagenome ERZ1740062 (study PRJEB43018, sample SAMN04849747) | marine metagenome | isolation source: floating plastic debris | place: Pacific Ocean | collected 2008-09-01 | study: EMG produced TPA metagenomics...
GATGGAGATCAGCGCGGCGGAGCCGAAGCGCTCGTCGAAGCGAGTGTCCACGAAACCGGTGACGCCGGAGCGGCCAAGCTCATCGCCGCCGAAGGAACTGATTTGCACGGTCTGATTGTTGGGCAGAATGATCCGATCCCAGGCGATGGTCACGCGGCGCTGCGCGATCTCGATGCCTGAGCGGTAGCGTCCGATCAGGCGCGAGCCGCGCGGGATCAGGAGCCGTGAGCCGTCATAGCTGAAGACATCTTCGGAGATGATGGCACGGGTCTGCCCGGGGAGCGAGCTGTCGAGTGCCGTCTCCATCACGGCCTGGATCATCGTGCCCTGAATGACCGTGTTCGAGGGATTTGCGATGACTTCGGCTTGTGTGATGGCGATCGGCAACGCGCCGTTTAGCACGAAATCCGTCACTTCGCCGAAGGTGCGTTCGGTAAGTTCCGTCTCGCCCGCATTGGCGCCGCCCGTTCCGCCGAAGGCGATGACGGGGGAGGAAATCCGCCGTTCCTGGAAGGCACGCTCCTCCTCGGCCCGGCGTTGCAGCTCCCGATCTCGCTGGGCCAGTTCGGCCTGGAATTGTTCCTGAGCATTCTCGGAGGCGTCCTGTAGGGCGGCGATCCGTGCGGTCAGCGCATCGATCGCTTCAGCTGCCGCGCTGTCCGCCCCGGCGTCGGTGTCCGGCGCGTCGCGCAGTTCCTGGATCTGGGTCTGGAGTGCGGCAATCTGTGCCAAAAGTTCGGCGTTGGGTTCTGGTTCGACGAGAACGATCTCGGGTTCCGGGGCGGGCGGCGGCACGAAGGGTTCGATCTCTCCGAACCCGTCACCCTCGGTTTGGAATTCGTCCGGGGTGGCGGTCGGCAGGGCGACCTCTTCCCCCGGGCCCGAAAACAGCAAGAGGACCAAGCCGCCCGCCAGGATCAGTCCTGCGAGGAGGAGAGCGAGGAGCGGTGAGCGGCGTTTCGGGGCGGGTCCGAGGCGCGGGTTGCCCCGTTCGAGCGCGGCGAGGCGCTGTTCGAGATCGGTGTTATTGTCACTCATGAGGCGGCCTCCGCGGGCGGCGTCGCCTCGATACAGACCACGTCCTCTCCCAGACGCAGCACCCATTGGCGCCCCACGCCCGAGACACGGATCACGCCGTCTTCGACCGCGCCCGTGTTCACCGTGCGCTCGCGCCCGTTCGTGTACCGGAAGATCGCCGGGACGGGCGCGTTCCGTGGGAAGGCGAAATAGGTGAAGGTGCCGTCGTCCCAGACCCGGGTCGGCGTGAACTCCGTCCGTGCGCTGGCCCCGTAATTGGTATTCGGTGCGGCGCGCGCGATGGCGTTGGAAGGGCGGCGATTGTCCTCGGGGTAGCGGAACTGCACGACATAGAAAGTCGGGCTCGAGACCTCGTTCACGTTGAAATAGTAACTCCGTCTGTTGGTGTAGACGGTGACATTGGTGTGGACGCCGCGCGCGACGGGTTTAATCGCAAAGGCCCGCCCGCCGGGCACACCGTCGATCTCAAACCCTTCCGTGTCGCCGGCGATGATTGAGCGGATGCTCTCTCCTGCCCCGAACTCGATGGTCGTGACATGGGTCAGGGAGACGTTCAGCCTGTAGACTTGGCCTTCCTGATAGGAGGCGACCCGCACGCGGTGGTCGTTGGGTCCCCCGCGCGGGATCGCCTCGGCTGACGCGTGGGGCGCAAACAGTGAGACCATTAGAAAGGCCGCGAGGAACGCCCTGGCGTGTCCGGTGAGTTTCGCATTGCCAATACCCTGGCGCGTCTCGCGCTTTTGGGACGCTGGCAAGGCGTTCCCTGATTTCTTGTTCCGGAAGCGCACTTACTGGTTCTCCAATCTGTCCGAGCGGATCGCGTATTCGACGACCGTGAAGCCAAACGGGTTGGTCCAGACCTGGTCGATGGAGCGGCTCTCTTCGGGGCGGAACTCGAAGAGGAGCGTCGCGGTGAAGAGGCCCGCCTGAACCCCCTGAATCGAAGTCAGGCGCTTGCGAAGCCGCACCGTGGCCCGGTTGTTGCCGATCAGGTTGATGCTGAGGATCTCGACATCGAGGCGGGCGTTGGGTCCATAGACGGTCGGGGGATAGTCGGCATTGGCCGAGTTCCAGATCTGGCGCAGCGAGGCCCCTGCTGCACGGTCCGAACGGCGCAGCACGCTGCGGATGCGCACGTCATTGTCGAGCTGGTTGTAAACCTCGCGGTCGGTCACGTAGCGGAAAACTTCCGCCTCGATAATGGCGCGGTTCTCGGTGACGTTGGTGGTCCCGACAGAGGCTTCAGGCAGGGCGAAGCCGGTCGCGGGGTCGTAGGGCACCACCACTGGGGGCGGATCGACATCAAGGATGGCCACGGCGGCCGCGCTGAGGCAGCCCAGGATGCCAAAGCCAAGGCCGAAGAGTCCCAGGCGCTGCCAGAGCCGTTCCCGTCTCAGCGCGCCGTAGACCAGTTCCTCCTCGATGATGGCGGTTTCTTCGTCCAACAATCAGTCCTCAATCCGCGCTCAGTTCCGGGAGCGTGAACTCCATGAAGCGTTGTTCTTCGGCGATGGTGGCGGCATCGATCACGCCGCCGGTGCCATCTCCTACGGTCTGGATCGCTTCGAGCTGCCACATGGCGACGAGCGCGATGGCAAGTTCGGCCGTCACCCGCGTGTTGAGATCGACGCTCTCTTTGAGCTCATCCATGTCGTCGATGAGCCCGACGAGCCGGTCGACACGTTCGAGCGATTGCCCGGCATCCTCGTAGCTGTTCTGGGCGGCGGCCGAGACCAGCGCGCCGGTGGTGGCCTGTGTCGCCACGCGCTCGGCCCCTGGATTGCCGCTGCGCGCCATTTCCGAGAGCGTGTCCTCGTCGAAGCCGAGATCGGCCAGCACCCGGTCCATCTGGGTTTCGATCTCGCCGGCGCCGGATCCGGTGAGCCCGGAGAAATCCCCCGTCTTGATGGCTTGAATCGTGGCGATGATGTCGCCGAACTCCTGGTCCAGGAGACCGTTCAGCTCGTCCTCCATCTGAGTCCGGATGATTTCGGGCAGCTCTGCCAGACGCGTCAACGCCTCATATGTTCGTTGTAGCTCGGCGAGCTGCTCCGTAAGCGTGGCAAGCTGTTCGCGGAGCTGCACGAGTTGCTCGTTTTGCAGGATCTCGTCCTCGATCATCTGCCGGAGCTGCTGGATGTTTTGCGCGATGTTCTGGGTGTCCACGACCGGCACGCCTTGGGCCAGGACTGGGGCACTGGTCACGAAAGGCGAGCAAAGCGCCAAGACGCTGGCCAGGGTCAACGTGCGAAGCGGTGCTGAAATGAACATTCTGCGGGGCATCAATCCAGATCCTCCAATGTGAACTCCATGAATTCGTTCTCGGCCATGCGGGCCGCGGTCTGGGCCAGTTGGGCGGCACTGAGCGGTTGGGTCCGGGCAGCTTTCAGGCGAATGCGCGCGACCATCAGCCGGACCAGTTCGGCGCGGGCATAGGTGTTGAGCGCCATGCTCTCCTGGAGGTCCTCGGTGCTGCCGATCCGGGTGACGATGTCCTGGACGCGCAGGGCGGCCTGCCGGATGGCGGCGGGGGAATTGCTGCCGTAGAAGGCGGCGCCGAACCCGCTGAGCGAGAGATGGGCGTTGGCGAGAAGCGCGGGGTCGATTGTGCCGAGCGCCTCGATGCCACCGATTCGCGAGAGGTAGAGATTGTAGCGTTCGGGGATGACCCTGACGTAGTGCTGGGTCTCCTTGAAGGGCGGTACGCCGCCATATTCGAACACCCGGCCCGGACCCGCGTTATAGGCCGCGAGCGCGTTGACGACGTTGCCGTCGAAGGTGGCGAGCTGCGCCGCGAGGTAGCGCGCGCCGCCTGTCACCTGCAGGTAGGGGCTGTCATAATATTCCGGGTTGATGCCGAGATCGCTCGCGGTGCCCGGCATGATCTGGGTGAGGCCGAAGGCGCCCACGGGCGAGCGTGCGCCGATTGAGAAGCGGCTCTCCTGCCAGATGAGCGCCTGCAAGAGGGCGCGCCATTGCGCGACGGAAAGACCGGCCTGCCCGACCCCGGGCCGCCCGTGGGTCTCCTGGGCGACCCGGATGATCAGCTGCTCGATGTTTTCTGCCGCATCTCCGAACATACCCGCGCCGCCCGGATTGGGATCGACATCGCCGGAGCCATAGACCGCCGCTGCGGACCGGTCCGGATCGCTGCTGCCGCTTTCCAGATCGGCGACCATGCCCGGCAGACCCTGGCCTCCGAAGCTCGTCTGCGCGTCGAGGATCGCGCGCAGCGTGGCGAGCTGTTCCCGTTTGATCTCGGTCAGCAGCTCTTCGACGGTGAGTTTCTCACGTTGGACGGCGAGGTCGGCGACCCGGTCGCCCGTCTCGACGATATCGCGGGCCGTCAGCCCGGAATCGTTGGTGGGAACGCCCTGGGCGACCGCGGCCGCCGGCAGGAGAGCCGCCAGGAGGATATGTGCGACCCTAGACCTCAACGCCGTCTTCCGCGTTTCCGATGGGTGTGAAGATGCAATCCGGCTCGACCTGATCTAGCGAGGCGCGGAAGGCGAAGCAGTTGGCCTGGGGCTCGCGATATTCGGCGCAGGAAGAGAGAACGCCGAGTGCGGCGAGGAGGATGAGGGGGCGGATCATGAGAGCCTCCAGAAATCAGGACGGTCGCGGTAGTCGGGGCCAACGAGGGCCTCACCCTTCTCCATGCCGCCGAGGATGGTGAGGAGGGGGCCAAGCGCGGAGAGGTCGGCATCGACGACCACGGAACCGCTGTCGTCGCGGATGAGGGCAAGGCGGCTGTCGCTGCCGGTGTTCAAGAGCACGTCGAGCTCTTTCTCGAAGAGGTTGAGCATCGCGTAGTCCGAGGCATGGGCCCGGATGTTGGGGAGCAGGATCTGCGTCGGCACCGCCTCGACGATGGTTTTGCCGGTTCGTGTGCGTTCGAGCTGGCTCGCATATTGGGTCATCATCACCGCGACCGTGTTCTGTTTCCGGGCGGTCACCAGCCAGTTCGAGAGCCGTTCGGCAAAGTACGGGTTGTCGAGCGCCTTCCATGCCTCGTCGATCACGATGATGGAGGGTCGCCGGTCCTCAATCTCCCGCTCGATCCGGCGGAAGAGGTAGGAGAGGACCGCCATGCGCTCCTTCTCGCTCTCGCTGTCGAGAATGCCGGTCAGGTCGAAGCCCACGACATCGCCCTCAAGCGAGAACGTGTCCTCCAGGCTCTGGCCGAAGATCCACCCGTAGCGGCCGTCCTCGGTCCACTCAAAGAGCCGCTGATGCAGATCGCCATTGTCGTCGGTCGAGACAAAGCGCGACGCGAAATCCTTCCAGTTGCGAAGAGCGGGGTTAGTGGCAGTGGCGTTCTGGCGGACCACCTCCTGGATGCGGTTGGTCTGGGCCGGGGTCAGGGGCTTGTCGGAGCGATAGAGGAGCGAGGCGAGCCAATCCGAGAGCCAGGCCGTGCCGCGCTCATCGATCTCGGTCCAGAGCGGGTTGAGGCCGGTCGCCTGTCCCGCCTTGATCGAGGCGTAGCGCCCGCCATTGGCGCGGACGGCCATTTCCATCCCGAGCCGATAATCAAAGACGAAGATGCGGGCGCCGACCCGGCGGGCCTGCGTCATCAGAAAGGCTGAGAGGACGGATTTGCCGGAACCGGGACGCCCAAGAATGAGAGTATGTCCGCTGGTGGGCTCTTTCTCTGGCGAGCCTTGCTCGTGGTAGGAGAAACGATAGGCGCTCTGTTCCGGCGTCGGAAAGAGCGTGGTCTCCTGGCCCCAGGGCAGCTGGTGTTTCTCCTTGCCGAGCTGCGTGCGATGAAGTGCTGCGAAATCCGCAAAGTTGCGGTTGGTGACGGCGCTGGCTCGGACGCGTTTCGGCTGGTTTCCCGGATGCTGGCTGAAGTAGTGCGATTTCGCGGCCATCCGCTCGCCGATCATCTTCACGCCCTCGGCGGCCGCGGCATTGACGATCTCGGCTCCGAGGGTCTGCAGCTCGTCGAGACAGTCACAAAAGACGGTCACCACCATGTGGTGTTCGCCGAAGCTCTGGCGTTTGGCTTCCAGATCGTCGTGCGCGATGTCGAGCGCCTCGAGGAGCGAGAGCGCGGCATCCTGGGAGGCCTGCATCTGGCGCTTCTGGCGCTTGATCCGGCCCGCCATCAAGTTCGAATTGATCGGCGTGAAGGAATGGGTGACGATCATGTCGACCGGAAGGTTGAGCATGTCGAACATGGTGCAGGTGGTGCCTTCGGCATATTCGCCGATGGCGAAGCTTTTGCCGAAGCGGTGGCCGACCACGCCGTCAGAGAGCTCGAAGTGATCTTCGAGAAACGTCACGCGCGTGTTGGCTACGTTGTAGGCGAGAAACCCGTAGCGGTTTGCCGGGTAGAGCGGCAGTTCCCGGCCCGTGTTGAGCGCGCCGAGGAATCCAACCAACTCACCAGAGTCTGCTGAAAGGATGCGGGGCTTGAGTTCCGCCAGGCCGGAGGTGAAGACCCCGACCGCCTCCTTGAGGCGTCTGATCCGTTTCGCGGTTTCTTCCTTGAACCGCTCCGGCGCGGAACGGTTCACGAAACCCAGAAAACTTCTGGGCGGCGGGCGGTGGATGATGGTGAGTGTGAGGGTCTTGTCCCGGAGGCCTGCCGAGGCGAGCTTTGTGCGCCAGGCCTCATCCACCGTCGCCGCGAAGCCGTCGCCCCGGACCGGGAGCAGGTCCGGGGTGATCGACTTCGAGACCTTGTGCACGTAGTAGCTGAACTCCGGCCCGAGCTGCGCGATGATCCGGGCAAAGAGCGCCGTGACCTTGTCGAGATAGGTATCGTCCGTGGTGTAGCTGTTCACCCCGCTGAGCCGAACGCACTGGAAGAGCTCATTTACACGAGTGCGGACGGTGTTGTCGTCGACCAGACTGACATAGGGCAGCATATGCGCGAGGCGCTTCTCGCGGGCATACCAGTCTGGCATAAGGGTGCGTTCATCGACGGTCTCGTGCAGGGCTTCACTATGGCGCATAGCTGTCGCCCCCGTGGATGGACCGGTTCCGCGTTGGTGGTGTTTCCTGAAGCGATGTCATCATCACGTCGATGAAGCGCGGATCCCAATCCGCCGCCTTCCAGAGGACTGGGTAAAGGATCGCCGCGATGCCCAGGACAACCAGGTGCTGCACCCAGACGAAGAGCAGCACGGAGCCGAAGAGCCAGACCATGGCATACATGATCGGCAGGCCGAGGAGCTTGGGCGGGCGCACAAGGCCCAAAAAGAGCGGCGATCGTTTGGCCACGAGAACCCCCGATTACGAGCCGAAGACGGCGGCAACAATCGTCGGTGCGGCTGCAACGCCGGCGATGCCCACCAGCACCCAGAGGGCCTGGCGCAGATCGATGATGTTGAAGAACCAGCTGAGGAACACGCCGAGGACCGCGAGGGTGGCGATGACGACGCCAAGCGGCCCGGTCAGCGCGTCCACGATGCCCTGTAACAGGCTTTGAATCGGGGAGAGGTCGATGCTCTGGGCAAGGGCCGGCTCTGCCGCAACGATGAGGAGAGCGGCGAGGGTGATCAGGGATTTCGTCAATGGCTTCATGGGGACGCTCCTTCCAGCCGGTTGAAGACGGCCAGCACCCGCTGGACGTGGTTTTGGGTTTCTCGAAACGGGGGAATTCCGGAATGCTCGCGCACGGCGTCGGGCCCGGCATTGTAGGCGGCGAGCGCGAGGCGCGCGTCGCCAAACTCGGCCAGCATCAAGGCGAGGTAGCGCGCGGAGCCGTCGAGGTTTTGCCTCCAATCTTGAGGATCCACGCCAAGCGCGCGGGCCGTATCGGGCATCAACTGCCCGAGCCCGATCGCCCCGACATGGGAGACGGCGTGCGGATTGTACGCACTCTCGATCTCGATATTGGCGCGATAGAGGTGGAGCCAGTCCGTGACGGTGATGTCCGCCGCACGCAGCCCAGGGTGGCTCGCATAGCGCAGTCCGGTCTCCTCGATCGCGGCGAGGATATCCGGGCGTGGTTTGAGCGCGCGAGGGGGCACCGCCGCGACGCGCACCCCTTCACGTCGCTCAGTGCGGCGCTCCTCGCCCAAGATGCGCAACCCGTCTGAGGTCGAGCCAACGCCGACCCCGTCATTGTAGTTGCGCGCGAAACGTTCCTGGGGGCGCGACGGCGAAAGAGAGCCGTCCCCCGCCATCACCAGGACCATGTCCGCCGATGCCGGGAGGGCCAGGGAGGAAAAGAAAAGGGCGCTAAGCCCGGCTGGCAGCCATCTCTTCGCTGGAAAGCTTGTGAACCGTCCGCTTGCCCTCTTCCAGAGGCACGTCGGCGTGTGAGAAACCGATCCCTTGCAGGAAGGAGATGACCCCGGTGACGGTCTTGATCTCGCGGATCTTGATGTCGTTGCGCGAGGTTCGGGTCCGGGCCGTGACCAGAAGTTTCTCGATCCCGTCGTCGCTGACAGCTCGCATGATCCAGACCCCAAGCCAGTTGGGGCCTTTCTTGAAGGCGGCTTCCTTGCAGACAACTTCGACGCGATAGCCGCTGGCGACCAGATCGCGGAATCTGGGTTCGGTGACCACATTCGGGGCTTCTTTTTCTAGGTCCATCACCCGGATCGCGTTCTCCAATAGGGCAAATGCCCAGGCTTCAGGTGTTGAAGCCAAGTCATACGATGATATAGTATTGACGCACAAGATAAACTTTTGATGCGACAAGCGGATTCTTGCTTAATTAACGAATAGACTGCTCCCATGCATTTGATCAAGAAAATAAGGGGTTTAGACGCCTTCAGGTTGTGCGTGTCGATCATGGCACAAGCTATACTTCTGGTCGCGTGCCTGGCAGGCGAAGTCTCCGCCGCGTCCTGTTTGCCGCCGCCCAGGCCGTTCGTGCCAAGCGATGCCGATGCCGCGCGTGACTATGCCGATCTCATCCGCAGCGACTTTGAGCTCTATATCCAAGACATCCAGAGCTACTTTCGGTGCCTTGAAGTTGAGCGCGCCCGGGCGTTCGAAGAGGCGCGGGAGGTGAGCCAGGACTACGGGCGTTTCCTGGAATTGATGGGCGAATGAAATGACCGCGACCTTTCCAAAGGGTCGCCTAGTGACATCTGGCCGTATCGGCGGCGTGCAATTCGGAGTCTCTTTCATCGTGTAAACACTCACTATCCACTTTTTAGATAATCTATAAAGTAGATTAGCCCTGTCACAAGAGGTTTGTGACACGTGGCGAAAACGATCAGGAGTTCGGGACATGAGGCACTGCGCGACGCATTGATTGCGGCGCGGAAAACGGCTGGCTTAACGCAGGCCGAGCTCGCTTTGCGTCTCAGATGCCACCAGTCCTTCGTCGCTCGGCTGGAGAGCGGAGAACGCAGGGTCGACGTGGTCGAGTTGATCGTGCTCGCGCGTGCTCTGCAGATCGATGCGGGCACACTTCTGACGGCGGCCGAGGCGGCGACGGAACTCGATCACCGGATTTAGGACGAGGCGTTGGGCTGGTCGCCTCGGGAGGTATAACGAGATCAAGCCCCGCTGGGGCCGAAGGGCAATGATACAACGGATTGTTATAGGACGCTTCGATGCACGGTCTCTGGTGCAGGTTTGGGGAAGAGGAAAACGTCTTAGTAGTTCACCTGCTCGAACCCGTAATTGCCCTCGTAGTCTCGCCAGTCGACGAAGACCGAGCGGTGAAAGATGGAGGGACAATGGTCGCCCCAACCTTCCAAGCCGACATGCGCCTCCGGCAACGCCGCGACGGACGAACGAGACCAGGAGAAATCGCCTTGGGTACCGTAGGTACCGATAAGGACGGATGCGTAACGGCTGCAATCGCTGTCACGGGACTCGCTTTGGCGCGCGTACCGGACATCGAAGACTCGGATAGAGCGGACGAAGTTGAACTCCGGTCCACTAATGTCGATGTCGGCGCGGTCCTGGATCAGATGTAATGCGAACCCGTCAGGATGGGGTAGGGGGTCGACACCTTTCGACCGCAGGACGGCGGGCAAGAGGGCGCCAACATTCTCGGGATCAGATTCAGCGAGGCTCTGGGGCAGGGGAAAAGCGTTGGAGGAGAGGATGTCAAAGACACGCGGAGTGCGACCGGGGTCGTCTACAGGTTCGAAGGAGGCCCCCATGGGGCAACGCCATATCTGCAGCGGGGGCTCGACAGGCCAGGGCGTGATTCGACGGATGAACTCTGCACGCGCCCGGGAGCAGGGCTCTGATGCCGGCCAGCCGCCTGAGAGGCAGAGCAGGATGGCGCAATCGATCGGGTAGGTTTGGGCCGAAGCCTTGCTCGTGGCACCCAAGAAGGATGCCGTGCTCACAATCGTTGCGAAGGCGAAATGACGAAGAAAACTGCGCATGACGAGGATCTCAGTCGGCTGATATGCGTATGTTATAGTCTTCAATAGTATATTATTGTAAGATTGTCAATCTAACGCAGATTGTTTATCGCGGTTTCAGGTTTAGGGCGGGTCCGGTGAGATCGATCGCCCACGTGACAACCTTTCAAGGAGAGCTGTGACTGCATCGTTGGCTACTGCCTTCGCGGCAGAGAGCATGTCCTTGCTCAGAGGTGGATCTATTTGGTCGGCAGCGCGCTCGGTGCCGAGCCAGAGTATGGACAGCTCGGATGTGTTCCATTGATAGACCCAGCCAACAGTTCGGCCCTCGGGACTACGGATGAGTCGAGCGACCGGAGCCGCTTCTTCCTTGTCAACACTCACTGGTTCTTGATCGCCTTCACTATGTACAATCTGTCTGTCAGGTGGACCGCCGCGTTTGTTTGGTCGTTCAGGGCAAACTCAATCCCATTCCGGTGAAAAGAGGCGGCACCGGCGGAGCCGATGCCGCCAGGGGTTCGCCCACAGGGAGGTGGTAGAGGGCGAAATTCAATGATATCAATGCGTTGAAAATATTCGCATAATTGGATTTATGTTAATTCGTCCATTCTTGGGCTGCATCCAGGTCAAATCTTCTTTTTGTATTGAACAACTCTCGCTTTGCACATCTAGATGCTCTCTTGTTTGCGAAACCATCGCCGCGATTTGGGACACCGGTTACGCTCTAAGTGTAAGGAAAGAGGTTTCCTCAAACCCCAAGGCCAGTCGAGCGCCTGTTTCCATATCCGATGGGGACGCGATACCCTCGTCAATTGCTTCCATCGCCGTGTGATGCAATGTGCTTTGTAGCCGTTCAACGACCTTTTTCCGGACGTCGTTCGTGACCGCAGTTTCCGTGTCGTCAATGTTCCAACTGCGTCCTGCATCGCCCTGTTCTTGAAGGCTTCGCGCCACAACATAACCGTCACCTAGCGATGCCAAGCCCTGCATGGCGCGCAGCATAATTACAGGTTTGGTCAGGTTCATGACACGGAACGGGCCAGCCGGCACGCCAAAGGCCTCGCGGGCAATGGCATCAATCTGGGCCGGGGTGGCAATTCCAGTTTCCTGCAATCGCGCCGCTTCATTGCAATATGGACAGAAAAAACGATTAAGCGCAAAACCAGGCCTGTCTTTGCATGGCAAGGGCGTCTTCTGCGTAGCCGCCAAAAACCCAAGTGCGCGGGTGCGCACGGCCTCGCGCGTAAAATTGCTGGAAACCACTTCCACGACGGGCGAGCGTTCCGCTGGACTGAAGTAGTGGAGCCCAATCAAGCGACCAGGATCAGCCAGGCCCTTTGCAATGACACCAACCTGCAAGCAGGAAGTGTTTGTCGCAACGATTGAATCTGCGGGCAAAAAAGGCTCCATCCGCTTCATCAACTTTTGCTTCACGTCAATGTTTTCAAACACCGCTTCAATCGTCAAATCCGCGCCAGTGGGTGCCTCCAACCCCGTTGAAAGCGTCAGAAACTGAACCGCGCGTTCCTTCTGTCCCGGCGTCATGCGGCCCTTGTCCACCTCTCGCACGAAGTATCCATAGATACGGTCTTTCGCGCGTCCCAGGGCGGTATTGGCCGTATCTATCAATGTGGTGGGTAAACCTGCCGCCAGACATGTGATTGCAATTCCGGTGCCCATGGTTCCCGCACCGACGATGGCGACACGACGGATCATCCGTTAACCTCCGGAACGGCCTCGACGATCACCGCAATCCCCTGCACGCCGCCAATGCACAAGGAAGCCAATCCGTACCGGCCGCCGGAACATTCCAAGGCGTAGATCAGTATCGAC
>ERZ1740062.1037-NODE-1037-length-12161-cov-9.756484_pt1 | contig 12161 bp, 10 predicted proteins | sample MGYA00581741_ERZ1740062 | MGnify/ENA primary metagenome ERZ1740062 (study PRJEB43018, sample SAMN04849747) | marine metagenome | isolation source: floating plastic debris | place: Pacific Ocean | collected 2008-09-01 | study: EMG produced TPA metagenomics...
CCCTAAGTTGACCTATAAACTTATCTTGTGATTGGACAAAACTCATGTTTTAGTGAGTAAACTAGTTTGCATTTTTTCAACGTGGCTGCCAACATTTTTTTATTCATTCACAGACTTTCCCTGTCTTGCATCACCTTCATTGCAATATAAACACGATTGTGAGTATCTGCCTTTACATTATAAGGTTAGGAGCAGGTACCAAGTGATAATATCATCATGGCAGATACCAATCCAGCTGAGGAAAAGATTAGCAAGAGGTTTGTAAAGTATGCTTTGCCCTACAGGCTACAGCAGTACTTACTATGAATATTATTATTTATACTACTTAATATAATATCTTAATCTATTCAATTCATTCATTCATATTGGTAATTATTTTAGTTGATTTATCATTATCATTTAAGTACTCAGGGGGTCAACTCTCATCAAAACACATACACCGTGCTCATATGTTTCCAGATTTATAAACCCCTACTGAGCTTTTCTGACTCTTAACTTAGGCCTAATTAATTTCCAAATTATATCTCTCCCTACAACCGTCCACTATGAGTATGTAAACAACTCCAAATATGAAGAGTGGCCTAGAGTGATGTTTTGGTAAAGACCCCCTAAAACATATAAGTGTATAGTTTCATACCAATATCAAGCCTCCCACAGCACCGCAATCTCCTCAACCCACATTTTTAAGAACCCTGTCCCTTGAAATTCCATGTACCATCATTCAGACCCCCCCCCCTTAGAGAGTCAAATCCGTGACTATTCGTCCCCAAAACCCGTCCCTATCCCAAAATCAAAAATCCTCAAACCCCATCCGCAAAATAATAATCCAAAACTCCAGAGACGAATTCGATTCGTCTTATGTCATACATGGACAAAAAGACCACCCCCCCCCAATACTCACTGTGAAAAAGACTTGACTTTTGAGCATGGTGTATGTTTCTACAGAGAGCTGACCTCCTGGGTTTTAGTAGTGCATTTATTGAAAACATCCTCATTCATACAAACACACATAATGTACATATCATTCTTTTCTGTTAATATGTCTAGTCTCATGTATGTTGATACTTCGGATGTGAGTCTCATCGGAGTCATGGGTGGTGTGACAGGCTTTGCATGTCGGTCAACTAACTTTCTCTCTATCATTCTAAACAATCATGGTCAGGCAGATATTATAATTCTATCAGATATGGGCAGGTACAACATACTTACCCTGAACCCTGTCTGACTAGTAGCGCCCTAAACGGGTGCTGACTATGATAACCTCAATGACAGTACATGTGCATTGACATTTCGATGCTGTATCCTTTGTGAAACTTTAATGTAGTGGTTATTACTTATTTTATTACTGGATAGCCTCAGAGTTGTATAGCTATCTCCGTACTCATCATGTAGGTGTCATGAGATTGCTGCATAGGGTTTGGGATTTTTGCCACAATCAGGTGCCTGTTGAATTTCCAGTAGGCTTATAATGAGGGCTCAGTCACCATGACGGAAACCCATCGGCTGTGAGTTTAAGCTGGCATCTGTGATCTGTCGGTCTTTAGGAAGACTTGTCAGTGATGGTTATCACTTATACAAGATCAGGCTCAAGTTGTATCGACAACTGCTGTTATATGAGTAATGTTGAGCCATTTTTCGCCCTTGATGAAGGTCAGGACCCACTCATTTACCCAAAAACGACTTCACATATTGGTACCTGCCCAGGCTAGGATTGATAGGTCCCTCTACCAGTTGTGTGTGATCTGTTTCTGACTTATCCTTGTTTTATCTCAGATTATATTAGATTTGCTTGAGTTGCCTCGCTAAGTTTACAATGGGAACTTCAGTGTGTGTGGCAAGATGGCTCTCTGCATTACTTAATCAGCGCTTGCTGTTTCGGACAAACCAGAAAATTGTCACAGCCTGCAATGGTCCTCTCCTGCTCCGTAGATTGTACTCTGAGCAAGGGATGACACGGTGGGTAAAGTCTTGCAAGTCTTTTTGAGATCAATAACTTAGTAATAACAACCAAGCAAAAGCAATTAAATGAGACAGAGTTCGATGCCCTTGCTCAGAAGTATTGTCCTTGCTCGCTGTTCAACATATTTTCGCCCAGGCCACATATAGGCTGACACTGTCAATACCAGCGTGTAACAATGGCTTATGGATTGATTACCATCCAGAGCAAATCCTGTCATCAATCAAAATATAATGGCAACAAAACCATCAGAATGTTGCACAGACTGTACACCTCAAGACAGCTACCTCATATTGAATCTTTACTCTATTTTGAACCTTCCCAGTGAACAGAAGAGGCGACTGAAAGCCCAGAAGAAAGCGGAAGAAAAAGCTGCCAAACAGGCAGAGCAGGCACAACAAGCCCCTGCTAAGGCTACTGCTTCTGCTGAATCATCCACACCGAAAGTCAGCGATGACGATCTCGACCCTACAGTAAGTTTTTATTCAATTTCACAGTTATTGTATGGCTAGTAGGTCTACTAGTTCAGAATTGGAGATTCAGTTTCCACTGATGAAAGTTTCTGGTGAAAGCGGCTGCTACAAATCTTTCCTCCTAATTCAGTGGAGTTGGAGCTAATGCCTGGAACAAACATCTGTTATGAAATAGAAAATTTTGTCCCATCGTTTTTAAATCATATTGAGACTACATGTCACAACGGAAATGAGGAGAGACATACCAAGCTCTGCAAGAGATTGTATACATCATTTCAATCCTTGGATTTGAACGGGAATTAGACAGAAATCTTGTTATGCAGGTTTATAGAGAACACCGTATAGCTCAGATACAGGCACTGAAAGCGGCTGGTGAAAGTCCATATCCTCACAAGTTTCATGTAGACTTGTCACTCACTGATTACATAGAAAAGTACAGTCATCTCGAAGATGGTGCCAGACTGGAGGATACTCTTGTCAACATTTCAGGTGAGTGCATACAAGCAGTTGGTAGCCTATACATAGTTGTGGCAAGGGCTTCATTTCTATTTGGTCTACATTTTTTATTAGAAGAACAGGAAGCATTCGAAAAAGTTTTTATGCCCATGTGTTTGGGTACACATTTTGTAGTGAAAAAAGAGAGTTTTAATGCCTTTGTTCAAGTGGGTATTGTTGAGTGAACATTGAAAACTGTACAAACAACGATAAATGATCATTTAGTAGACATTGTTTTACAGCCCTCCACTACCATGCATGCATTTTGTACTAATTGGCTTGAGCAAATACAGTGTACCTGCTTTGTGTAATTGTGATATGGCGTTGATATGAAGTAATTGGACAACAGTCTTTGTTATAACTGATGTCAGGCTACTATAGTCATGTTGATTATACTCATTAATTAGTTGTCTTTCATTGATGCTGATTCAAGACCCCAACTGCATTGATATTTACACATCTACAATAACCAATCCTGAGCTTTCCATCATGGCATGGTTTAAAAGCTGAACTCTGCCAGTTTGATGCAATTCCTTTCCCATATCTCTGTACTAATGCCATTATGCCAATTTTTTTACACAAACACGACCATCAGCTAACTTCCTTTGCCTTTGGTCAGTGGCACGATGATAGGAGCAGCAGATGTCTTATTTCATAGTCATTACCAATAGTATTACAAATTCAATTTTCTTCAGGAAGAATACATGCAAAAAGAGAGTCTGGAGCCAAACTGATATTCTATGACATCCGTGCTGAAGACAAGAAACTGCAGGTCATGGCTAATGCAAAGTATGTAAAATGTTTTGTTCAAGTGGTATTCATTCAGAAAGAAAGGAGATCCTACCCTCTAACACGGATCTGTGTCAGTTGAGTTGCCTCGTCCCCCTCTCGGGACCCCATAAAATGATAAACTCTCTTCCTCTATCTAAAGTTTCAAAATATGCTTGGGACCCTATTTCTGCCTCCTTATCAGGAAGAGAGAGACAATAAATACTAAAATTTTCATCTGAGCTCCCTCATTGCTTCTTGGAAGGTGGTCAGAGGCTTTCCACATTTTTCAGTAGAAATTCAAAGAAGTTTTGAGACCGAGGGCTAAAATGCTCATATAACCTTCACATCGCACCTCCTTCATCATAGCTTGATGCTGGGGTTAAATTTATAAATTGTAATTGCAACCTGCGTCCTCATATCTACCATTTCCAAAAAAAAACACTTTCATAAGTCCTGCCTCATCATGTTTGACATGGCAATAGATTGAAAGTTTCAAAATAAATGGCTCCTTGTCTCAAAACTAATCACTGCCTGTACTGACACATTTCAAATGTGTGATTTTTTTCTTGTTCTAATCTACTCTACAAGACGTGTATATTTATTTCCGAGTGTTATGACAGTGACAGTATAATCCATGCTAATCCCTTTTGATTTGATATTGATGAAGGTTGTATAAGTCAGCTGAGGAGTTTGATAAGATTAATGAGAAACTGAAGAGAGGTGATATTATTGGTGTCAGAGGTTATCCCGGTAAATCTAAGAAAGGAGAGTTGAGTATAATGCCTCTGGAGATGACTCTGCTATCTCCCTGTCTACATCAGCTACCACATCTACACTTCGGTCTCAAAAATCAGGTACTGTGCAGGGCAACACTTTCAATCCTGGGCATCCAGTGTTACAAAATGAAAGCAAGTTTTTTTTCATTTATCTCTTTTATTGTTTTGTATACATAATGCATATTGCATATGGATTAGGATTGGGTCTTCAAAGATGTTGATAATAACATAGCACATTATATCAGTTCAAATTATAGACTTACTAAAAATATTCTATGGTTCAAATTCATCATAACGTGCTTATTCATGATAACCATTGGACAAAGAGACTCCAGAATTTTACTTTTAATCTGTGGAATATTGTCAGGATTCATGGTTAATTTAATTACATTTACAGGAGACACGATATAGACAGAGATACCTGGATCTGATTATAAATGATTATGTCAAGCAGAAGTTTGTGACTAGAGCAAAAATCATCAACTATCTCCGCTCATTCCTTGACAATCTAGGATTTCTGGAGGTAATTATTCTTGTTTGTACTATGGTTATGTTAGTAAGCCAGTGGCTGATATCATCTGGGTAACCTTCCTTCAGGCTGCGATGAGATTTAGGATGTAAAGTCTTCATGCTAACCGTAGGTTATCTCATCATACCTCCAGGCCGTAACAATGTTAAAGTCTTAACCGCTCTTTCATATGCCCTCCCAGACCTTCTTGGTTGTTTGGCCACCTAAATAAAATTACCAAAAGAATTGCCATTTTGCATTAAATAGGCTGCTTACATCGTATGTAGAATTTGGCAAAAATTCAGAGTAATAGTAAAGATTAGTTATGACAACCACTAAGCTCCTACATGTACCTCCATTTGATCTGCTGGACATTTTGCCTCTTATAAACCACTGGCATTTCACTTTACACATATGATCAAGGAGGTATAGCTGGTGTAGGGGTGTCATAATTTGTAAAACTAGCCATTTTTTCATATTGACTGTCTTTATTTATCAGGTGGAGACGCCGATTATGAATATGATACCTGGTGGAGCAACAGCTAAGCCATTCATCACTCACCACAATGATTTAAATCTGAAGCAGTACATGAGAATAGCTCCTGAACTCTACCTGAAGATGCTTATTGTTGGTGGATTGGATCGTGTATACGAGGTATGAGTTTGATACGAATAATGGTAATTTATTTCCTAGAAAAATTATTTACTCTAACACATACAATGCACAATCCCGGACCAAAGTAAGAGCTGGGCAAGTGCTGAAATTACCTGGAGTTGTGCTCTCCTTGATATGAGAGTCGATGGATGGACAATTCCGAGTTGTACAAGTGGATTATTTATGATAAAACCACAGGATATGGTATAATCTCCAGAAAAACCCAATCAATAAAAGTATAGCCGTGATCATTCAATATATGCTTGTAGGTAGGACGGGTATTCAGAAATGAAGGAATTGACATGACTCACAATCCTGAGTTTTCTATCTGTGAATTCTACATGGCGTATGCTGACTATAATGACCTGATGAATATTACGGAGTCATTACTCTCGGGTAAGCTTTATATCTCATAATCTGTCTACAAGATTACATTGCTACATATCTGATCATGATTACCACAGACCATTGCAGAGATTATATAATATAGAGATATTCTGTTCATGCTGTGAGATTAGACACTGATGTGCAGCCCCATGTTTACACGTCTGTAGGTATGGTCAAAGCAGTGACTGGTGGTTATAAGGTTCAATATCACGAGCATGGACCAGATCACCCTCCATTAGAGCTGGACTTTACCCCACCATTCAAAAGAGTCAGTATGATTGCTGAACTTGAGAAACAGCTCAATGTGAAATTCCCAAGCCCCACTACTCTACATACGGAGGAGACTAGGCAATTCTTGGATAAACTTTGCATACAGCACAACGTAGAATGTAGCTCTCCTCGGACATCAGCTAGACTATTAGATAAGGTATGTAAGCTCTGTATGTTAAATCCAGAATAACAACATTTGTCACATAGTCAGTAATCTCTCAAGAAGAAGTGCTCATACCAGGTGTAGTTTAAACTTGGGAATCGTCAGTTTTTACCAGTTCTAGTATCAAATGTGGTGGATTGCTTGAGGTGTTGGGCTTCAAGTTTTGATTGAGTTCTCAAGATTCGACAGTGGGCGTTCAAAAAGATTTAGGCTTCAGCATTATATTACTAATGTGTACCTAATGAGGAGAAATCATTTCAAAACTTGCCTAAAGCATGATTATATTTTGCTTTGTTTATGCAGCTTGTTGGTGACTTCATAGAGGTACACTGTGTCAACCCAACATTCATCTGTGACCACCCTGAGGTTATGAGTCCACTAGCTAAATGGTAGGCGTTTGGTTTTACTGACTAGTAATAATTCTACCAATGCATTCTTCTATTGATGTACAGATCTATAAAATTCTATCCGCAAGCTCAAACCTTTCTGATGAAGATGTGACCTGTGTGCAGTTGGTATGCATGAGCAGTTTGTACCAATCATAACGCTACCAAAAGTTGTTTGATGACGTAATTCAGCACACTGTATCACCTCAAAGTTTAATCACTGTAGGAATATCCTTTGGGAGAGGTACCTCATGACTGCATTGATATTTTATTTTGGCACTCAGTCAGTCTTTAAAATTGAAAATAACTACATGTAAGTACCATAGGGCGATGTAAATCAGTGCTGCTCCTACTGAGTATTGTCGTTGTATATTCTACATTACACATTTTCAGGCATCGTGGTATTAAGGGTCTGACAGAGCGGTTTGAGCTCTTTGTAGCTAAGAAAGAAGTATGTAATGCCTACACTGAGTTGAATGACCCAATAGTACAGAGAGAGCGATTCACCCAACAGGCTAAGGTAAAATATACATGTAGCTGAAGACACATGGTTTGAGCGTAGTACGACTGCTAACCATTATATACTAAGATTTTAATAATAACCTTCAGGAGAGGCCTTTCTTAGTAGAGTTCAGGTGATACCAAAATTTGCTTTTGGTACTTGGGTTTTCCACACAGTCTGGGTGAAAGCGGAGTTTCCGTCTTTGGTAACTGTATGTAATAGTAAAATAAGTCAGCATTTGTACCCAAGAAGAGCTATCAGTATTTTGGATATTGACCACAAACTCCCTGATGCGCAACTGCTTTCAGCAATGATATAAATGAGATGAATTTGAGAGTTGTCTTTCCAAAACGCCCAGTAGGACAACCTCTAAAGAGAAAAATAATTTTATGTGAATTGTCTAGTAAGTGTGATTGTATTCATTACAGGATAAAGATGCAGGTGATGATGAGGCTATGTATGTGGATGAGAACTTCTGTACGGCTTTGGAGTATGGATTACCTCCTACAGGAGGATGGGGATTAGGAATAGACAGGCTTACTATGTTTCTAACTGACTCAAATAACATCAAGGTACATAATTCAGTCAAGATTGTAGCTAACTGATTGTCAACCTCTCCCTCCATAAAACTAAACACATTGACACTGACATTTTATACTTATTAATTTGTGCAATTCAAAATTTTGACAGTGTTTTGAATTTTCTATAGGTTACATAGTTTTAAAGTGTTGTTAAACTGCCTTCATTTTGAAATTTTTTATAGGAGGTGCTGCTTTTCCCAGCGATGAAGCCTGAGGATCAGAAGACAGCTGAGGCTACAGCTGGAGATGAACCGGTAACAGGAAAACCCACATCCTAACATTATATCTCACTTTGCGTCTAGTTAGGCTTAGTCATTATCAGCTCAGCTGCCATTATTGAAGCATTGAGGATGAGATGTCTACGACAAAACAATGCACGGCAGCAATGTGTCATCTTTTATTTATGATGGCAAATTTTGCACATTTCAAAGACTACATCCACATTGGTAGTTTAGCAGCTTTAATGGCAGAGCTTCACCTTTTTTCGTTTTGTATTTTGTCCATTTGACTTTAATAAATTACCGATGTGATTTTAGTGATTTTGACTTTTATTACCTATTCAACCGAAGAGAATCCATCATCTTTGGCATATTTGAGCTAGCTGGATTGATGAGGGACAAGGCACTGGATTCATACTAAATAGATAAAATTCATTATTACTATTTGTTCAGTTAATTTGGATAACCTTGTACTTTGGTTTCTTCTGTCCAGTAGTGTGTATCTTCATATGTCTTATCATCTTATGCTTGTCTGGTGCTTCGTGCTCACATAAGGAGCACCTCATTACCTGCATCTGAAAACCAGCTGGTATTTTATCCCCTTTGGTATAGTGTTGATGGTATAGGTGACGTTTAAGGTACCTCACCCCCTGACCTGGTTTAGTTTTGAACTTGCAGATCGGGCATTCATAAGTCACCCCTGCTTCTCTACGAACTCCTGGTACTTTTACTCGTGGTTGGTTGCCTGTAGCAGTAGCTTTGTGACTGGACGATATGAGGTGTCTACTGTACATTTGATAGTCTGTTGATGTAAACTTACATGCTTCACATGAATATGTTGTTTTCTTGCCCTGTTTTTTGGCTAGGTTGCCATCACTGTTGTGTATTCTCTTCATGTGTGATCGATAAGTGACAGGTCTAGTGAAGCTATGTTCACACTTCTCACACCAGTATTCACTTTTTGCTCCGTGTGATAGTTTGTGACTTCTCAATGACCAATCATCACGAGCTAGCTTTCCGCACTGATCACATATTTGTCTGAATCGACGGCCGTGCCCATATGGCCCAAGTTCTTTGTTATTTTCAAAGTTTGGTTGATGGTCATTCTTCACATGTTTCTGCAACATTTTCGATGTCTTAGCAGTGTGCAGACATTTTGGAAATTTGCACACAGTTGGCAGAGGGTCAAGTGGATGTCTATTCATGGCACCAAGTGACTGTTGCAGTTTATACTTTGGGTCTTGAGAAAACACTGCTCTTTCACTGTTTTTGGAACTCGGCAAGTATTCCTCATCCTCATCACTTTGCGACTCTATTTCATCGTCAGAAACGTTCCCAATTACAGATATCTCTTTGTCTGTGTGTAAATCTGGCTCTTGTTCTATGCTCTCCTGTTTGAGATCAACCTTCACCTCAATATCCACAGGCTCAGGTTTTACTTGTTGACTGACGCTGGTTACATCTTTAATCCTTCGTTCAAAATCTGTGTCTTCATTGCTCAAATAATCATCAGGTTCCGGCTTTAATTCTAAAAAAATATCAGTCAAAAAATACTTGAAGATAATCTGACATATATTCAAACTTCTTTGTAAATCATGTACCTGCATAGAAGTACATGAATGTCAATAATATAGGCTATTCTAACTGCCTGTACATACGGTTATTCGATTTCAATTACTTGCTGGGTACTTGGCAGTGGTTTTCTATCATTCTTATAACAGCATACTGGCCTTTGAACAACATACCCAATTTGCAGAATGAAGGTATGAATGAAGGGGCCCCAGGCTGGGCAGAACCAAGGAGCTTTATAAAATCACATTTAACTCCAAAGTGAAGATACCTTGTAGCTAACAAGGAAGACGGAGTTGTCTTACCTATATTATCCACGTAAGGTTTTTGTATTTTGATGTCTGTAAGCACTACCAAAGTTTGTGTTTGCTCACACTCCATGCGTAATCTCTACAAAATAACTGACAACTGATATACCTTCGATGAGGAAAGTATTAGCAGGATAAAATTTTAGCGTTTTCAAACCCTAAAAGTAGCTAAAATTATTGAACATTTTGTTTTTCTAAGTTTAAAACATTTTAAAAATTGAAAAATTCTCAAGTACCTCAATTAAACTTCCGGGAAAATTCACTCCTCTAGGGCAGGATGAAATAAAAATCCTCTTCAGGAGTATGCGCAGCAGAGTGAGTAACCAAAGAGGGTTAAACTAACAGACAGTCTAAATGCCATAAAAGAAACGACAATATATGAAGTGCCACTGATTTTTGTGTTTTGGGTTGAGGTGAGCGTTTTTTTGTATTGGGGTTTTAGATGATGGCATTTGGTCTTCGGTGTTTGTCACGAGATTGTTGAACTACTATGTAGAGCATGCTTGGGACTCCCATTGACCTCCAGTGGAGCTAAGCTTTGGGAACTTGGCACCCAGAGATTGGTGGCAGTTGGGATGACTGCTGTGTCTCCGCTCTGTGGACTGATGAACTGTGTGATGGGGATGTCACAACTCTAGTTTTGAGTATCTGACTAACCCTTGTTGGATAACCATTATATATATGCACTTGTAAATTTATCTGTCACTATCATCCACCTTTGGTGGTTGATTATTGCCGTAAGATGTAACATATCACATACATGCCTATTTTTTTACGTTCTGCAGCAACAGCAATAGTCCTGCAGCCTTTACTGAATCCTCTATTTGTAAAATGCGTATGCTGGTGAATAGCGGCAAATGCGAACAAAACACGACAACTTGAATTACACTGCTGGCTAAATTACATAACCAAATTATCTCCTCACTAATCCATATAGCTTTAGAGGGACAGACCATGTCCAGAGACACCATCCAGTCTCCTTTCAGACCTCACCTCCCACAATACTGGTGTTAAAATGGATAGATAACTTTTGCAAACCAGGAAACCTCCTCAAACTGTTTCCAAACGTCAAATATACTCCTGCACAAATTGTATGCCACAACTCAAACCATAATATCACTTAGAAGCCTAATATTCAAAAATAATGAGCTTGCATCCAGCTAATTACAAAGCTTTTTCTGGTGCCATCAAACTTGGATATAAGCTTTACGTGTTTTGTTTCAATTCTTAGGATCGGAAATAAACAAGAAATAAATTGTAATGTGAGATCAGAAATATTATACAAAATCATAATAGGGTAGTTGGGTAGAGAGTGTCCTATCATGGATGATCAGCTATTGATAGCCACATATTATGGCAGGTTTTCTTTTGTTGACAAGCTCCCAAGATTATATAGAAATTGTTTATTGGGGATTTCTAAAAGTTTACACTCAAAAACACATGGTTCCCAAAGGTAACCTGTTGTCCTCTCCTAAGGTAACTTGATACATTGTAACAAGGTGGGCCTTGCAGAATAGTCTGCCCAGTGTGAACACAGCGGCAGACTGTTGACTATATGGCAGCATATACAGCAAACTACCCTCTGCCACACCAACCACAAATTTGATCGCTATTCAAAATTTGTTTATGAGTTGGTTATAGTTAGTGCAGTAGTTCTGGTGTGCAGTCTGTCAGTGTTTTAACACCAGGCACACTATTCTGTCGAAGCAACAGCAATCAGATATACTGTCTGTGTTACCGGGCTACTAGGCTTTGAAAAGGGCAACAACAGAAATCATAAATCCTTCTCAATCGATCAAGTTTATTAAAACCTTCATTTGATTTGATATTATTTTCATCAGCAATTAAAAATACACTGGTAAAAACACTTTACATCAGTGATGAGGGCCCCAGTGCGCAGTAGCCTGGCTAATCGAGGCACAGAGCTCAGTCGACAAGCTAGAGAGAGTGTTTGCTTGATGTTAGGAAAATGAAAAACTGCGTGAGTTAAAAAAAAATAAAAATAATCTGTACAAGACGCAAGCTATACCTGCTTCAAGGCTGCTTTAAAAGTGTTAGTGTTTTTTATGACACGGATCTCAGCAGGGAGCTGATTCCATGCCGCAGACGCTTGGTAAGAGGGTTGCCTATGTCCAATAGTGG
>ERZ1740062.1038-NODE-1038-length-12125-cov-6.950621_pt1 | contig 12125 bp, 8 predicted proteins | sample MGYA00581741_ERZ1740062 | MGnify/ENA primary metagenome ERZ1740062 (study PRJEB43018, sample SAMN04849747) | marine metagenome | isolation source: floating plastic debris | place: Pacific Ocean | collected 2008-09-01 | study: EMG produced TPA metagenomics...
TAGGTAACGATGGCGAAATTGTTCTTGAAACAGGTAACTATCCTAAAGACGGCGGATCGCAGGTTTCCAAGTCCGTACCGGTAACTCAGGCTCAATTTCAAGCAATCCAACAAGCCGTAACTCAACTGGCAACCGAGCAAGCCCGCTTCGACTATGCATTATTTGGTCACAGCCAAACCTGCGCCCATTTTGCAAACAACGTCTATCAAGCTACCGGGCATCCTGGCTCTGTAGGAGATCTATTTTCATTTGAGGATCAGCAAAGCGCTGCTGCACCGGTTTGGTCATTTATACCGGGCTATAATCCCACAATTCCCCTTGCGGGTCCGGGACCACAGCCCATCGAGGGGCCAGATTACGTACCAACTGGCCCTATCGTGGACCATGTTGTTGATCCGGGCGGCATCCCGCTAGATCAGTGTTTTGCCTCTGGGACTGAAATCCTACTTGCAGATGGCCAGACATTGCCCATCGAAGATATCCGATCAGGAATGATGGTTGCGAGCTTTACCAGTGACGAGTTCGGTCGGAGTTCTTTGACTTCTCAAAAAGTTGTGCGCCTTTACAGGAACGTCACAGATCAGTTCCTGGAATTGACTTTCGAGGATGGCCGCCCAGCCGTTTATGTTACACCCGGACACGCTTTCCTCGACGAAACAGGTTCGTTCACCAAGATTGGTGATCTTCTGCGTCTTGGCGGTGGGGCCGCACGGATTGTTGATGCAAGCGGTCAGTTGCTGAATGTGCAAGCGCGAACCTTGTTATACTCGGCGGAAAACAAGCACCTGTTTGATCAAGCTGGAAAAGAGCATGTGGCCACTGGCAGCGGCGCAGCGGCAGCGGTCTTGCCCTCTGAAGGATGGCAGACTTATAACTTCGAAGTTGCTGAACATCACACCTACGTTGCTGGCGGTGTTCGGGCTCACAACGAAGCTGGCGTACTCGGCCAGATTGGTGATCGGATCGACAATGAATTCTTCGATAAGTTGGGGAGAATTGGCGATGCAGTCGGCGACGTGGTTAATGGCGCTTTCCATGCCGCTGGAGAATTGGCCGATGGCGCTATACGGGCCGGTGAGGCCATTCGAGACGGGTTTCGCGATGCTGGTGAAAAATTCAGCAATGGCGATGTTGTTGGTGGCATTGCCGACATCGGTCGCGGGATTGGAAATGCGGTCGTCGAATTTGGACGTGGTGTCGGCGAAGCTATCGGAGAACTAGGGCGTGGTATCGGTAACGCCATTAACTCGATTGCTGGTAGGAACGACGACAATGACGGCAAAGATAATGATCGCGGCAAGCCCATTATCCTCGACATGGACGGTGATGGAGTCGAAATATCGGTCGATGGCAACGTATCATTCGATATGGATGGCGATGGCTTTCTTGAGGATGCAAATTGGGTAGGTGCAGATGATGCCTTCCTTGTATTGGACCTCAATGCTGACGGCACGCGAGGGGTTGGCGATGGCAAAATCGACAAAACCGAAGAACTCGTGCTGTCCAAATGGCTTGACTGGGAGGGAGCAACTGACCTTCAGGCACTGGCAACCTTTGATCAATCGGCGGAGCGCGGCGGCAACAACGATGGCGTGCTAAGTGCAGCAGATAGCATTTGGTCCGAGCTTCGTGTCTGGCAGGATAGCAACGCCAATGGTGTCGTGGATGATGGAGAACTGAAAACGCTCACCGAGTTGGGGTTCGAGTCCATTAACCTGACCTACGATGATGGGACACATTATTCTGATCTGAGCAATGATGTTAAATTGTACAATAGTTCGCTATTGGGATCAGCATCCTACACGAGGAATGGTCAGATCGTTTCTGGCGGCGTCGGTGACGTTGCTTTGTCTTACGTGGCTTCTGGTCGTCAGACTATTTCTACCGCTGAAGGCATAAACATTCAGTGGGAAAGCGGTGACACCGAACGCATGCTCCTGCTCAGCAAATCAGCGAGCGCCGACTACACAGTGTCTGGTAGCACCTTTGACGCCATCGTTGGTGATGAGCGCGCCAATGAGATAACTGCTGCGGGCCTCAGTGTCGGCGTGACATTCCAAGGCAATGAGGGCAATGACAGGCTTTATGGCAGTTCTTCCCACGATTTGCTTAGAGGCGACAGCGGCAATGACTATATCTTTGGCGATGCCGGCAATGACGCACTGAACGGTGGTGCTGGCAATGACAATTTGTCAGGCGGAGACGGCAACGATGCCATTTTTGGTGGTGATGGAGACGATAGTCTATTCGGTGGGGCCGGGATTGATCAGCTCTTTGGCGGGGCCGGAAATGACCGTATTCGGAACGAGACAGCCAATGGCACAATGGATGGAGGTGCTGGCATCGACATCGCTGACTACTCTCGGGTTCGTACCGCTCTGACCATTGATCTGGAAGCCGGGACAGTCAAATTTGGAAACGTCACAACCACTGCTACAAACTTTGAACACATAATAAGTGGTCGCGGCGCTGATCGAATTTATGGCAGTTCACGCTCTGATGAACTGCACGGTCGTGATGGAAACGACATAATTTACGGCTATGATGGAGATGATGAACTGCACGGCGGACGTGATGACGACAAGTTGTACGGCGGTGCAGGTAACGACTTCCTAGGCGGATCAAGCGGTAACGACCTGCTATATGGTGGTGACGGCGATGACTTCTTGCAGCCGTCGAATCACGACGACATCGCCTCTGGTGAGGCCGGCAATGACGTCATCAATGGTGGTGGAGGCAAGGATCGCTTGTACGGCGGCACCGGAAATGATCGCCTAAATGGTGAGAACCAAGACGACGTTCTTACAGGTGGCGATGGCGCTGATCTATTTTGGTTCGGTAAGGGCGATGACGATGATCGGATTATGGATTTTGAGGATGGTATCGATAGGATCAGTTTTATTGAGTCTGGCTTCAAATACGACGATCTCCGAATAACGCAAACGTCAAATGGCGCGACACTCATTGAGTATGGAAACGGATATCTCGACTCCATTGAGGTGGTGAATAGTGCGGGCCTCATCAACGAAGATGACTTTATCTTTTCATCTTCAGATTTGCCGGATTGGGTTGAGGCGCGTTTCGTGGCCAAGGGCGTCTTTGAGTACAAATATAATAGTGGCATCACGGTGTTTGACCCCAGCGAACTTCCAGCCCAGCCGGGTGAAGATAATCGCTTGATCCTGACAGATCTGGACCTTGCGGACTTCACATTTGACACATTTGATTACGCAGGAACGTCCACACCAGAATACGGCGTTGCGCTGCGCTTACTCTGGACTAAGGACGGTCAGTCAGGTGAAATCCACATTCCAAATATGGCGGAAGGCGTCGACTTATTTGAGTTTGCGGACGGCTCGACGCTAGGTGACATCCGGCCAAACTGGTTACGCGAGCACTATGCCAATCGACCTGCATACGCCAATGATGAACGCGACCGAATTGACGGTACGGACAACGACGATTTCATACAGACAACGGATACCGGCACGCGTCTATATACATATGGCGGCAATGGTGATGACACGATTATTGGCAGTGACACCGGCCAGGATGATCTGCGTGGCGGCAATGGCGATGATTACCTTAAGGTCGGTGGTAACACGCAAGGTGGACATCAGACTATCTATGGCCGAGGCGGTAGCGACACGTATGTTATCAGCGCAAATTCCGGCGATGTTCGCACAAGTTACACCAGTGAGAGCAATTCAACCGCTGACGTCGATACAGTGTTGTTCGAAGACATTCGTCTGCGCGATGTTACGGATATCCGAACCATAGATAATGCTGACGATCACGCCTTTGGCGATCAGCTTGTCATTGAATGGGATGTCGATGGTCAGATTGGCCGTTTAACTCTGGATCACAACGGAGAGAAGTTCGAACGGTTCGAATTTGCCGACGGCACCACGCTATCGGCAATTGATGCCGATTGGCTACGGTACCACCCAAGTTATGCAGATAGATATCCAAACGATAATCGCGATTTTCTGTGGGGAACAAGCGAAGATGACGTCATGAACGTTGGCCATTACAACTATGTTAAGGGTGAGGCTGGCAACGATGTATTCACGTTTAGCGGCGCAGCGGCTTTTCAATACATCTATGGGGGAATGGGCGATGATACCTACCGCTATGAGGCGTCTCACAACGGCAAAGTCTTTATTGGTAACTCAGCGGAAAGCGTCAACACGGGTGATGATGATCGGTTTGTCTTCACAGATCTCAACCTGTCAGATTTCACTTTCTCCACATACGATTACTCGGAAACGAGCCCTACACATGGCGTAGCACTGCGCATGCTGTGGGAAAAAGATGGTGAGTCAGGTGAAGTTCGTATCGCAAACATGGGTGAACATATAGAAAACTTTGAGTTTTCAGACGGTTCGATCCACACCTTTGATGAATTTGCCATCGCTTAAAATCGGGACTGCCCTTTCCTACCTATGTTTAGGAAAGGGTGGCCATTTTGCGTTTCATACGAGTGATTTTGTGTTTAAGAGCAGCGCTTTTCAGCGAACTCTGGCCCAGCCCCATGAAATCAGGCCCTCACGACAGACCCTGAAACGAGCGGTGGATTGCCTTATTCGGCGTCGATTTTGCTGAGCCATCGCGTGAGCGTTGAACGGTCTGCGCCGAATGTGCGTGGCTAGCTTCCATCAAAAGCCAAAAGCTATACATGCAGAGCGACACACAGAGTGATGTGGCCTGCAAAAAGATATCCAAACCGTAGAGGGTTGGCCTCCATGAAATTGCCAAGGGTCTTGGGGGCAGGAAATGGCGGGTTCTTGTGCACCTGTCCCTCTGACAGCTTGCAGTTTGGCACTTGGAGCGTTAGGGGACAACTTGCGCGTGAGCAGTACTTGCTGTGTTAAATTCGGTCTGTTCAACCGTTTGATTTTTGTCCATGGAAGGCATGTAAGGTCTTGGAATATTGGATTATTCAGGCGCAAGAAAATCCTGCCGCACCAAGGGACGAACCGGGACGCCGAGAATGGCGATCCAACACGCTTGCCGAGACACTTGCCGATCGCACACATGACGTCGTCCGATGGCGTTCAGCCTTTAGCCATCAAGCAAAAGAATTCCTTGCGGCGGGTAATACGTCACAACGGCACGACAATTACACGCAACGCTTTATCGCCTGCCCTTCCTATCAACGGCATGTCGGTCCCGCGCGCATCCGCAACCATCTGGCGTTGGGACGAAATTTTCTAAGCATGGCGCGTCGAGAATCGGCTCCAAACTTGATACATGTGGGTAACGTTCCCATTGCTTTGGCATATGCCGCGGTGCGTTACGGCAAGGCGGTCGGCTGCCCGGTTGTCGTTGATATCCGGGACCTGTGGCCCGACATATACGCGGATTTGTTGCCATCGCGCCTGTCGGGGTGGCGGGCACCGACAATTGCTGGCTTGCACGCACTTTCGTTCCGCCTGAAATGGTCACTGCGTAACGCCACCGCGATTACCGCGCTAACGCGACCATATATGGACTGGGCGCTTGGCCTTGCTGCGCGCGATCAGACAGACAAAGACGCCATCTTTGGCATGTGTTACCCACGTCATGAAACGACACCGCCTGCCGCCGATTTGGAAGCATTACGGTTCCGTTTGGGTGTAACACCCGAAGACCAGATTGCTGCCTATCTTGGCAACATCGGACATCAGTCAGATTTTGAAACAGTGATTGCGGCGGCGCGCTCGGTCTCGGATCGTTTTCCCCATTTCAAGGTCGTCATTGCAGGCAGCGGCCCGCGAGAGGATGAGCTTAGACGCATTGCTGCGGATGCGCCAAATGTGATTGTGCCCGGATGGTTGCAAGGGCCAGAGATCGCATCGCTGTTGCATATTGCACAAATCGGATTGATCGCATTTCACCCGGTCCCGAATTATCTGCTGAACATCCCAAACAAGTTTTCAGAATATCTTGCGGGAGGGCTTGCAATTGCATGTGGCCTTGGTGGCGAAATGGGCGCTTTGATCGACGAGACCGGGTGTGGCTTTCGCTATCCATCAGGGGATGCCGACGCACTGAGCGGCAAGTTGGCAGCACTTCTTGGTGATCCTTCAAAACTTGAACAAATGGGCGCGCAAGCGCGGATTTTGCATGCAGAACGTTTTGACGGTGCGCAGGTTTACCCCGCTTTTGCTGATCACCTAGAGCATCTTGCCGATAGTACTAAAGGGCAAGCATCCCAATGACATTGAGAGCCTATCGATGAACAAGTTGTTTTATGCCATCACAATGCTGCGCAAACGTGGTGTTGGTTTTCTTTGGACTTACTTCAAAGAGTCGATTTGGTTCGATTTGCGCTATGGCACTCGCACATTCGCGCGCGTACCGAAAGACGAACAGCTTATCGCGGGAAACGCGACAGAAGCCGACGAAGGGCTGCTTTACGTGGCTTCTTTCACCTCCGTGACCCGCAAAACAGTGTCCAATGCCCGCGACATTCTTGGGGAGAAACGGTTTAGCCAGGCGCAATTTTTTGATCTTGGCTGCGGAAAAGGCAAGGCGCTTTTGGTTTTTGCCAAGCTCTTTGGAAAAGGCCAGATGCATCAGGCCGTTGGCATTGAATATGATCCCGACTTGGCCGCTTTGGCCCAGCGCAACATCCTAAAATGCGGTTTTGCCAAAGACCGCGTCCGCGTGGTCACCGATAGCGCCGTCAACTTGCGCAGTTATGCAGACGCGGACAATTTGGTCGTTTACCTGTACAATTCATTTCAGGGCGAAACACTGAAATCTGTTCTTGATGTCCTTCGCGAGGTGCCGCACGTCCTGATTTACGTTGATCCTGCCGAGAAGCACCGATTGGCAGACTACGGCTATAAAATTCATGAAGAAAGCAACGGTCGGTATAACGCGGATACCTGGCTTGTTGCCTCTTCAAATATTGCTTGAACGCCCGGATAGTGTGCCCCGACATGAATGCGCCAAGGAATACCGAAGCTTTTGAAGAAAGGGTCGATGACGGTGTTGTGGGATCAAGCCCGATGATGCTGTTGCAAGCTGATTTGCTTGCCCGGGCGGGACGACGGGTGTGCCTTGTCGAACGAGAGGCCAGACTTGGTGGATCGTGGCAGACGGCAACGCTTGAAAGTGGCGAAACGGTTGAAATTGCGTGTCACTTGATTGAATTTTTTCCGGGCATCTATGAACTGCTTGAAGAGGCTTCAGATACGCCCTTCGTTGCACTTGATGCCCAACCTATCCGCATACACCCAACCGGCCTGACGGTGCCCTATCTTAGCCGGATGCTTATGTTGGCGACCGGGGCAAGGCTGTTTGCGGGCTGGGCGAAGGCACGGTTGGATTGGGCGCTTGGTCGTACAAATGATCGCAATCGCCTGATCAATTTCCAGACCAAACTGTCCAGTTATCTGCGCTATCAGGGACCCGCATTTTTTCAACGGCCGATCATGAAGGGCCCCAAACATGGTTTCGTTGACTTCATGGACCGGCTTGAGGCGCGCGCGCGCCACGCCGGTGTGGCAATACAGGGATTTGATGTTTCCCAGATGTCACGCATTGACCAAGGACCATGGAAACTGACAAGTGCCGCAGGAAGCACACTTTATGCCGAACATGTCCATTGCACGACCTCAACGAACCTGCGCCGGGCTGGTGATGGCCATTTTCAGGCTGTTCCTCAGACTTTTGCGCAGCGTTTCTGCGTCGTGGCAGAAGTGCAAAATAACGACATTCACATCAGCCAAAGCTATGTGGCATTTTGGAAAAACCCGGCTGTGGCCCGTATCTCGCGCATCGACATGCCGGGAACATATACCTTCCAGCGTTTCCTGATTGAGTTTCATAATCCGGACTCTGCGGCAGACTCGGACTTGTCTGATGTCATACGCAAGCATCTTGAAAACGCTAAGATCATCGCTGCCGGCGGTTCCTTTGAAATCGTGGGCCATGTAAATTGTCAATTCACCACCAATGTGGATCAACTGCCTTCGGGGAAGATCGACAATAATCTTTGGGGGTACTATTCCATGGGCAATCTTGCCGCCGGGTTGGCGGCATGGCGAAAAGCGCCCCGCTTGCCAGCGCTGCTGGCTGGGTCATGTGTCGAAAGAAAGGATGGCTGATATGTCCTCGCAAGATCGCCTGATCTGGTTCAAGGGGGCATTGATGCCTGCAGAGCAAGCCCAAGTTCCGGTGCTATCACCAACTGCGCAATTCGGTCTGAATGTATTTGAGGGGTTGCGCGGTTATTGGAATGCCGAAAGCAAAGATGTCTATGTGTTCCGCATGGATGATCACCTGACCCGTCTCGCTGCATCATGTCGTCTGATTGGGATTTCTTCACCTTATTCTGCAGACCAAATCGCAGGAGCCGTACGCGAGGTGTTGCGCGCCAACAGCTATCGCGAAGACATCGCAGTACGCGTAACACTCTTTGTAGATGGCGAGGGAACCTGGTCCAGCACAGAGCCTGTAGATATGTTCGTGGCACCCATCGCCAAGGCGCGCCGCGATATTGCCGACACATCAGGCGTCCGGGCCGGTATCTCTACATGGGAGCGGATTGATGACCGCAACCTTCCGCCGCGCATCAAAGCCGGGGCGAATTACATCAACGGACGCTACGCCCATCTGGAAGCACGGGCTGCAGGCTATGATCTACCGATATTGCTGGATCGTTCTGGCAAGGTCAGCGAAGGCGCAGGGTCCTGCCTGATGATGGTCCGTGACGGTGTCCTGGTGACACCCCCCGTCACAGCGTCAATCCTTGAAAGCATCACGCGGGACACATTACTGCAGCTTGCATCGTCCATGAACATTTCGACCGAGACACGCGTGATTGACCGAACCGAACTTTATCTGGCGTCCGAAGTCTTCCTATGTGGCAGTGCAGCAGAGATCACGCCTGTCACGTCTGTTGATCGATACACCATTGGCGACGGCAAGATCGGGGCGCTGACACAGCGCCTGTTACAACGCTACCTTGCTGTTGCGAGTGGACAGGAAAGCGTTGGCGACCGGGCGTGGTGCACACCTGTGTGGCATATCTGACATGCTAAAAAGATGTCTGGATATCTGCGGGGCCTGCGTTGCCATTGTGCTGTTTTCACCGGTGTTGATTTTGGTGCCTATCGCCATCTTGCTGACCAGTCCGGGTGGCGTGTTTTTTGTCCAGAAGCGCCTTGGCCTACACGGGGCGGAATTTCGCATGCTCAAGTTCCGGTCCATGGTCGCGAACGCGGAGAAAATAGGCACAGGCCTTTTCAGCTACGAAGACGATCCACGCATCACGCGGGTCGGACGGTTTTTGCGTGCCAGTAGTCTTGATGAGCTCCCCCAAATCCTCAACGTGCTGGGCGGTTCCATGTCGCTTGTTGGTCCGCGTCCCCCGGTCACATATGAATTGGGTCCATGGGAAGATTACACCCCTGAAATGCGCCGTCGCTTTGACGTCAAACCCGGTATTACAGGACTGGCACAGGTATCGGGGCGAAACGAGCTTGATTGGGACACCAAAGTGGGTTTTGACAACCAATATGTCGATCTTTACGAGCGCCAGGGGGTATGGATCGATCTGATGATTTTGCTGCGGACAGTCAAAGTAGTGCTTACCGGTCGCGACACAATCGAAGTGCCGTCAGAAGGCGATGAAGGTCCAATCGCAATGCGCGCCCGTCAAGCCATGGAGGAGCGCGAAACATGAGCATTGCAGCCGGCCCGGTGTTGGAGCATGGCGATTTGGTTACACTGAGCCAAACCTATGGGGCGTCGTTCTTTGTTCTGAGCGGTCGTCGTTTCGCGTCGAACTTCAACGCATTGCGCAGCGCATTCACCGAACACTATCCGAACGTGAATATTGGCTATTCCTACAAGACAAACTACACTCCACAGCTTTGCCGTATTGCGCATGATCTTGGCGGCTATGCCGAGGTTGTCTCGGAAATGGAATATGATCTGGCCAAGCGGCTCAACATCCCCGGCCATCGGATTATTTTCAATGGCCCCTACAAGGCCGAAGCCGCATTTAAAGATGCCGCGTTGACCGGCGCGACCTTGAATCTTGACAGTCACCGTGATGTCGAAATGTTGCAAGCCGTCGCAGACGCGCACCCGGATAAGCGCATTTCGGTCGTGCTGCGCTGCAATTTTGCACTGCATGACGGCGGGGACATTTCACGTTTTGGCATGGACACCGCAGGGCCTGAGTTTGCAAAGGCGTTAGAGGTTATCAATGCTACGCCCGCGCTTTATTTGAAGGGGCTGCACTGCCATTTCCCCGACCGTGATTTGGATAGCTTTGGCATACGCGCCCAAAAAATGGTAGCACTCTTGCGCCATGTTTTTCCTGACGGGCCACCAGAGGTGTTGAATATCGGTGGCGGCTATTTCAGCAACATGCCCGACAGCCTGCGCGCGCAATTCAGCGCCCCACCCGCTACATTTGCAGATTATGGCGCACGCGTTGGTGCGATCTTGCGACAGGCATTTGATGGGGTGCAGCCACCTGCCCTGTTCTTGGAACCGGGCACTGCAATTGTTGCAGATACACAGTCTTTCTATACGCAGGTGATCTCGACCAAGACGGTGCGCGGCAAGAACTTTGCCACCGTCGCAGGATCCGCTTTTGATATTAGCCCGACAGCACGTTCGCGCGGCTTACCGGTCACGCCAGTCCTTGGTGACCAGGATCGCGCCCCTGCAGAGGCACAATCATTTGACGTCGTTGGCTATACTTGCATCGAAAAAGACATCCTGTCCGAAGACCTGATCGCCCCGCTGCGTGCGGGCGACTACCTGCGTTATGACAATGTGGGATCATACTCAGTTGTCATGCGCCCGCCATTCATCCTGCCTGCGAACCCTGTCTTGTTCGACGATGTGGATGGCAATGATCTTCACTTGATCAAGCGACGCCAGACGACCGATGACGTCTTTGCCAACTTCACGTTCTGACATGAAGCTGATTTTCATCACATCTGACCCCAGTAACGCCGTAGTGGTGGATGAGGCCGGTGTCGACCGCGTCATGGTTGACCTTGAAATCATTGGAAAGGAAGCCCGGCAAGGGCATCTGAATACGGTCATCTCGCGCCATCAGATTGAAGATGTCAGCGCTGTGCGCAAAGCCCTGAAAACGGCCGAGCTATTGGTGCGGGTGAACCCGATCCATCCTAAACTCAAAGATGAAATTGACGCCGTCATTGCCGCTGGCGCGCAGCGGTTGATGTTGCCAATGTTCCGTCACCCCGACGAAGTCGTAGAATTTCTGGATCTTGTAGATGGACGCGTACCCACAGTATTGCTTTTGGAAACAAGCGCCGCGTTCGCGCGATTGCCGCAGATATTGAAAGTGCGGGGGGTAGACGAGATCCACATCGGATTAAATGACCTGCACCTCGATATGCAACTCGACTTTATGTTTGAACCATTTTCAGGCGGGTTGATTGACCATGCTGCACGGCTGATGCGCGATGCTCATATACCTTTCGGGATTGGAGGCGTCGCGCGTTTGGGGGCCGGATTGCTTCCAGCGGAAATGATCCTGTCCGAACATGTACGGGTGGGCTCGCAAGCTGTGATCCTCAGCCGGGATTTCGGGCAGGCCTTACAGACTGTGGGTGCTTTCGCGCCGGAAGTGCAGCGATTGCGGGCACATTTGCGCATATTGCAGGGCACATCTGGTGCGCTGTTAGAGCAAACACGCAGTGATGCGGCACATGCAATTCAGTGTATCGCGGCAGACCGGCGCCTACAACGCGCGACGGGACAAGCCGCCAACAGGACATCAAAAACGCCATGACCCTTGCGGATTTCATACCCGTCTTTCTGACGGTATCAGCCGCTGGGTTGGTTATTTCGCTTTGCACCGAGCAGTCGCAAATTGTGGCCAAGACCCGTGGGGTTTTCGCGGGTAAGATCGCAACGGGCTACATGAACTCGATGCGGATTATGATCATCAATCGTTTCGGATCGATCATCTACATCTTCTTTCTTGGTCTTTCGATTGATGTTGGGATTACAAACCGAACGCTTTTGGGTGTCGCGATTGCTGCGGCCTTGGGGGTGTTGGGGTACAATCTGTTCCTCATCCTAAATCGTGGTAAAGTTCTTAAGTTTACCAGTGATATGAAAGACGAAAGGCTTTGGGA
>ERZ1740062.1039-NODE-1039-length-12113-cov-3.943606_pt1 | contig 12113 bp, 12 predicted proteins | sample MGYA00581741_ERZ1740062 | MGnify/ENA primary metagenome ERZ1740062 (study PRJEB43018, sample SAMN04849747) | marine metagenome | isolation source: floating plastic debris | place: Pacific Ocean | collected 2008-09-01 | study: EMG produced TPA metagenomics...
TTGATGTGGCGTGTAGTAATTTAGAGCGACACAAATTAGCGATCGCACTTCTGGCATGACTAATTTAATATTTTGACGTTTGGGGGAAGCCATCCATTGCATATCGGCGTGATACCCCAGCCCTAACCACCCTCGTAGTCTCTGTATTTGATTATCTATATCATTTACAGCAGCTATTCCAACTTTGTTAAACCCCAACTCTAGCGCTTTTTCCTTAATTTGTCTGCTGCTGAGGGAGGAATATTGATTCATTTATCTTATTTTAATATTTGCCTGAAAATGGCACCTCTATCTTATACCACCTAGTCGATCCCCTGTTTTAAATTTCCTAATGCACCTATATGTAAATTTTATTTGCAATTTGTAAATTTTTTATGCAAAATAGCAAGTGGAAGGTAAAGCAACATACAAACAGAGCCTTCCCATAATCAATAGTTCGCTACGAAATTTACAAGTAATGGTGCCTGATATGAGCTTTTCAACAGATTCAATACGGAACAGTTTCAACTACAACAACCAGTTGATTGATGCTGTAAACTCTACTGTAAAGGTGTTCAAGAACCTTTCAGTAGACGATCAATTAGCAGTACTTTGGTTTGCCTATACTGAAATGGGGAATTCCATCACTCCTGCGGCTCCAGGTGCAGCACGCTTGCAGTTGGCGGAAGGTTTGCTCAATCAAATCAAGCAAATGTCTCACTCAGAACAGTTACAGATGATGCGTGATTTGGCTGCGAAGAAAAATAACCAAATTTCCCGTTCTTATGGTATTCTCAGCGCCAATACAAAATTGGCTTTTTGGTATGAATTGTCAGAATTAATGGTTAAAGGCTTGGTTATACCAATGCCATTCAATTATCAGTTGTCTCGCGATGGCGCTCAAGTATTGGAATCCATCAAGCAACTTGATTTTGGTCAACAAATTACCATTCTTCGCAAAGTCGTAACTGATATGGGTGTCGATCCACTCGCTGACTAGAGTAATTTTACTCTCGTTTTATCTTGCTATTTTGCCAAAACAGGCAGGTTTTTGAATACTGCCTTAATACAAAACTTATTTTATCAGTGAAATATAACCGTAGATTGTGGGGTGGGGATTATTACTCACCTTACATTAATTTTGTATTGTTTTTTCCCAAAAGGAATATTTTATGTCAAGTACGACTATTTCTTAAGCAGCTTCCAAAGTCCCTAGTCTTTGTATTCCAATAAATCTTATAGGCATTTAATATAGGTAATTTTATGACTACAGTGCAATCGAGAGAATGTATCAAAATCCAAGGAATTAGGGAATCAACTTTAAAAGAGTATTTTGAAAGTTTAAATAGCGGCTATTACGAAAAAACCGCTTCCTTATTTGCAGAAAACGGTGTAATGCATCCCCCTTTTGAATCTGGAATTATTGGTAGAGATGCAATATTCAACTATTTAAACAAGGAAGCAATTGAGATAAAAGCTTATCCTCGTGAAACTGAAAGCGCAACTTTAGAAGAAAACAAAATTCAAATTCAAGTTACTGGCAAGGTAGAAACACCTTGGTTTGGTGTAAATGTATCTTGGGTGTTTCTTCTAAATAAAAAACAACAAATTTTGGATGTGAAAATTAAACTTTTAGCTTCTCCGCAAGAATTACTTTCCTTACGGCGATAGTATTTGATAATTAACGGATATTAAACACAGATGAATGATAATTAACAGTAGAAAATTATCAAAAATTAACTCTTAGTTGCAGTAGCTTGCTGTAAAGAACGTAATAATAATTTCCTTCCTAAATCGATATCGGAAGGAGCGCATTGCCAGTCAGGATGGGCGCTGGTTAATAAACCATCTAATGTCTCTTGGTCAAATAAATGCCAAACTGGAGCATCTAGCACTTCTGTTTCTATTGCATAACAGTTAGTCGCAATACAGTGAATTGTGCAATTACTGGCAACTCTTTCTAAAGTCATTTGTTCTCCGGGTTGAAGCGAACGGAATCGTTTCATTGCCTGCTTCATCTCGTCCATAGATGACACTAATAGTCCGGGAATTGCCACTGTTAGTTTACTGCTGCCATTAATCTTAATCCAATAATGACGACTGGGATCTATTCCCTCTAGCCAAGGTAACTCATCATCTAGACGGTAGCGGGGTGACAAACAAAACGAGACTTTCATAGGCATCGCCAATAACTTAATGTTTGGGAATTCAAATGGGTAAAAAACGGGAACGAACTTTTAAATAAGTTGCGACCGCGTAAGCTTTCCAGCATCTAACCCTTAAATAGTTAACTCCGGCATTATTTATATATAGTTCGCCGGATTGAGATAAATAATTAAGAGTGCAGCCACCTTCCTATTATTTGATGATTCCTGGGTATTAATCAAATAAACTTAGTAAAAGTTATCATCTTGATTAAGTATTGTTAATTGGAACTGCCGATAAAAATAACCGCCTAGATTAAAGTTAGTTTGATTTACTAAAAAAATGTGTTTCTTAAAATATGTTGTTAATTTGACAAGTGAGAGCGAATTATAAATGAGGGCTAAGTGGAAATTTTTTCTGCTGTTTCTGGGAAAGTTGCTTCCAATTTAAGGCAATTAGCACCATTCACTTGTAATTCATACTCAACTTTGTCCATTAAACGGTTCATAATCAACCAACCATAGCCTCCTTCTTGTTTTTCTATAGGACTAGGAGGAAAATAAGTAGACATATCATAACCTTCACCTTTGTCCCAAACTTCTAAAGCTAAATCCCGTTTTTTTAGTTCCAAGCGAATCAAAATTGGCATTTGAGGTTTTTCCTTGTGGGCGTGGCGCACTACATTTGAGTAAGCTTCGACTAAAACTAAGCGTAAACGGTTTGATTGTCGCGTCCAATCAACTGATTCTCCTAATTCTGTTTGTAAGCATCCAAGCAGCCAGTTTTCCACAACATTTAAAAACTTCAAGTCACTTGGTACGTGAAGCTCGCTTTTCATCGTTTATAAAACCTCCAGTGAAAGTATAGTTTGGTCATCTTCCTGAATTTCGGTATCAAGGTGGATGCGATTTAGCAATTTATTCAGACTAAGTGGTTTTTCTTGCTCCAGCAATAATTGCCAAAGTCCTTCTTGATTGAGCATGAAACGTTGAACTGATTCAGTATTATCTAACAATTCCTTACCCAAGTTAGTTTTCATTGAAACTTGAGCTTCAGTGATTCCATCACTTGCCAGTAATAAAGTATCTGACTGAGCAAGAATCAATTCCCCAGAGTTTGCCTGCCAATCTGGTAGTATTCCCAAAGGAACTCCACGTACCTTAAGAAAATGAGGTTCCTCCAAGCATGAATTTTTTTGCGAATAAACTATTGGATAAATGTGACCGGCGTTAGCATATACTAATTGCTTGGTGCTCGGAGAATATCGAGCCAATACCAGAGTAATAAAGCAATTGTTGCTGACTAGATCGTCGCTCAAAGCCTGATTTAAATTTTTCATTACAATGTTTGGCATTGCAGGCATTTGTTGAGATAGTTCCCGGCGCAATACTGATATTGCACTAGCCATAAATAGTGCAGCGGGAACGCCTTTACCGGAAACATCACCAACAGCCAACCATAAATCGCCCTTGGGATGAAGAAAAACTTCAAAGAAATCTCCTCCAACTTCTCGTGCGGGATAGCAGCAAGCTTGTACCTTGACTCCTTCTATTTCAGGTAAACTTTGGCGTAACAAATTATGCTGAATTTGACGAGCAACTTCTAATTCGGCATGAATTTGTTCTTGCTTTTGCTGGAGACTCTGATAAAGCTTTGCCTGAGAAAGAGCTAATGCAGCTTGTTCTGCAACGCCAGAAATTAGTTCAATATCTTCATGGAGCCAATTACGATTGCGTTGCTGTTGATGGAGAGCAAGTACAGCTTGTAAGTGTTGTTGATAAATCAGCGGTACGGCTAATTGTTGATAGTTTTCGCCATCCTCCGAACTAAACTCTGTTAGTTCGCAACTACCGCTGTGGAGAACTTTTTCCATCAAAGTAGTGGGATTAAAGCAGCAATTTTTAGGTTCAGTGTTATTTTCGTAGTAGAAAAATTCGTCTTGTGCGATCTCTCCTTTTTCTACAGGTCTAAGTATGCAACAAGTCGCTTCAAAAGTTTGTCCAATTGTTGCAACAATTTTTTGTAGCATACTACGGTAATCCAAGGATTCTCGAATTGCTGTAGTTACGGCATTAACTAAAGATTCTCGCCGCAGAGAACGACGTAAATCGAAGGTTCTTTTCTTGACTAACCGATAGGTTTGGGTAGCTTGTTCGACAAGTCCACGGAGTTGATCTGGTTTCCAAGGTTTGGTAACATACCTAAACACTTGGCCAGAATTAATGGCATCAACTAAATCTTCGACATCAGTAAAGCCTGTAAGTAAAATCCGAATAGTATCCGGAAAACGCTCCACTATCAGACCGAAAAATTCAGTACCGTTCATCTCTGGCATTCTTTGGTCAGAGATAATTACAGCCATCTCACCTTCTTTATCTAGAATTTCTAGAGCTGTACGAGCATCGCTAGCTTTGTATACTTTAAAATCTCGTCTAAAAGTACGGTAAAGTAAATCTAGGTTATCTAGCTCGTCATCTATCACCATTAATTTAAGTTTTCCGGCAGCAATTTCAGTCATAGTTGACTTCTATTTTCATATACTTTTTAAAGACAAGATGGTATAAATTATATCTTGTCTTCAAGTTTGATAAGGAACGTAAAGGTAGTTATGCACATCCCTCCACAGTCCTAACACAGAATTGATTGAATGTCGCAAAGTTATCTCTAATAAACTCAAAAAATACTTACATTATGTTTTGTGTTCTTAGACTATCCTACTAATCCAGAGCGTAAAGCACGCACGGCTGCTTGAGTGCGATCGTCGGCGCATAACTTGTTTAAAATATTGCGGACATGAGTTTTAACAGTTCCCACTGTAATGTATAGTCTTTCGGCAATAACGGCGTTACTACAACCTTCTACAATTAACTGCAATACTTCTAATTCCCTTTCAGTAAGAGTATAAGGGTCAATCATATCGTCATTTTCTTTAACCTTCTTAGACTCAGATTTTTCAACAAATTTATTAGTCTCTAATCCTGTTGGGGAATGTGAGGGATTTTTTTGCGCTTGTTGCAATACAATACGGGCGATCGCTGGGTCAATCCAAGCATTACCATTGTGAGTATGGCGTACCGCTTCAAGTAAATTATCGTATCTATCTTTCATACAGTAGGAATCTGCCCCAGCAGCGAAAGCAGCTAGAACAGCTTCTTGACTGTCGCGTAAAGTTAAAATCAGGACTTTGGTTAGCAATCCCGGAACTGTTGACTTGGCTTCTCTGGTTAATTCAATCCCATCTTTATCTGGTAAACCAATATCTACGATTGCCACATCTGGTTGTAAAGTTTTTAGTATCCTCAAGCCATCGGTGGCATTAGCAGCTTCTCCTACTATTTCAAAATCAACATCTCGTTGTAATGCCGTCCGAATACCCAAACGGGTAAGATCGTGATCTTCAATTAAAGCAACGCGAATTTTAGTCATGGTAAATTTCTGCTTGCTAAACTATTAACTGTAGAATTGAGTTTACGTTCAAAGTCTATAAAGATACAGTTCCCCCCCCCACATCTGTACTCTTAATGGCATAAAACTCACTTTTGGTAGTTGAGAATATATCAATAGGATATTTACTACTGATATAGCAAATGCTATCAATATACAATCAGAATAAATTACGCTTTATTTACCACCATCCAATACAAAATAATTAAAATATACGGCTCTTGTGTTAGAGTTAATTAACTTATGTCCCTAAGTGGTTAATCTTACCCTATTCAACGATGTTTGTGTCTGCAAAAGTATAACCTTGCCTTGGAGTTAAAGTTTATTTCGATGACTTTTTTAACCTCCTTGATTAAAAGTATACTGGCGTTTTGCAAGATGCCGTGAGTTTATTTGCAGTTGTTTATTTGATGATGCATCTAAAAATGCTACTTAGAATACAAAGTTACAAATAATATCAGCGAAATTTAAAAAATAAGTATTTATCATTATTTTAATCGTTCTGAATATTCAGTAAGATAAGCTACAAATTGCAATTAAAATAATTAATTTCCTCCTTCAAAATACCAATTTTGTTTGATTAGGGTAATGAAATAAGTTGTAACTGAAAATGCAACACAAACAATGAAGGAACAAATTTGATAAACTAGCTTCGATAAGATTTGGTGTGAGGGCGAATCTGGATTAGAGCATGATTAAACCGCCTAAAGAATTTTCGGTCTTAGGATTACCGATTCATGTAGCAACGAACTACCCAGGCTACTTATTAGAACGTTTGCAACAAAGAATGGGGACTCATGTCGTGACGCTAAATGCAGAAATGACCATGCAAGCGGAACGAAATGAAACTCTCGCGACTATAATCAAAGCTGCGGATTTAGTAATTCCGGATGGAGCCGGGATAGTTTTATATTTACGATTACTTTTAAAGCAGGATGTGCGTAGAGTTCCAGGAATTGAACTAGCAGAAACACTGTTGTGCGAAATTGGTAAAAATTCTTCCGATTCAACAGTATTTTTCTATGGAGGAAAACCCGGTACGGCAGCAGCCGCCGCACAATTTTGGCAGAAACAAACTCCCGGTTTGAATATAGTAGGAACTCATTCGGGATATCATTCCCCAGAAGAAGAAGAATTATTGCTCTCTACTCTCTCTCAACTGCAACCGCAAGTTATTTATGAGGGTTTGGGAGTACCGCGTCAAGAATTATGGATAAAACAAAACCGTCATGTGTGTCCTCAAGCTATTTGGATTGGCGTGGGTGGTAGTTTTGACATTTGGTCGGGTGCTAAAAATCGCGCTCCTGCTTGGTTAGGCGATAATAATTTAGAGTGGTTGTATCGTCTCTATCAAGAACCTTGGCGATGGCGGCGGATGTTGGCTTTACCCAAATTTGCCTTGAAAGCCTTGGTTTATGGTGTTAAAACAAAGGGCGCTTAATTGAAGTGCCTTTGTTATAGAGAAATATTTTTAGTGCAATCAAAAAAAAATTGAGATTCCCAGGCTTGCCCTGGGAATACTTATTTTGTATTCAATTTTTGTATTTAATCTCAACAAAGAGCAATGGCGACAATCGCAAATAACAACACAATTGAGAAATCTGTAGATTTTCAAAATGACAACAAAAATCAGGACAATTGCAGTAATCTGATGCTTCAACTGCGTTCTGTAACAAAAACTTATACTAACGGGGCGAATGCTTTATTAGATGCTAACTTAACCATTAAAAAGGGAGAATTTTTGTTTATTACAGGACCTAGTGGTTCTGGAAAATCTACTCTATTAAAATTGCTGTATGGCGAAGAATTAGCAACCCAGGGAGAGGTGATTGTTGACGGCAGCAATGTGTCACAGTTGCGCGGTGACAGTTTGTCTTTATTGCGGCGACGTATTGGTATCGTTTTTCAAGACTACAAACTAATTCCGCAACGAACGGTAACGGAAAATATTTCTGTAGTATTACAAGCTCAAGGTTACACTCGTAAGGAAATTCAAAGGCGTTTAGAACCTACCTTAAAGTTAGTGGGTTTATCGAGTAAAGCTAATTCTTTTCCAGATCAACTTTCCGGAGGAGAGCAACAACGGGTGAGCATGGCGCGAGCAATTGTTGCTACCCCACCTTTACTTTTAGCAGACGAACCCACAGGAAATCTAGATCCGGATAATTCTTGGCAAATAATACAAATATTGCGTAAGTTAAATTCCTTTGGAGCTACTGTAATTGTTACTACCCACGATGAACATTTGGTAAGACGTTGCGATCGCCGGGTAGTGCAAGTACGCCATGGCAAAATCTATGAACAGTTGGGAGTTAGGAGTTAGGAGCTTTAATTTATCAGTATCTAAGCCCCATATCCAATGCCTATCAACATGAAATGCGGTTTTTGGCTTTAACGGAAAACGGCACTAAGGCTTTCTCCATACTTTTTGGTACAAGTTTTTGTGCTGGTTGCAATGCTTGCAAACTATCAAAAGCTGCATCTCGAATTGCTGTTTCTGATTCTTTCCTTAGCAAAAGTTGCAAGCATTCAACAATATATTGCTTTGTGCCTGACTCAAGTTGTTGGCGAGTAGCTAATTTTGTTAATTGACGCACGCCAATTAAACGTTTGAGCGGCTCTCGATCCGTCAAATTATCTAAGTATTGCTCTAATTTATCTTGTTCTTGATTTCCATACAAACCGATTAGTAGCCGAGCTAATAAAATTAAAATTACTACCGTTGCTAAACCTTCTACAATTGCACCCGCACCAATCCAAACATTAGGGGCATTAACCCAAATTGTTGCTGCGGTATAAGTACCCAGGCAAGAAATTACGCCACTAGTTACTGATAGTACTAAACGTCCGTTGGTAGTTTGCAGGTAATTACGTATTTGATGCCAAAATTGGGACCAGTTCCACTGCGGCATCGAATAGACTAATAACATTACAAAAACGCCTACGCCGCTGGCTAATAATAACTTCGGGTTCCATAAAAACATGGCAACAATAATTGTCAGGCACCAAAGAAACAGAGCTGGGTTACCATGCCGCAATATTCTGCTCCTGGCTCCTTTCTTTAACTGCGGGAGTTCCCTTAGCGGGATATTTTCGATCAATCGCTGCCAATAAGACGAAGCCGATTTTGCCACGTTACTTACCTACTACTATAATTATGATTTACTGTTGGGTATAGTTTTCTATCACAACTAGAATCTATAATATTATTTACCAGAAAATCTACGAGTAAAAGGCACCATTAACAGAATCGTAATCGTAGAAGGATGAAAAGTCCTTGGCGATGTTAATAACAAAAACTTAAATCGTCAACGGTAAATTGACCATCAAAAGCACAAAAGCTAATAGAATGGATATTATCAGCCGACACAGATAATAAGGTGTTCGGTTCTATTGTCTCATCAGAATTCGCCAGATTTCCTGACGGCAGTACCGCTTGATTTAAGAGTTGGCGATCGCTATCGTAAGCGGACAGCACTAACCGCTGGGAACTGGTAACAAAAGCACTAACGAAATTGACAGGATTTACGAAAGTAGCTTCTAATAATCCACTTTTAGGCGAACCCATTAATACCACTGCACCAGAATGTGGGGGAAATGCCGGATTTGAGGGTTCTATAGCGATACAATTATGAAAAATTACGCCTCGACTTTCGTATTGACGTTCCACCACTTCAAAGCATCTCAAGGGTTCTAAGTGTAAAACAACACATTTTTTTGAGGAAGAACCGATTGTATCATTCTGCGGAGATTGAAAACTAGCATAAGTTGATGTATAACTTTGAGAATAACTATTAAGGTTGTCAAGCTTAAAGAAAGGCTCCTCAAGCGTTGGTACACCTGATTGAAAATTAGCCTGCTTTACCATTGCTCAGATAAAAATCAAAATTACTAATAATATAGGGAACAACCATTTCTGCGTGAATGCATAGGATTTAAGAGCATATAAGCAATTGAATCAACAAGCACTATTCAGAAAGATCGCAGTAAAAGGGCGATGGGCAAGGAATGCTCTGAACTTTCTTGACGTTTATCCCCATCGGTGATGTTTCTGATAGAGTACCATAAAACTATGCGAGCTTTACTCTATCATAAGTTGTGTTAGATACCAGTACAATTGTCTAAACTATAGTGTTTTCAAGCTTCAAAATTTAATGTGGTGAAAAAATAAACACTAAATCTTTACAAGAAAGACAGTAATTTTACAAAAAACTCAACAAGAATTTGAAAGCCTTGACTTTTAAGAAAGGGATAAAAAACCATAGGGATGGTTTTTATATTTGCTTAATCTTTCTCAAGTAAGAAGTTATTATGGGAACATTTAGCTGATAATTAAAGTAGTGGCAAGCTTTATTTACAGATACAGTAGGTTGTGTCTTTATAAAGCAGATTTGGACGGGTAGGGATGCCCGTACCACCGGAGCTTTAGAATATGATTATGTAGCTTACTCATTTGTAATGTGCTGTAGTTCTCGCCCAGCCCAAACAATCACCACAATTAATATATACGGATATTTATGTTTCAGCCGTTAGGATTTGAACGCTCCTCAGTAAATACTTCATTAGGCAGGATGATTTATTATACTAATTCCGGCTCTCCTTGGCAGGATAAAATTACTGCCACAGAAGATAAAGAAACCTTAGTATTTCTGCATGGATTTGGCGGTGGTTCTTCTGCCTATGAATGGTCAAAAGTTTATTCAGCCTTTGCTGCAAAGTATCGTGTAATTGCACCGGATTTGATAGGTTGGGGTGAATCGGAACATCCAGCACGAAACTATCAAATCGAAGATTACTTAACTACGATTCGAGAGTTTTTGCAGCAAACCTGCGATGGTGCGGTAACTGTAATTGCTTCTTCTCTAACGGCAGCATTTACAATTCGAGTTGCCATCAGTCATCCAGAATTATTCAAGTCTTTGATTCTTACCACTCCCGCAGGGCTTTCTGATTTTGGCGAAAATTATTCCCGCAGCTTTTTTGCACAGTTAGTTAGCACGCCAATTATTGACAGATTTATTTACAGTACGGGAGTTGCAACTAGTGGCGGTATTCGTAGTTTCTTAGAACAACGACAATTCGCAAATTCTAACCGAGTTTACGAAGAAATTGTAGAAGCTTATTTAGAATCAGCCAAACAACCAAATGCAGAATATGCAGCACTATCTTTTGTACGCGGGGACTTGTGCTTTGATTTATCTCAATATATTCAACAATTAGCAATACCTACAGTCATTATTTGGGGCAAAAAATCGCAATTTACCGCACCAGAAATTGGGCAGCGCCTCGCGCAAATGAATCCTCAAGCAATTAAATATTTTCAACAATTAGACTCGGTTGGGCTAACGCCTCAGCTAGAATTACCAGGAGTCACAATAGGTTTAATCAAGAAGTTTATAGATTTGCTTGCACAATAGTAATAAGCCATCAGCCGACCTTAATGGTAACTGATGACTTATAACAATTATATACATGGAAAAGTTCCCTATAATAACGAAAAATTTGCCCTTAAGCTTCCATGATAAATAAAATGATAATTCAAAATTCCTACGTGTGAGTAATTTTGAATTTTCTATTTTTGATTTCGCAAATTAATAATGCAGCTTGACGAAAATAACTAAGCAATAGAAAATAACAACTATTTTCCTTGTACTTTCAACATGGCTAGCTCATTTTTTATGCTAGCTTGCTTTTTTACGTGAGTTTGTGACTACCAGTTCAAATTCCCAGTTAGGAAGCTGCTGTACTGATTTACTAATGCGACGCAAATCTTCAGAACCATTGGAACTGAGGTTTTGTCGCGTTCTAACTTTAGCAGCAACAACTTTGTTCTCATTTTCGGCTATCAAATCAAGCGAACAATCTGCCAGCACCCCGGGCAATTTATCAGAAGACGGATTAATAGTTACTGAATAACCTTGCTCGCGATATTCTTTAGCAAGTTTTAGAAGTCGCCTATATTCCAATGGATTTTGATTGTTCTGATAGCTCATGTCTGTCACTGAAAATTGCTCGGTGTAAGTATCAATCACTCCACTTATTATAGACCAAACCTATAAGAATGGTACTGTTAAATGCGTTGCAATATTTATATATTTGCTCCATTCATTCATCAAAAATAAATGGTAATTTATTTAGCTTGAAGTTTATAGCAACATAGGCGCTTGTTATTGATTAATAAGCGCATAATAGATAGTATTTTGCTCATAGTTATATAGAATTAAAGAGTGGGCTAGATGCTTTCTTAATTATCTCTATAAAAATAAATCTCCAGGGTCGGGTGCGGGTTCAACTTTAATGTGCAAAAATTCTTCACCGTTGGAAAATCCTTCTGCTAAAGCTGGAGAAATGCCTTTAACTCTAAAAGAACCGTTGAGGTTACGACGACGGCTGATGAAATCAGTAATCTGATAATCATCAACATAAATCAAACCATTTAAAGCATCTCTGATTGGCTTTACTATATTGTCACTATCTGGAACTGCTGATTCATCGCTAGGATCTGCATCATAATAATGCGTAATAATTACTTGGACATCTTCTCC
>ERZ1740062.1040-NODE-1040-length-12111-cov-4.256055_pt1 | contig 12111 bp, 13 predicted proteins | sample MGYA00581741_ERZ1740062 | MGnify/ENA primary metagenome ERZ1740062 (study PRJEB43018, sample SAMN04849747) | marine metagenome | isolation source: floating plastic debris | place: Pacific Ocean | collected 2008-09-01 | study: EMG produced TPA metagenomics...
GAAAAATAAGCCTCTGTTTTCCGGGAATTTCTGATTGTCATGGCGATGTTTATGTTTAAGAATCTAAACACCAAAACGAATCATGAAAGAAGCCCTGCGATGGAATTTGATCTTGGCGCGCGACTGAGAAGTTTGCGAGAGCAGCATGGCCTGTCACAACGCGAACTCGCAAAAAGGTCCGGCGTAACCAATGGAACGATCTCAATGATCGAACAGAACCGAACCAGCCCGGCCGTCGGCTCACTCAAGAAAGTATTGGATGGCTTCCCGATTGGCCTCGCAGATTTCTTCGCCAATGATTTTTCATCGCGTCGCAAAATTTTCTATGAACGCGATGAACTGACGGATATTTCAGAAGGGAAAATCTCCTATCGGCAGGTCGGGCGCGACCTCACAGGGAAAGCCTTGCAGGTTTTACATGAGGTCTACGCGCCCGGCGCCGACACGGGAAGAAATATGCTCTCCCATCAAGGGGAAGAGGCTGGCGTCGTCGTCAAAGGCAGGTTGGAAGTAACCGTCGGAGCAGATAAAAAAATCCTGAAAGCCGGTGATGCCTATTACTTTGAAAGCCATCGCCCTCATCGGTTTCGAGCGTTAGGTGAAGAAGAAGTTGTCGTTGTCAGTGCCTGCACACCGCCAAGTTTTTAAGGCTATAGCGGCGTATCAACGCCAACGACATCTTCAAGCGACCCGAAACCATCCTCTCGCAGCAACTTAGCCAAGCCCTTCGCGATTTCTGCCGCGACATACGGTCCCTTATAAATCATGGCAGTATAAAGCTGCAGAAGAGATGCGCCCGCCCGAATACGCGCATATGCATCCTCTGCACTTTGAATACCACCGACCCCGACTATGGGTATCTTTCCTCGCGTCGCCTGATACATTTCTTTCAATACACCGAGCGAGATATTCTTAAGCGGTTGGCCGCTCAGCCCACCCGTTTCCTTTTTCTGCGGATCGATGAGATTGTTGGGGCGGGTGATCGTCGTATTGCTGATAATCAACCCGTCGATCTGGTGATCAATCACCGCCGCCGCTATATCTGCCTTGTCGGCGTCCGTCAAATCCGGCGCGATTTTAAGAAGTATGGGGAAAAAGGCTGCCTCTTTCTCTATCATGCTCCGACGCTTTTTGCTGATCCGGCCGAGCAAATCTTCCAACTCCGTCCGCCCTTGCAACGCCCGAAGGCCCGGCGTGTTGGGTGAGGAAATATTGACAGTAATATAACTGGCGCGGGGCGCAAGCCTTTCCATTCCCGTCACATAATCCGCGATCCGGTCGGCACTGTCTTTATTCGCCCCGAGGTTCGCACCAACGATCAGTGAGGGCGGCCTCTTCTCAAAATTTTGTGCGGCCTCCTCGAGTCCCTTGTTATTAAATCCGAGGCGGTTGATGACCGCCTCGTCCTGCGTAAGACGGAAAATTCTGGGTTTGGGATTTCCCGGCTGTGGCCGCGGAGTGACACTGCCCGCTTCCAGAAACCCAAAGCCCAGGCCAGACAAGCCAGACAGAACTTCCGCATTCTTGTCATATCCGGCCGCAAGCCCGATTGGATTGGGAAAATCGAGGCCAAAAACGTTGGTCCTAAGAATTGGATCGACTGCATTGTCGACATGAGGAAGCAGTCCGTTTTTGAGAGCCCGGATCGACAGATTATGCGCCTTTTCCGCCTCCATCGAGAAAAGAAACGGGCGTGCAATATTATAGAATCTGCCCACCTGTTATTCCAGCTCCGGAAAAATGTGAAGGTTATCGGGGCCGAGAGGTAAATCTACCGCGGCTGTCACCAGCGTCGGATCAAGTGGGCCATAAAGGTGCGGAAACAAAATTCCGCCGCGCGCCGGCTCCCATTTCAGGCGATCTCCCAGAGCATCTGCATTAACGGATATCAGCAACAGATTTTCAACGCCGCTCCGATGTTTTGCCGCACTTTCAACAACAGTATCACACGACGAAAAATGTATGAATCCATCCACCTTGTCCGCAGCGGTGCCCTCATAAGTGCCCGCTTCCAACGCCGCTCGCCAGTCTGCCTTATCCGCCATATGGTAAATGATTGTCATCTGTTTCTCTCTTCCACAGCCTTGCCGCATAACTACAGGATGGTCTGGCGTTTGAGAAGGGAAAACAACTATCTGTGATAGATGCTGGCCGCGCGGCGCTTGCCTGCGCCAACGATTATCTGATAGAGCTTTTAGATTACATGACTAAAAAGGGTGCTCCGACAATGGCAGGTGTCTTTTTCTATAACGGCGATTGGTATGATGAAAGTCCGCGGGTAACTGGTCCGATGGAGCATGCTTTCTGGATGTCCTCAACAGTTTTTGATGGCGCCCGGTCTTTTCAGGGCATGGCCCCTGACCTTGATAAACATTGCGCCCGATTGGCTCGCTCCGCCAGAGCGCTCGGATTTGAGCCAACCATGGAAACCGAAGAGGTGCTTGATCTTTGTACGCAGGCTGTTCGCAAGCTGCCTAAAGAATCGGAACTCTATATTCGTCCCATGTATTTCGCGCGCGGCGGCTTTATCGATCCGGAGCCGGACAGTGCCGAGTTTATTCTCGCTGTTTATGATAGCCCCATGCCGGATGCTGACGGCTTCTCCGCTCATTTTGCGCAAGAGCGGCGCCCAGCGCGAGACATGGCACCGACGGACGCCAAGGCCTCCTGTCTTTACCCCAATTCGGGACGGGCAGTTGCGGCTGCCCGCAAAGCCGGTTTCGATAATGCGATCCTGATGGATGCCAATGACAATGTTGCGGAATTTGCTACCTCCAACATCTGGACGGTGAAAGACGGCGTCGCCTTTACGCCCGCCGCGACCGGCTGTTTCCTTGCCGGCATCACGCGAGAGCGGGTCAAAATTCTGGCGGATGCCGCCGGAATCGAGGTTCAGGAAACATTCATGTCACGCGAAGACGTCATGAATGCGGATGAAATTTTCAACAGCGGTAACTTCGGCAAGATCATGCCGGTCACCCGCGTTGAGGGTCGCGAACTGCAGCCCGGCCCCGTCGCCATGAAGCTGCGTGCAATGTATATGGAATTCGCTCGCGACAGCCAGCTCTTCTAAATGAAAGAGAGGAGGGCTATGCAGCCCCCAAATCCTCGCCTGCCAGCACGCGCTCGATAAGCTGAATGGTTTCTTTCACGCCATAAAGTGCAATGAAGGAACCCATCCGCGGGCCTTGTGATTGACCGAGCAGAATTTCATAAAGCGCCTTGAACCAATCACGGAGGTTTTCAAAATCGTTTTCATTGCCGACCTTGAAGACCTCATTCTGGATATCCGCCGCCGCTACTCCGTCGGGCAACTCTTTAAGTGACACAACTAGCTGTTCCAACGCCTTGCGTTCCTTTTCCGTCGGCAGGCGATACTCCTTCGACGGCTTGACGAAGTCATGATAGTAAGAAATCGCATAGCCAACGAGCTTATCAAGCTCTGGATTAGTCTCAGGTGTTGCGCCATTCGCATAGCGAGAGATGAACCCCCACAGCACGGAGGGTTCATGCGCATTCACAACCGCCGCCAGGTTTAGCAAAATACCAAAGGTGATTGGCAGACCCTCACTCGGCGGATTGCCGGAATGGATATGCCAGACCGGATTGGCATATTGCTGTTTCGCTTCTTGCGTCGGGAATTTCTCCAGAAACGTGAAATACTCATCGACAGCCTTCGGTATCACGTCGAAATGCAGGCGCTTCGCCTTCTTCGGGCTCTGATACATGTAGAGTGACAGGCTCTCAGGCGACGCATATTTCAGCCATTCCTCAATGGTGATGCCATTGCCCTTCGACTTCGATATTTTCTTCCCCTCCTGATCGAGGAAGAGCTCGTAGTTAAATCCTTCCGGCGGCTTCTTGCCCATAATCCGGACAATCTTGCTGGAAAGGGTCACACTGTCGATCAGGTCCTTTCCTGCCATTTCATAGTCAACGTCCAGCGCATGCCAGCGCATCGCCCAGTCGACCTTCCATTGCAGCTTGCAATGACCGCCAGTCACAGGAACGGATACGTCTTCATCCGTTTCCGGGTCCTTATAGGTGACGGTTCCGGCCGCTTCATCCCGTGCAACAATCGGCACCTGCAGCACCTCGCCTGAGCGAGGGCAGATGGGCAGAAAGGGCGAATAGGTCGCTCTCCGTTCCGGTCACAATGTCGGCAGGATCACGTTGATGATGGCATCATAGTGCTTCAGGACCAGCATTAAACTCTCATCGAATTCCCCCGATTTGTAACATTCAGTCGAGGAACGGAACTCATAGTCGAACCCGAACTGATCGAGAAAAGCCTTAAGTCGGGCATTATTGTGCTCGCCAAAGCTGTTATGCGTCCCGAACGGGTCCGGCACCTGCGTCAGGGGCTTGTTAAGGTTGGCAGACAAAAGCTCCTGATTGGGCACATTGTCGGGTACCTTGCGAAGCCCGTCCATATCGTCAGAAAAGGCAATCAACCGGGTTGGAATATCCGAAAGGATACTGAAGGCATGGCGCACCATGGACGTCCGCGCCACCTCCCCGAATGTACCGATATGAGGCAGGCCAGACGGACCGTATCCGGTCTCGAACAGAACATAACCTTTTTCGGGCGCTCCTTTGGCATAGCGATCCACAAGTTTTTTTGCCTCGACAAAAGCCCAGGAGTTGCTCGATAGTGCAATTTCCGCGTCCGATGACATTATAAACCTCGTTGGAAGAATGGATCACTAGAAAGCGCGGAATGTAGGCGCACAAACAGGTGCCGTCAACGATCGCAAGGCAAATTTGCATGCGCAAATGGGAAAAATGACTGAAAAAAGTAACAACAGCCCTGCTTATGGAGAAATCAAGCTGCCCGACGCACCTGTTCTGGTGCTCGGCGGGGATGGCGGATACTGGCTGACAACAGATGGCGAGATGGCAAAAACCAGCCTTGACGAAGCGGCGGCCCGTGTCGTTAGCCAACCACCGTTACTCGTTCATCGGCTTAATGTGGCGCGGCGACTTGGCATTAATCCCTTCCCTGCCTTTGACCTTCTGGAGCTATTTGCCTTCGCCTTTCCTGCTCAGCAATGCTTACCGACGGCAAGAGGGATCGCGGGGGCTCTCGATCTGGACGTAACAACCGATCCAGAAGAGCAGACCCTAACTCTGTTCGAAGCCGCAAATTCTATTTTAAATAATTTAACCGGTTTAAATGAAAAAGAACGCATTGAGACTTCTGCGATTGCCATGACAATGGGTCAGGCCGGATGGAACTGGGCGCCGGCGGTTCTTGCCGCCGTTGGAATGCCGGAAAGCCGGGAGCGCTTCGGCGGTCTGGATAGCTGGCGGAGCCTCTCCGAATGGGCGGACTATGCGCCGGAGCCGCCGCCAGATGACATCGCCATCAGCGAGATCGAGGCGCGGGAGCGGCTGAAGGAAATGCTGGGAGATAATTCAGAGGCAAGGCCGCAGCAGGCGGATTTCAGCGCCCTCACCTCCCATGCATTTGTCCCGCGTGACCAGGCAGACGCCCCAAATCTCGTTCTTGCGGAGGCTGGTACCGGTACGGGAAAGACGATAGGGTATATTGCTCCCGCCAGCCTTTGGGCGGAAAAGAATGGTGCAGCGGTCTGGATATCAACCTATACAAAAAACCTGCAGCGACAGATCGATGATGAGCTAAACCGTCTTTACCCAAATCCGGCGGAAAAAATGGAGAAGGCAGTCATTCGGAAGGGACGGGAAAACTACCTCTGCCTTCTTAATTTTGAAGAAGCTTTGCAAGGCGGTGCAGCGCCAAAATCGGAGCAGATTGTTCAGGGCCTCGTCGCAAGATGGATATCGGCGACCCGCGATGGCGACATGGTGGGCGGAGATTTCCCAAGCTGGCTGCTGGAGCTTGAAGGACGGCCCCGCGTTACCCGTCTTGCTGACCGGCGGGGGGAATGCATCTACTCCGCCTGCCCGCATTATCGCAAGTGCTTCATCGAGAAATCGGGCCGCAAGGCGCGAAAAGCAGATATCGTGATCGCCAATCATGCCCTTGTGATGATCAATGGAGCGACTAGGCCCGATGACCCTTACCTTCCGAAACGCTATGTATTCGATGAGGGCCATCATTTGTTTGATGCCGCCGATAGCGCCTTTGCAGCGCACTTAACCGGACAGGAAACGGCGGAATTGCGCCGCTGGATCGCCGGTAGTGACGCAGGACGCAAAAGCAGGATGCGCGGCCTTGAAAATCGTATTGGGGATCTTATCGGGGATGATGAGAAGGGCGTTGAGGCCCTTCAAAAGGCCATGCGGGCGGCGCGCCGGTTGCCAACTGATGGCTGGCCCGCCCGCGTCCGCGATGGCGCACCAAGCGGCCCGATGGAAGAACTGCTTAGCTTTATCCGGAGCCAGGTTCTTGCAAGATGCCGACAGCCGGATAGCCCCTACTCAATTGAATGTACAATCGATGACATCCTGCCCGGTTTGGCAGACGCAGCCGAGAAACTGGACAAAGCCCTGAGCGGCCTGGCCGGACCGATGACGACCCTCGGCAAAATACTACTTAACCGACTGGACACAGAAGCGGAGGATCTGGATAGCGCCACGCGCCACCGGATCGATGCCGCCGTGCAGGGCATCACACGCCGTGTCACGATGAATATCGCCCCATGGCGCGCCATGCTAAAGGAAATTGAAAACCCGACCCCTGACGGTTTCGTCGACTGGTTCGCGATTGAGCGCATCGGCGGGCGCGAGCTTGATCTTGGATACTACAGAAGCTATGTCGATCCGACACTTCCCTTTGCCGAAACCATTCTGAAAAAAGCCCATGGCGCTGTCATTACCTCCGCAACTCTGCGTGATAACAATGATGAAGAGGAAAACTGGCAATCGGCGGATATGCGCACGGGCGCGCATCATATGGTGCTGCCGCCGATGCGTGCGCATTTTGCCTCACCCTTTGATTTTGCCGATCAAACTCGGGTTATAGTAGTCACGGATGTCCGTCGTGATCATATGAAGGAAGTGTCTGCCGCTTACCGCGAATTATTCATCGCGAGTGGTGGTGGCGCCCTCGGGCTCTTTACAGCGATCTGGCGCTTGCGTGCCGTGCATGAGAATATCAGGAGGCCTCTCGCCGCCGCTGGATATGATCTTTATGCACAGCATCAGGATGCGCTGGATACCTCAACCCTTGTCGATATCTTCCGAGAAGAAGAAAATTCGATCCTGCTCGGCACAGATGCTGTCCGGGATGGCGTCGATGTACCGGGCCGCTCCTTGCGCCTGCTGGTCTTCGACCGGCTCCCCTGGCCGCGCCCCGACATCAAACACAAGGTCCGCAAGAAGGCGTTCGGCGGGAGCAAATATGACGACAAGCTGACCCGCCTTAAACTGAAGCAGGCCTATGGGCGTTTGCTCCGGCGGGAAAATGACTTTGGTGTTTTTGTAATGCTCGATAGCATGATGCCCTCTCGTCTTGCCTCCGCCTTTCCGCCGGAAGTCGAAATCCATCGGCTGGGCCTGAAAGAAGCGATTACGCTTACTCGGAATTTTATTTCCGAAAAAGAACAGTCGTTAAAGAAAATATCATTGGATAATCGAGATTGAACCTCATATCCTGTGGGTAGTTGTTTCATTCCAGACCGGAGATACTGTCGCATGACGACGCTTAACCTGCACACCGCCCTTATTTCAACAATGGTAATTGTATCCGCTGCAGACCGTGAAATGACGGACAGGGAGCTGTTCACAATTGGCGAGATTGTCCGCACCCTTCCCGTGTTTGCCGATTATGAGGAAGAGCATCTTCCGGATGATGCGACGACATGCGTAGATATGCTGAACGGGGATCAGAAACTGGACGAAATCATCGGCAAGATCCGCGCTGTCCTGCCGAAAAAGATATATGACACTGCCTATGCGCTTGCCTGCGACGTGGCGGTTTCTGACGGACAGTTGAGTCAGGAAGAGCTACGCATGCTTGAAATGCTTCGCCATGGTCTGGATGTTGACCGCCTGACCGCCGCCGCCATTGAGCGTGGTTCCGCAGTCCGTTACGCGCGCCCCTGATCCAACAAATATTTGCCAAAAGACTGACATCCGATAATAATCCTTTTTAATAATAAAAGAGGGAGAGTTATGAATGGGTAGTCTAACAGGGGTTTCTGTCGGGTTTTTGGGGCTCGGCGACGTCGGCCGGCCAGTATTGCGTCGGCTAAAAGCATGTGGCGCGAATGTCCATGCAACAAGTCGCTCCCCAGCGCTACGATATAAAATGGCCCGCGATGCGGTCAATTTATACAAAGCACCGAATGAAGTGAATGATCAAGTAAAGGATGGCATCATCTTCCTGATGCTGTCCAAGCAAGCGCTAATCGACGCCTTTCTCAGCGGACCGGACGGTCTGCTCTCCAATCTCGCAAGTGGTGCCTTGGTGGTTGATCTTGGCCAAACCTCCCCCGAGGCCACACAAAAATTTGCAAAAATGGTGGAGGAAAAAGGTGCCCATTGGCTGGATGCACCGGCGATTGGCAGCGAGCAGGATGCGACGGAGGGTCGGCTCAGCATCCGGGTTGGCAGCCGCCCAGAGGATTTTGATCGCGCCCGCCCAATTCTGGAGAAAATTGGCCGGGACATAAAGCATATGGGAGAGGTCGGGTCAGGCCAGGCGGCAGTTCCCATCAATTAGGCCGACCTCGTTCAGGATGAGATCACGAAATTTCATGGTTCTTCACTTTTTCGCCATGTCGATGATTTTAATGGTTATTTCGGTGGGCGAGCCCTATTTTGTCAGAGGAACGAAGGAGACTCTGACAAAATCATGCTGGATTACATTGCGAGCCATGAACCGACCATTCGCCTGAGCTTTTTTCTGGGAACGCTCGGGACGATTGGTCTATGGCAGGCGTTTGCCCCGAAACGCCCACCAAGCGTTTCTGTCCTGTGGAGATGGCTGAATAACTTCGGCGTGACTTTCCTGAACACTCTTCTTTTACGGCTATTGTTTCCCATCCTGGCTGTAGGGCTGGCCGCCGCCGCCGCGGAGAATGGCTGGGGCATCCTCAATCTCCTGAAATTACCAATCGCCCTTTCCATCGTGATTGCCGTCATCCTGCAGGATTTGGTGATCTATTGGCAGCATGTGATCTTCCATCGGATCGGTTTTCTTTGGCAGTTTCATAAAATGCATCACGCGGACGTCGACTATGATGTCTCCACCGGTGCGCGGTTTCACCCCGTAGAGATCATCCTGTCGATGCTCCTCAAGCTTGTGGTTGTCGTCCTGCTCGGGCCGCCTGTTGTCGCGGTGATCATATTTGAAATCCTGTTAAGCTCGGTTGCCATGTTCAACCATGCCAACGCAGGCCTACCGGAGAAAATCGACAGTATCGTTCGGAAATTTATTGTCACCCCGGATATGCACCGAGTTCATCATTCGGTGATACGGGGCGAACATAATAGCAATTACGGCTTTAACCTGCCTTGGTGGGACTATTTGTTCGGCACCTACCGACCACAACCATCAGCGGGCCACGACAAGATGACCATCGGTCTCACCGAATATCAGGCACTTCGCAAACAAAGCATTTTCTGGATGCTTCTGCTTCCCTTCGTTAGAAGATAAGCCAACCTCAGGCCGCATTCCGCAAATCTTTCTTGTCGACAGTGAAATCCTCAAATTTCCGCCAAAGGGTCAAGAAATTCTTGAGGTTCTGCTCCACCTCCTTGCTCGCATCACCATAAACCCGCGCGTTAAAGCGCAATGTCTCGGCAAAATAATCCGCGCGGATTGCCGCGCTTAACTGGCTGAGTATGATCATGCCTTCCTTAACGTCGTTAATGTGGCCGAGATAATCCTGCATCTGAACCAGAAGATCATATCCCTCATCAATTTTCTCCTTGCGGATCAATGAAGAGAAAAACCGTAAGTGATAGCGAGAGCGTTTTATATATTTGCGCAAATCATGCAGTTCGTTGGCCGAAAGATTTTCCACATCTGCCCCTCGGTTCAAAAGCTCAATCCCGCCCTCCTCGATTGCGTTCAAGGCAAAGGGGGCAACCGGACTGCTCATGATCTTACGGGCAGATCTTCCAAGTTTTGCCGGCCAGTTCCCTTGCAGCCATTTATCGAAGGATTTGGACAGCCGTTCAAAGTGCCCGCCCGAAATTTCATGAATGATGATGTCATATTCTTCCGAGCGAAATTCCTCCCCCAGCCGCAGGAGCTCTTTCGACACCTTTTTAAAATCCTTTGTCTTGATTTCAGGCATAAGCGTACTGTCAAGAAATACGTCCATATTGCGGGCATCACCGAGCAGGTTGCCAAAATAGCGGTATTCACGATTAAATTTTGAGCGAATTTCCTTCGGGATAATGGGGCGGAAAATGTAAAGTGCAACGCGCATGCGGCGCACGCCAATGCGAATTTGCATCAACGCCATCGGATCCCCTTCTTCCTTAAACTGACGGAAGTTTTCTTTCAGATGAAGGGCGCAGCCTCGAAAAATTACCTTCGCTGCCGTCTCGACATCCATACTTTCCGTGAGATCGATATGCGATAATTTATGTATTTTCGACTTGGATGGCATGACAACTCTCTGGATGGAAAGATTTACCCCGAACTATAACGCAATTATGCTATTCAAACCATGACATGAAAAGCAACCAAGAGATAAAAACAAATGGAAAAATTGGAAAACTGGGTTGGCAATCAGATATCCCACAAAGAAATCATACATCAACACGCACTAAATGGCTTCGCGGCTCTTATGGACGAAGGCGGGCCTGCCTCCGACATCGTGCCGCCAGGGGGGCATTGGATGTATTTTCTGGTGACCGACCGACAATCGCGAATCGGCCCGGACGGGCACCCAGTAAAAGGTGACTTCCTGCCCCCGGTAGTGCTCCCCCGCCGGATGTGGGCTGGCGGAAGGATCGAATTTCATGCGCCGCTTCGCGCGGGGGACAGAGCCGAAAAGATTTCGACAATCAAGAATGTCGTGGAAAAGCAGGGCCGGACAGGCGCACTGGTTTTCGTCACGGTCGAACATCAGGTGAAAAATGAGGCTGGAATATGCCTGACCGAAGAGCACGATATCGTCTTCCGCGAAGCTGCGAGTGAGGCCAGCGGCGGAAAAAAGGACATGCAAAGCGCGCCTGGTGACGGCATGTGGGAGGAAACGGTAACACCGGATTCAGTTATGCTGTTCCGCTATTCCGCACTCACCTTCAACGGGCATCGTATTCATTATGACCGCGACTATTGCCTGCAGGAGGAAGGATATCCCGGCCTCGTCGTGCATGGCCCTCTTCTTGGCACTTTGCTGATGCGGCTTGCCGTAAAGAACATGGGCGGGCGGTTGCTTCGGAAATTCAGTTATCGCAATTTCAATCCGATTTTCGATACTGCTTCTTTCACCTTGGACGGAAAACCGGAAAATAATGACGGGTGCAGCGTGTGGGTCCGAGGGCCCGCAGGTGAACTTGCCGTCAAGGCGACCGCAGAATTCTAAGAAAAAAGGGCCGCATGAGCGGCCCTTTTTAAATAATCTAAAGCAACAAGCTAATCCTGTTTATGCTTGTGACCATGCATTTTCATGTCCATCGCACCTGCATCCTTCACATGAACAGTGACCGTAATCTGGCCTGCGCGTGCGAAATTAAGCGTCACCGGAAACTCCGACCCCTTGACGAGAGGTTTTTTCAGGCCCATGAGCATGACGTGAAAACCGCCAGGTTTCAGCATCACCGTCTCTCCTGCAGGGATAAGCAATTCTTCCATCCGCATCATGCTCATGACACCGTCTTTCATGATGCTGTTGTGGATTTCGTCACGATCCGCAATGGGGCTTTCTGCGGCGACAAGACGATCCGATTCCCCTTCCATATTGCGCAAGGTCATAAAGGCACCGCCGACAGCAGCATTTGCAGGGCGCGCCCGAGACCAGGCGTCATGAACTGCCATTCCGTTCTTCTCGGCTGCATGGGAAGTGAATAGATCGGATTCCGCATTCACTATCAAAACCCCAACCAGTAGAACAAAGGGTAAGTATTTAAGGTATTTCATTATTCTTCCTTATCAGATTATAGCTTCTCACGTATTTTTGACGCCATTTCATCCGCCGGCACGCCATAAGAGAAAACTGTTAT
>ERZ1740062.1041-NODE-1041-length-12102-cov-11.893251_pt1 | contig 12102 bp, 4 predicted proteins | sample MGYA00581741_ERZ1740062 | MGnify/ENA primary metagenome ERZ1740062 (study PRJEB43018, sample SAMN04849747) | marine metagenome | isolation source: floating plastic debris | place: Pacific Ocean | collected 2008-09-01 | study: EMG produced TPA metagenomics...
GCTTCATACTGTTTTTGTTTTTCAAACCCTTTCGATGGAAGAGACACTAATTCATTGGTAATTTGGGAGAAGAGGCCTCCTTTCATTGGCTGATTGAGAGAAGAGGCACCATTTTATTAGGAGCAGGTTGTTGGAGTTTATTTTTTATGGTCCGTGCTTAACCTGAAGGACTCGTAGTTCAGATCAAGTTTTTTTATTGGTGTGGCTTTTTGGCTGTGGCATACTGCATCTTTTTTTTAGAAAGTTCTAGAAACAAATCCCATAAAAGCTTATTCATATCAGTGAGCTCACAGGGAAGACTTTAAGACATGAGCTCTTACCTTTTCAAGCCATCCGCACTTCAGAGCTTGCACGGCAGCTAATTTCTTTGACGGTAATTCCGGGTGGAATGTGATATTTTGTTTCTGTAGAACTGAGAGGGAAGCGGTGCAGATCACCTATAAATAAGCACAATAAAAAAGTTCCATTTAATGTATTCGGCAATATTGCTGATTGTGAACATTTTAATCGCTTACAATGTTAACTAATATAAATTAAACTACTCATCAGACCTTGCGAATATCAATAGCTTGAATTTGAGCCAAAACCGTTAAATAAATTGCTGCAGGGTACCTTACATTTAGTCCATCTAGTCACCGTTCAATTTGTAACAACAAAATACATACATTGCCTAAAATTGTATTTGTTGCATTGAGACGACATTATACAATATACATAATAGCACTTACCCTCGTACAATGGTATGTAGTTCCATCTTTGCACTTCACTAATGCAGATTGGTTTTCTTCCCCATACGTGACGTTTGCTACCTATATGAGAAAATGGATTAAATGTTGTCTGAAGACTTTAGCACCGTTACACTGATTAAATAAATTCGCAAAATATTGGTATTTATATGCATTTAAAGTAGGAACTTGATAAATTGAGCTCACAACCCAACGTATTTGGATTTCCTTGGTTAGAGCATCTGAAAGGTAGATCCTTATTGCTATCCAATTTGGTTGCTATCCAGCAATCTTTCTATGCAATGATAATTCCAACCAATGAAGTTTTTAGCATCAGACTGGGATTCTTGAGGCACCTTTTTACTTCAGAAAATTGCTGGAGTGGGAATGTAGTTTGTATCAGTTTGTGCAAACCAGCTGATTTCAGGCAAACTTTAGCAGTTTAACTGTGAATAAAAGTCAAGCCTGCGACAACACAGCAGACTTCCCATCCCAAGCTTCAGTTCAACTTCAGTGGGTAGCAGGCATATAGCCATAGGTTCCCCATAGGTTGTACTTACCTATAAACAGTGGTAATTATTCTAGCTATGGGTCGCGAGACCACCCTTTGATCTGAGCAGTACAATTTTTTGACAAAAACTTGGTTGTGTCGTGACTTCAAACCGACTGTAACTCGATGATTTGAGCGAAGTTTAGTTCAAAATACATATGTAAATTCTTTTGGAGAGGCCTCTGGATTCTTTGTGAGCATAAACTGAGAAAGATGGTCAGAATAAATGTGTCGTGGTGGATTGAACATTGAGGGGAATTACGCTTACGCCTACTTTTAGGCTAATTTCAAGAATGGCCCTTGATAACTAACCACCTTGAAATAATCTGCGCTACATAATATTCAATGAGATTCTCCTTTCAAGGGAAGTTCATTGGTATAATATTAATATCAACAATAGGCTACTTTCCCTTGGATGTTTTGGATACTGGATAGAAATAAGATTGGATAGCAGGCAGCTTGGATAGCATGAATATCTACATTCAAGATTCTCTAACTAAGGAAATCCAACGTTTTTTCCATCCCAACTCCCAAGATATTGAAAGTGGCTGTACTACACTGTGTATATCAAAGCCAGTTTAATGCGAAATCAGCCTGGATGGCAACTTAAGCTGTGGCTTTATGAATTTCTTATCCTGCTGTGCAGAATACAATCGGTCAACTGTTCATCTCTGCCTGGGCACATGATGCACAATTACGCTGAAACCACTGCATATCGCCAAGTTTGAAAACGTAAGTTAAGAGGTTAAAACTAAAATCTATTTTGCATAATTTGAATATAAGTGCATCGCCCTTGTCCTCTCACCAAGTGTAGTTGGTCTTGTCCTCAATCATAAACAAAAATTCCCAAGTGAGAACAAAGAATCAAGGCGAGCAATCAGGAAACAAAATACCAATGGTGGGAATTACCTTACCATTTTGTTTTGGGGCACAGTCCCTTATTACGGTTTTATGTGATCAATGAGATCAATTGACATTAATTTTCCTCATGGAGTTTATATGACATGGGGCGTTTTACTGCTGGTAGAGTTGGGCTGCAGGCATAACCAAACTGGCACACTCCAACCACTTGCCAGCACGAATGACAACTACATAGTCAGCAAAACACCCATCGCTTATGCTACATAATACAAAGCATATACGAGCACAGAATAAGCTGTCTAGATAATCTTGATAATTCAAAATTCATGTTAGTTCAAATTCCTGATCACGACACCCGGCTCAGCCCTTATGTAGCACTGATGTTAATCCAAAACTTTTTTCACAATTCGACCATTGTCTCTTCTTTGCACAGGTGAAGACAACTTGACAGTTTTCATGCTGAAAGGAAGAAGTGCATTAAGGGGTCTTTTGAGCATCTTGAATGCAGATTTCACACTCATTTCAGGGTCGCATGACAGGCTTAGGAGATAATTTGACAAATTTAAGAATCCACCTCCCATTTCACAGGAATTTTCCATGAAAATGCCAACGATTTTGGATAATTTCAACAAAAAAGTTCATAAGTTAAAAGAAATTTCTTAGGTCCGAGGGGTTTGAATTACGTGACCAGTACTTCTTTCTTGTATTCTATGTTGAGATTAGCAGCCATCTTGTTGAGCACAGTGCCGATGCCTTGTTTGATTATGAAAGAAGGGCCTCCAAACTGTGGATACTCCTCGTGGACATTCCAGTATTTAGCTGACATCTGTTCCAGGGAGCAGCCAGTGCCCATGGCTAATGTTTTGAGATGTAGTTCCAACATCTGCTCCTCCTCCTGCATAAAAATGTATTCACAATATAGAATGCAAGTACAGTGTCCCATTTACGTAGAAAGTTTACACAACTGAGATAAATCATTCCGAATTTAATCCATTTTTATTTTACTACTAACTATTGTTGCAGAAATCAAAGGTGGTCACATCGTTATCAATCATTTATGAGCCAACCTTTTCCATATAATTCAACAGAAACACATACTTCATTCAGGCGATTATCTTCCTCTTCATTAAGTTTTGCATCGATCTCCTTAACCTTTTCTACAACATATACGCAGGACATTGAAGCCAAACGGAAATAGCATACAACACATATTACCTCAAAATTTACTTTGATCCTCCCAGCTCACATACCAGTTTTCCTGCCTCGTGAATTCATGGTGCAGTGTAAAAAGGACTAACGCTCTGTGAACGAAAACTACATGATCCTTTCCTCTTACATCAATTTGTTATCAAAGGCAACAACCACATATGTGGTCATGGTGTTGTGTGTGGAGGAAAATCTGCAATGTTTTGACACAAGCTATCTACCATTGCCTTTTTTAAATAATGGCCTTGTTGGATAGGTCTTGACAGCTGCAGGCCCCTTACCATAGAGAAAGGCATTTACCAGCTTACACGATAGCGTTCCCTTCAATCTGTTTGAATCAGTAAGCATTTTTGTAAATTATAGAAAAATAGTTGGTGTAAACCTATGATGCGATTAAATCTTGGTGATAAAAAAGGCAAAAAAAGACATACCTCTGAGACTGATGTCTGGACACTCAGATTCGTCATTGTTCCTGGCCCACTCATATATCAGATCTAATATCTCCAGATATCGGTTCTCAGCTTTTCTCATACTGTCAGCATTGATGGCACGATTCTGTTTACCGAGCACCACTATGTTAGATAAAGGAAACTCCTGCACCACCAGCTTACACTACAATCCAGAAGTTAATAAGCTGGTCTGAAGCCAAGATGAAAAGGGTCAGAAAATAAAAAATTGACACAACTGATGCACCCATCAACTGTTAATTGACAAGACAACACATTCTAATTTGTGCATGTATGCATATGGTCATCTATTTTACAAGTCTAACCTGTCTTGCCATCATGGCTATAGGGTTGTTGATAGATCCGTTGATGATATCCGGCCCAAGAGTGAGCAGGGCTCCAGAGGCTAACCGTGAAACTTGTACTCTTCCACCAAGTCTTTCTTTAGCCTCTAAAACTGTCACCTGTGATGGCAAAACACAGTGCTTCAGCACCACAGGACAACATTTTATGATCGCCCATGTAGCCAAACCCCATCTAATTATGCATGTTGTTGACTTGATCACACCACAGAACGGAGACTCAATGTAATTATTTTTCTATGCTGATACACGATGTATTAATTTTATTTCTGTCTCATGCCGAGTCAGACGCTCAAACCCCTTTCATCTCAAAACACAATAACTGTATAGGGTGGAAATGGCCAAAATCAGAAAATCATGCTGAAATTCGGCCACTCTCAAAGAGGGACAGTTCTGGACTCCAAAGTCACATTTTTTTTAAATTGGCAGATCAAGCTGATCAAACTCTAAGGGGCGACTGAGTACAAATCTCACATTTTTTTCAGTTAAGCCTACTCATTCACTGTCATTCCTGACTCTTTTTGTCAAAAACTTAGAAACATTCAAAAAAAAACACAAGTGGGTCAAATTGTCAGCCAAACAGGCCCCTTCTCTTATCCACTTAACACATCTACTAGCTGTTACCCAGTCTCTCATGTCACTCTTATTGTTTTGAGCCTATGGGCCAACCAGTGCTATAGTAACTATAGTAGCTATAGTAACTATCTTATGTGTCAAACATGACACAGTGATCAGCTACCAGGAGGTTAATAGAGTCTTCAACCGTTCACAATAAAATAATTCAACACTCAACACTGATTTATCATTTTATTGTTAGAACAGAGCAGTGACGATTACAGATCATGACATACCTTAACTCCAAGTTTATAGAGGTGTAAAGCAGCAGCCAAACCCGCAGTTCCAGCTCCAATAATAACCACAGATCCAACTGGAGCCTATGAAGTAAAAAGCAAGTGGTAGGTAAAAAAGGATAATAATGTAGGCCCATACTTCGCTCAAAATCTCTTCGCTCATAAAATAGGAAGTACTCGAGGTGGTAGACATGATATGGTTTGTGACATAATTATACTTCCAGTTCCCGAATTTTAATAGATTTAACCGTGTGTTATCCATAATTATAAGACATTCATTTGTGATGAACACACCAGGAAAGGTAAACACATGGGTATGAAAAATTTACCATAAATATCAGAATGGTGTTTGGCACGCAAAAGAATTGCTGACATAATTTCTGCGTACCTTAGTGATAAACACACTGGGAGGTGGATGAACCAGAATACCAGCGTTTATAACACCTTTAGAAGTCAGGAATGTGATAATTCTCTCCAAGTCAATCAGGCAGCGAATCCTAACCAATCCTCTACATATCACACTGTGTCTACACTTATCCAGTGTTAGCCACTCCTGAGAAAAAAAGATCATCAATCACAGATTATTCAAAGTGAGAGTGTGTTGTACTTTGTTCAAAGATTATCCATACCAAGTAATTTAGATTCTCAGGCTATATATGAACAGAGTGAGAAATAGGTCAGTATGAAGACTAGAATCTGATATGAAAAAATTCAGGGCAGCCAGATCTTTCTCCATTACAAAATATTATTTTAGGAGCCAAATGCGGTGAGAGGTTTGATCAGGAGTTGTGTGCTCATGCTAGCGCTTGCGCTCTAGACAGCCAGTCGCGTCAAATCCTCCACAAATTTGGTCACACACGTAAAAAAAGCATGTGAGCTAAGTCAGCATTCTTGGAAAACTTTTTGTTTGCTGTTTCATTATTTAACTGACTGCTATGCATCGATTTAGCATCACATGCTGTTTTAAGAATCCTGGTCCACCAATTTAAGAATGATAACATCATGAGCACAAAGTTGCAGCACTATATGCTGATATTTAAACAGTGACATATTTATAGATGTGCATCCATTATACTCACCATACTATTCTTTGCCCAACTAGCAACGACCAAATTTCTGAGACATAGATACATCTGTTGAGCCCTGTAAAGTTTGAAACTAAAAGAGTTATGCAATGTATTATTTTAAATTGAATTTTCAACTAGGAGACATATGACTGTTAGTGTTTACCCGTACAATTACGCATACTCAAAGTATGGAAGAATTTTCTACTCCTGTGATCAATTTCAGTGTTGATAATGTACGATAGAATAAGTCGGCATCACTTTGTGAACTGTCTACTTAACTCTACTATGACATAATAATATGCTCATAACTTTTGGATATATTTATTCCACTTACGCTGCAAATTCTCTGAACTCTAAAGTTTCATCATAATCCATGACATCTGGTCTTATGCTGAGAGCCATACAGTTTGAAGGAGATTCATGGAACGGTCTGGCGAAGTTATCTCCACCTAGATTAGGGCAATATAGAAAAAAAGGGCATCTTGTGACTCAAAGATAAGGAAAAAACTCAACCATCACCTTGGTAAAGGCAAATGCTTATGCCTTCCCAGCTTTCAGCCGTAAAGCTTCAATCTTATGAAATAAATATTTTATGTGATGATCATACTATTATTGATAGTCCATTATAGCACCTGGCCAGAAAAGTTACCCAAAAAACCTATCAGGACAGGTCAGCTTTCATGAAAATCTTCCTGATCAATCTAAGCAAGATTGTTAAGATTTATGCAAAACTGAAAATCTTTCATCATAATCAAGATAACAGTTTTGGACTACAAAGATTACAAGTAACTTATAATCAAAAACTTCCACATGCATTTGCAGGCACATACCACTTTCATGTGACGGCTTTTCTGTGGCAGACATGCCAACAGCATCAGGGTAGTAACCCTTAAGATAGACCTCAGCCGGTGATTGGGTGAGGTAAGGTGGGTAGAGCAGTGTGTTTATCCAGTGAGGCTGCCTCGCCGCAATCACTCTCTATAAAAATAAAGCAGACAAGAACATAAAATAAATCTGCGGTAAACGTGGCAATAAGCCCAGGGTAAAATCCTAAATTGATTCCATGCATTCATTTGGTCTTAGAATGAGAATCCATAACCCATTTTAAGTTCTTGGTGCCAATGTTCTAGTGTTGGTCCATACAAACAGTACAGGGAATCTAACCCCTTGGCTGGTCTCAGTCCTCTCAACTTATTGGGGACGAAGCACTTGGCAATAACAAAACTGTTTTTCCATTGTGAATTAACGCAGCATCGAAACTTCTAATTGTACATTCAAGTCACATGTAGGGCCTACTAATTAATGCAACACATGACTGCCCGCGATATTTTTATGTTACGCAACACAAACTTGTGACAGCTAAACACTTCCTAAGCATAACAATATGAGCGTTACCTCATCTTCAGCCTCATCACAGGAGTTTGTACAAATAAACTGTTCAGCCAGGTCTTTGGTAAGACTGAAGTGTCTGCCCATTTCTCTCCATTTACTGCATCTCATACACTGAGTCCAATAAGGTAACAGCTGATCACCAATAAATGTACCAATCACAGGGTCTGATTTAGCATTCGCAGCCCATACTCGCTTCCACTTTGAGAAGTCTTGGTAGCCAATTCCTTGACTGTAGGAAATTGATATGTGTTTGAATCAAGAGGTACAATTCATATTTCAAAGTTGTTTTGAGCTGAACATTAGCCCGATGAAGCTGCCTAATCAAGCTCCATCATCATAAATGAATATAATTTTAAAAGATGAGCTAAAAACCTAGAGACCACACACTGGTCTGTGAAAAATCTTCGGGCTACGGTATTGAAGTATGTATGGGACTAATTAATGCCCGTACTCTCTCCTTAGCTTGCGATATCTACATTTACATAACTGTAGTGTAAGAACAATCTCTCAAAAAACTTATACAGAGAATCGGAGATTCAAGAACAATTTGAGATAGCAAAAGGATAGCAATATCACTTGACATCGAACAGCATATGCAAATAGATTGATGGAAGGTGTCTCAATCCAACAAAACAAAAATATCAATTTGACAAGCGTTTTAATGGACACGCAAATAAAGCCGTCTATGTCATCATTACAGCCCACAATTATACAAACACCTCAAAACCTCACCTGCGAGTGTAGAACTCCACGCACACATTGCATACATGCTCTCCAAGTGACAAGTGCATCCATGGATGATTAGTTGTGTCTGCATTTTCTCTGTTTATACACCTGTAATAGCAATATGGCAAAAGGTAAATTGTATTCACAATTTTAAATGCAAAATGATAATAATGGCGCAACATAACTTGAAATAGGCATTTTGTTCTGAGAACAGTCAATCAGATCACATTTCCAAACGCTTCTTACAGAACTAAAACACAGAAGATTCAGTGAAATACGCGTTAAAATACATGAAGTCGTACAATGCCTATACAGCCCATATATATTTGCCTTTCTGAAATCATGATGTATTGAATGCGTTAAGAGAAGGGTCAACTTTAGCTTGGCTGTATGTTTGATTTTTACTCCTTGTCATTACAGAACCTAGACTCCACACACCACAATTCCACAAAAAAAGTAGTTGTTGTCTTTCAGTTGTATTGATACAGTATATGTCTTGACTTACTGGTGACAAACTTCCAAGACACATACAAGTTTATCGGTTGGACAATTCACTCTCTCACATAGCGACCTAGTATCTTTCTCTTCGCTGGTAAAATAAAGTGAGAATAACCATAATAACGAGAGATGAAATGAAAATGAGCGTGTGTAGACTACAGGGGTTGTTTATTTAATCCTTCGTGGTATGCTGATGCTTCAGTAGGCATGTCCTATGAATCTTGAAGACGTTCAACACAATTTGGGTGGCTTTCATTAGTAAAGATAGTGCACAAATTGAACAATGCGTATGCAGAAGTTTTCCGCCGGCCTCTGTCTATTTTAAGAGTGGGAAAATAAATAAATAAATAAATGATAGCTAAGCAAGGAAGACCTCTCCCACCCTTCATGAGCGAACTATGTTGTTAACATGTAGTTACTATTCAGAATCGTCCTACCATGGTAATGGGTAGTACAACCTCAACAATAGCATTCAATTCAATCTACGTTTATCTCAGCCTGGAAATGCACCACTTGTGTACCCATCAAATGTAGAGTTATAGAGCCAAACCGGGTGGGTGCACCACGGCAAAATATAAACCAAGGTACGTGTATCCAGAATCCATTGGACATTAATGGAGGGTGATGACTAAAATTTCCTATCAACCCATATTCCGGCACAAAAGCGGGCATGTGGAAACAAACACACTGCTTTATATTACCCCCCTTGGTGCTCTGTTGGGTGATTTAAGATGGCTATGACACTATTAAGGAATGTTTGCAAGGAGTGAAATTCAATTAATGCAAAATTAGTAATATAATGATAACTTACATAAAACGGTTGTTGTTATGAATTAGTGAAATCCTTGATAACTAATTAAAATGCAATATAGAGTTACTTTGTTTCATATAATAGAGAGAAATTAGGTTTCTGCCATTGGTAGCATTAGTGCAGCACTGAGTTTTTCATGCAAATTACCAGTAGAGGCACCTTGATCTTGGGATGTGTATCATCAGTGGTGGGTTGGAATCCCTATTTTGGTACTGAAGACCAATGACCTATTTTCTCTTCAACCGCTGATGCATAGCTGAAAATTGGTCACCAGATGTAAAAAGTACTCCCGGTACTTCACAGTCGTATAAATTCACTACCCGTTATCTTTCAACAAACTGTCAGCGTCCCGTTGGATGAAATATATTAACAGCCATTAGGACTGGGAGCTGTGTATAATTAACAAGTTCGTCAAAGTAAGGGATTTATTTATCTTATCACTCAACGAGACTCACAATTTTGAGCAAGTCATAGAAACTGGAAGGCTTTGAAAAATCGGAAGTCATTAAATTAAAATGACATCATTTAAAAATTCAAAACACCAATCAATCTTTTACTCCTTGCACCAATTTCCCTTTCTCAATTTAGGAGCAAGACATACCATTTTAGGTAAACATCATATAGGCCTATAAGCAGACTTGTTATCACATCGCTATATTAGTAGTCCTTACCTCCTGTTCAAAGACGTGTCAGATTTAGAGTCACTTCGGTCCTTCTTTATTTTCTTTGGTAAACTGGCCATTGTGTTACTACCTCCAATCAGAAAGTGCTCCTATGATTAAATTGCTCATTTATGTGCCACAAATCATAGACTAGAGATAGCTTTCATGATTCCAAAGTGTGTGTTAGCCTTTGGAAAATTTATCTACCAGGATTTCTTTCACCTTTTCATTTTTGGGGAGCATCGCTTGAGCTAAGCTAGAGCTTGCCTATGCCTATAAGCCATGTCTACTAATGGCGAGCAGAGCGAGCGAGCAAAACAACACTTAAGTACACAGCCTACGTTGAGTCCCATGAGTTGCATGAGACATTCCAGAATATTGTGCAATCGTGAATAGTGTAATACTTGGTTTTGCTTATAGTTATTTTGAATACTGCTCCTTTTCCAACCAATAATAACGAACTTGCGTAAAAAAGGATGCTGCATGGTATGAAATTGATTCATGGTCGGCTCATGGTACCAACCTAAACAAAAAATTGCTGAGAACTTTCCCTAAAACTTTTTTCACCTCACCCAAAATAGGCACACCTTATAGGTAGGCCTAATGAAATAAAGCTCATTCAATTGCCTTTCATTCATTGCCATAAGCAGAGGCAGCTACATAAATACCTCGTTGACAGAGGCTATGCTTGAGCAGGAAGTTATTTTCTCCTGGAGGCAAGAGTGGGCAACTCTCAAAGTCAAACTCAACGGTTGGCCAGTCTCTGCTTCCTAGGTCATGCATATGTCAAAATCTGAAAAGATATACATACTTTGATGAGATGATGTTAGCCTGGACAAACAGTCAGTGCAACCAAATCTCATTTCAGACGCTTTTCTTTCTTTGAAACACTTCAACTTCTCATACTCCTTTCTTCATTTTTTGAGAACTTTTGGGGGTTTGCAAACGAGGCTATGTTAGGCTAATTTCCTGAACTAGGAAGTCCGGTGGTGGATGACCTTCAAAGCCATCAAACATTTCTATTTGAGAACCACACTACGATTCACTGCTCCATTTTTCACATTTATTAAATTATTTTATTGAAGATGTGTATTTTCTTTCTCCCCAACTTTCTTTACCACTAATGTCTAAATATCAGGGTAAATTCATGGGTCTTTGGGAGTTACAAGCATAAGTACTGTCGAGGCAGTCCTGTATCCAACACCCATGTTGGATACAGGACCGCCTCGACAGCACTCGTGCTTGTAATGTAACTCCCAGAGGCCCATGGGTAAATTGCAAAGATAACTGGAAATTATTGTGCCTTCGAGCAATCTATCCTTCATGCACAACAAGCATAGAATGCTGTAGCCACTCTCAAGCCAGTTGTTGGGGCTCCCAGTATATTTTTCTGAATACTTTACAAATTTGAGAAATTTTAAGAGTGCAGAAGATCAAGTTTAAAGTTTTCTAATTTTGAAGATCTGATAGTGTGATAGAAGCAAGGAGTTGTTATAGAAGTCAGCATTATTTTGTCATTTTTTTACCCCAGATATCTGGTACCTAAAATTGAAGATTTGAGTCTGATGATGGATGCTTTTATGTTGTGGGAGCTCCATTGTAGGTATGCATAGATAGGTATATACTCTTTAGGCATATTTTATATCTGGATGACTATAAGTTATTAAGTAAATGATGAATGATTTTTCACTCTTCTACTTCTAGCCATCCAAATATGCCCTAATACCTATGTTGTTAAGTGCCATCTGATTGGTGTTACCCTCCTAGAACTACTGCTCTCCATGGGCCTGCATGTATAGCCTTCCATTGCTCCCATCTATATATCACCAACCCTGGGTGTGTTTGCCATTTTGCCAAAACATGGGTGTCACTTCAAACAACTACTTATATAAGCAAAAGTACTAAATATTTTGATATATTGTTACTACTTACTTGTGAGGAGGTC
>ERZ1740062.1042-NODE-1042-length-12073-cov-10.315194_pt1 | contig 12073 bp, 8 predicted proteins | sample MGYA00581741_ERZ1740062 | MGnify/ENA primary metagenome ERZ1740062 (study PRJEB43018, sample SAMN04849747) | marine metagenome | isolation source: floating plastic debris | place: Pacific Ocean | collected 2008-09-01 | study: EMG produced TPA metagenomics...
ACCATTCATTGAACTCATCGTGTGAATCGAACAATGTCGGCATAATGAAGTGAAGTAAAGCCCACAACTACAACGCATCCAGCATAATATATGAATACATAGATGTAGACATGAGATACCAAATCATATGTAGAAGGCCTACGTAAGTAAGACCAGTCTCCGGTATATTATTAGAGAAAAACAGATTCCATTGATGTACGTTATTCACAGAGGCAGCATTCCCCGATTCTCAATCCAGTTTGTAATAATTTAATTTCAAATTAATACGGAACGAAATGTTTTAAACTATGTTAATCTCGATTCGTAGTAAATGTTTATTGTTATCAATCTGGGCATAAAAATAATCTAGGGATTGGATGATAATCGAACGCACTTCATCCAATTTCAAGCCATAGTAATAAATGATGCCCAGGACCAGAAAGAGTCCCCGTTTTTAGTCGAGAAATATCTTACCTCAGCCATACTATTCTGTATGGGTGTGCCTGTCAACAGCAATCTGTTACGACAGTTGAAACTTAGTAATGTCTTCCATCGTGTGCTGTAAATATGCAAGGTGAAGATTTAAACACAGTGGGAAAAGCTTTCCTGGTGGTTTATATAACACATAAAACTATCTATCTATCATTATGTTCAAAAATAGCGTTGCAAATAGCTCACTCAAGGATGGTTAATGTCATCGTTATCGTTATTTTTCAGTACATAGGAATTTCTGTTCCACATGTTGATCTAAAGAATATAAACTGGTGCACTCTATCCAGTTGAGTATGTTGGATAAAGATGTATTTTTGCTTCACTATGTAGTGATATCTCTTGATATGAACAATGATATGGGTATGTCTGTGAACTGTTAGATCAAAAGGAAAAATACAGTTGGCGACTGCATACACCTAGTGAGAGGAATTCAAATATTAGAGGTCATAAATACTATATAACGCAAAAACTCCCCAGAAGGCATGATATTTATGGGAAAAGAAAACCATCACAGCAAGTTAGTGGTATTTGAAATGTAAAATAGACCCCTTTTAAACTGGGAAATAACTGAATCTATGTCATGATACGCTTAAAAAGTAGTCTCTGTTTTGAATTGATATATTGATAAGGCAACACAGCTGAGCTGAAATGATTTAATTCTGAACCATCACGTAGTGATCATCATCAAATTATAGCAGGGGGGGGCTCAGTCATCAACATATCATATGACCCTGGAAGATGATTGGCTTTGGTGCCCCTTGCCTCTTAGAGCTGCTGAAACCAAGTTATCTCTCATACCTTATGGCATCTTGCATAAACAGGGCATGTTGCTGTTTGGGGTGCCCTTCTCACTATTTTTCAACACAACCAATCAGTACTCTTGACAGAGTGCTGAACAGCCAATCAGAGTTTGACCGAGTGTTAAATAAGCATCACTTGGGAATTTACAATACATAACAGGATAATGCCAATTTTTACAAGCCACATCACTGTCATGGGTGTTTGGAGGATACACATGGAGATAAAACGCCAACAACACATACCTGCTGCTGCTTTTCAGAGCCTGGGCTTCATCAAGCACCATGTAATGCCAGTTAATACGAGAGAAATATTTACAGTCTTGTATGATGAGCTGGTAACTTGTGATGACTATGTGAAATGAAGCCTGTTCTGTATGAAGATTCTGCTGATCCCAAAACTTCCGCAAAATCTACAAAACAGGGTGATCATAATATTTCCACTAGCTGTAAATTCCATAAACTCAGCTATTTGGACACAACATAGTAGGTTCAGCACTAGTAAGCTATCGCTAGATAGTTGGCACCACATAGGCTCATATTAATTGTTTGCCAAGTTTCATAGATATGCAACTGCACACGTCATTAATTTTAATACAAAGCAAAACTGCATTATTTCATCTCTATGTAGGTGTACATTTAGGATCAAAACTATCTTGCTCGTGCATGATCGTCGAGTAGTAACTGCTTCCAATGAACACAAACTTGATAATTTGTCAATTGGAAAATCCTAATTTCCCAATGCCGTCAAACAACACTAACAGTAACAGTAACAGCATCAGCGAGGATACACAATATGATTACAATGTCAGTAATTTTATTGACTTATCTGTAATCATACTAGGCGTTCCTAATAAAACTGTTCACAGCTATGCATATAACAGTATTTTCTGATAAATGTCCCATGAAGGAAGTTGATAAGCACATTCCATCAAAAGACTGGACATAAAGCTTGACAGCATCACAGTGAGCAACTATTCAGGTGATACCATTTTTAACATACACTTTTGTACTTGTAAGTAAAATAGTGGTAGCAAATTAAATGTAGCATTCAACATTCATCATGGAGCTTGGTTCTCAATACTTAACAATAGACTGTAGACTGTAGAACAGTCTTACTTAACACTTGACTGTAAATATTTTCACTCCCAAATTTTCGATCGTTTTTATTTCAGACTGCAGTGGCTTATTGATCTCAAAATTACCAACACCGAATACGCAATATGGAGGAGAGTGAGAGGTACCCTCAGCCGAGATTGCTCATGTTAATGGGATACATACTCGACCCTATACTACACCTGTATATACTGATCAGTAACCTTACTAACTATTACCTGGCTAGACTAGTACCAGCTACCCCACCTGATATACAACTCGAGACAAACAGCACATGGGGCAAAGTGGGAAACGCTATATTTCAACTCATACTTCTCGCCATATACTATGTGACTATGGGTCTGCTCAGTTTTGTTATTTCAATTGGCTCATCTTTTTTACTCTGTTGGTGCTCATTATCACTCATACTTGACGTTGGCTCAGCCCTAAAACTTACTTCAGCTTTTGCTGTTATACTTTTGACCTATTGGAAACTTAAGACTGTAAAGATAGACTCTACCTCCCAACAAAGCTAGCTGCTATGACTATGAATACTTAAATGTATTTCCATAACATTTAAACAGGACAGATGTGGCAGGCATATCACATGTAAATGTCTAGATTGTTTCTATTAAAGACCATTCCATCAATGAAACTACTGAGAAATACTTTTTTCATTCTTGTTAGCTCTACACACATCATGCCATAAGGTTGATTTATTTGGGAAAATTAAGTGCAGATAATGATCCAAGGGAATACAAACATCTGTATCACAGGAAAAAAAGCAGCTATGACCTATATTGACCTGCATGACCTCCTCTAGTGTTTCTATAATTAGTATCTCTTGCAGTCCTTGGGGAAATGGGTTGACATCACTCCGAAACTTGTTCAGGTGTTAAAAACACTTTGATTATTATATTCCTACTCAATTTTTCTCTGTCAAGCCGTTGGGATTGTCTTCTGCTTAACTGATGCCGACATCAATCCCTTATTACTGAGGCTGTTGGCAAAACTATGAGACAGCTAACAATGTTAGCGAATAGCTGATATGCCTTCTGGTTATGAGTTTTTTTGGAAGTACATTACCACTGACACATAAGGATGTAAAGGTATGGATATGTTGTTACCAGCCGATATTACCCACACTGTAGGGTTGGTACGATTCTTTAATATGCAAACACTAGCTATCACATTTGCTTGGCACAATCAGCAAGTTACATGTAAGACACAATGCGATAGATTTTAAGCGAGTACATAGCACTAACCTTTCTCTCCTGAGTGGTTCCCCAGTAAGGTACTACTCTCATCTTTGGAAGAAATCTGGCTGCTTCTTGCTGCCAATTGTGTAGCGTGGAGGCCGGAGCCACCACCAGAAAAGGTCCCCAGATTCCGTGCACTTCCGCCACATGAGCAAGAAATGCTATAGACTGTACAGTCTTTCCTAGACCCATCTCATCAGCCAGGATACCGTTAATACCCTGATTATATAAATCTGCTAACCAGTTCATTCCCTGCAACCGAAGACACAAGGTTAGCTCATGTGGCAACAATAAATGTCATAAGGATAAATGAGCTAAACATGACAGTGATATCGATTCAGAAGAAATGAAAATAATGAAAAAAAACGAACCTAAATTTAGTTGGCATGTGCAACTACACAATAACATGAACATACCAATTTCTCCTTGAATAGCACAATGAGAAAATTAACTTTCATTTATATTTTTATTTATAATGGACTTTAACAATGTGTAGTTGTCCCCTCTTTGAACAAAAGTACACTAGATGGGACAACTCCAAATTGTTAGTCATTCATTTAATTTTTATAAACATTAAGCAAAAGTGAGCAACCCACATCTGGAGAATAAATGGCAAAGCTATCAGTGGAACTATCCTATTATCTTTCTAATGAATGTAATTTTCCATATTTGGCCATATTTGGGTTTTATAAACACTTGTCAGTTACAGCAGTACAGCAGAAATACTAAAACTCACCTTAATTTGATAGGTTTTCAGCTTCCCGACGAATATGCTGGGCTGTGGATAGTCTGATTCTCCTGCAGGGTGAGCGAATCCAGTAGACGGTACAGCACCACTCTCTTTATCAAACTTCTCAGTCTAACAAAGCAATAAAATCACCAGCGTGTATGCGAGACACTATCATCATAATTTCCTTACTCAAAGAACCAATTCAACCAAATAGAATAAATGTTAATGTAGATAACCACTGATTATAAATATTGCTACAAACCTTAGCGGTGTGCTTTGCGTAAGCATCTTCTGCATTGAATAATATCTCATCTTTGACAGCATCTGCGTCTAAAAGTATGAAACATTAAAACAATTCAAGATTTTGCCTACACTGTACCGAATAAAGAAGCCAACAGTAATGTTTACATGAAACTTGAGGACAAATAAACAAATCCAAAATGAAGCAGGCATCGCCTATGATTATTGTTGTGGGATGGGAAGTGGGACGTCAGTGAGTGCATAACACAGAATATCTTAATCATTCACAAAAAATTCAAACTTCTTTCTTCATATAATTACAATGTGCTGCTATTACAAAACACTGTATAGACAGATTCTTGCTAGCATTAGAAAGTACTGGTAGACAAAATTTTTGGTGAAATCTTAACTTACCAGCAAAAAAGCAAAAGCAATAAATGCAATAGTATAGTACAAAAATGTACGCAAATGACTATACATTTAATATACATTATATAGGACGGTGCGTGGCTAAGCGAGAGGTGAGGCTGCTCCACCCAAGTACAACATTTGAAGAGTCGATTTGTGGACTCATCACTTTGAAATGAAAGAAAAATTAGCCAGTTTAATTTTGCTATTTGGGAATTTCTCGATGAAAACATAAATATGAAATCACAAAATGTTGGCTACACATCAAAGTTAGCTAATGGAAGTGGCAAAACCGCTATATCCTGGGCACACTAATACTTTAGTCATATAGGGTAGGCCTAAAGAATAACATACCATACTCATCTAGAGACTTGTTATGCAGTTTAAGACCATCCTTTTCTTCTAGCCTGCTGAGTATGTTAGCTTTGTCTGCCTCTGAGACAGTACCCAGCTTTGTAGCCATAAAGTGAGCATACAACTCTGTCTGAGTAATGAGGAAATTCAGCTTTCTAGCCTGACGTTTAGCCTGACAAAAAGTTCAGATGCACATGTACATAAACACCGACTCAAATTTTATGGAAATAGGATGGAATACGGGTTCATATTCCGATATCGCTTGCTAATATACGCCGGTGTCAAAAAATTCTGTAGTCAAAGCCACACCGTACAAATTCTGTGGTGATTTCGATGCACAAAACTCTTTTTGAGTTGGTGGTTTTGACCAAACCAAAGAAAAGCTATGGATCAGTGACAGATATGAATACTCCTGAGATCAAGGATACACATAGTCTGATCAGGTGATTTAGAAAGCCATTTATTGAGCAATCAGTAAACAAGTACTAAGTAATGTCCTTGCTCTGATAAATACTCATAGTGGTAGACAGACCTCGAGTAGATTGAGGTCCTGTTTTCTCTGCTCCTGTGCTTCTTTCTGTTCTTTCTTCTGTTGCAGTTTCTCTTCTTTCTCGAATCTCTTCCAATACGTGACCACTTCACGACATATCTTCTTCATACGAGATTGTATACTGTTCAGAGATCTCTGTTGTGCTAAAACTTCCTTCCTTCGCTGCTTCTGTATAGCAACTGCACACTGCAACACAGATGGTAATATACAGTACACCATGATACATAAAAGTCAGAGGGGTAATGTGTCTGTCAACACCAGCCAATCATATCATCTTTGTTATCTATCAGTTAAATGCTTAATAACATGCACCTTATTATTGTGGTTATTCCCACTAAAATGAAGATAGTTGTACATTTTTTACTGATACATTCAGTCCTGGTAGTTCTTGAGAGTACCTTTTTAGCATTGCTCATCATTTCTTTACGAGCATTAGTCCTTGCTTTAGCCGCTTTTGATATGTCTTTCTTCACTATGGCATGCCATAACTTTTTTCTCTTTGCCAACAAGGACTCCGTAGTGGGTGCTTTCTTAGCCTTAGAACCTTTCCCACCTGCAGCTGTTGAGGGGGTTGATGGCCCTTCTCCAGATAAGCTTTCTGCTTCAGCACCTGCTGGCTTCTGAACAGAGAAAACGACACAACCAACAATCACGTGCATCACACCAAAAGTATTGTGTGGAAAAAGGCACGATAACTACATGTATGATCGCAATAATATGAAATTCAACATTTTTACAACAAGCAGCCTAACTAATTTCAACTGCACGAGCATGAGAACAACAAAGCCTTCATCAGCATCAGCATCATCAATTATATAATATAATCATAGGCATATAATTAATATGCCTATGTCATCAGTACACTTATGGACAGCAGGATGACTTTACACATTCTTTTTCTCTACCATGCATCGTTTCATGGTAACAATAAGACACTGATTATGTTTTACAATCAAATCATTTCCTCCATAGAGCAATATTTTATGCATCTAGGGTACGAACAAGCGCCAGCCACCTTGACATGCATCGTACATGTATTACCTTGCTGCTATCTGGCCACTCAGCTGTTGCTGCAGTCTCAGTTTCACGTTTCCTCTTCTCGTTGACAGATTTCACTTTGCCGCCACTCTTCTGGGCCGGAGATGACTTACAGTTTGTGTTGTTAGCACGTTTTTTCTTGTTGTCGTTGTGTTCCATGTCTGTTATGTGCTTCTTTTTGATTTCATTGAGCTCTAGTTCGCTGACGGGCGCCGGGAATTCCGACTGACCAAGAATTCCATAAGTAAAGTCCTTAGCATCCAACTTCTACAATCGACAATGACGATGACTGATGATTTCATAGTCACTTCCCTCACAATAAAAAAATCAGGCAAAATTGGAAAACAGTTGTACATTGATAAGCTTGAGTCTCCGTTGATTTCGTGTTACAAAGACACGGAATGATTGAGCATTGCATGTAGGTGTGATATAAACTTACAAACTGCATAGGTTCATTAGGGAAGGCGGTTTGATGTTTCTTGATGCAGGCATGCTCTTTTAGCATCTGTTTGAGATGAGCCTCTGTGATGGGACTGTCATCATCGTCGTCATCTGAAGAATCTGAGTCACTCAACAACATGTCCTGTAAACACAGATCGAGGTTATTATGAATCTTTGTCGTCATTTATGGGAATGGATTATTGAATAAACAGGTTTGCTCAAAAAGTTCGAAATAATAAGCAATTTGATACATAAATCTGTAATCAATAGTTAGAAAAACTAAGTCGAAAAAAAACTACTAAACTAAGCAAAGTGCTTTGCCAATTTGCCTTTACCCCATAGCAAGTTAAAACTTACCCGAAGCCATTTTTTCTTGTACTTTAGATTATCTGTCACATACAGTGATTGTCTGATCTTGCCCTTTTCTACAACATTCAGTCATAATAAAAGGTTATTAGTTACGCATGGAACAGTGGTTTCAGAGCCAGAATCACAGAGTACAATAAAAAATCAAAAATTTAAAAAGGTCCTGGACAGATCAGCTGACTATGTACAAAGTGTTCATTAAAATTATTTGGTTAGAGTATGACACAAGTGGGAGATGACAATCCTTGTGGCCCATAGCCTGCTGACTGCCGCTGATTAATCTGTTCGCAATACTTCTCAATTACATAACCGAGTCTCCTTGCCATTTGGAAGGGTAATCATGAGTGGAAACTTATGATCCATTTTCTGCAGAACATCACATATTGCTTATCAAAGAAGTGATACCTCAGGTGACATGATAACCCCTCACTATGACTATGATGACGCACACATGACGTACCTGTCAAATCAGTAACAATGCCATTACTCGGTCGCCCTCTCTCTCGCTTTGCTTGGATTTTTGTTGGTTTGAACTTCTTCAGAAATTCAGCATTGACCATATCGCTACAAGCAAATATATTAGACAAGGATGGAGGTTAGAGCTAGAGTGAGTCTGTTCCGTTCTATAGAGAATTGATATACCCCTATTGCATTGGTCAAGTTCGAACCAAACAAACAGAATTTTATTGACAGCTTAATTGAGAGCCTATTATGTGCACAATATTATCATAAGTCATTAAGAATTCCTTTCACCCACTACCAGGTACACTCAGATCATGTCTTGGTTTTCATGACTTACAGCTCATCGTCTGAGTTATCGAGATCCTGTAGCACTGACTCTGTAGACTTTACAACATGGTCTAAACCTAATAACTTCTCCGCTCGCTGCACGTGTAGAGGTTTGTAATGAAAAGTAGAATAGCTGTGCTCGTTCATCACCTGGGCGTTGCGGGCTGATGTCATTGCCCTTTCATCATCCTGCAACAAGTAAATTAGTGAACAGTTAAATAGTTGTCACAAGTGTCCGATGGGACGGGACAGGATTTTTCTGTTCATGAGACCGTTTTTCGGTCGTCATTGATTTCTGGTAGTTTCAGGTGAGTATACAAGCAAAAACATCTCAGCACTCTATACCACTTTAACAAGAAATTACAGGTGTCTGATCTATTGCTCCTTGGTATGATAGATAAATATGTGTGACATTGAGTCATGCATGTATTTCTGCCCATATACATGGCCCTATAGTATGCCTTCTTCATTAATAATAATTATGGTCACGGTTGATACATAGGCCTATATTTTCTTTAAATTATCATACTCATTGACATTCACAATCCACATACAATTCAAATGTATGTATGTAGGCCTATGATTTGATAGTTCTACACTGACCAAGGAGTTAGACTCCTTGCACTGACTAATCTTCTAATCTATAGAAGTCTAATAATATAATGTCAATAGAATATGTGCGGGCATTTTCAATACATTAAACATATATAAAATACATTAAAGTGAAAGTGAATTAGTGTATGAAAGTCAGATCATGTTCTGGGAAACCACGTACAAGCCATAAAAGCACATTATGCACAGATTCATTTGCTGTAAAGCTTTAGAAGAATCAATGTCTTACAAGTGAGTGTGCAGAGAAATTCCACTCATCAACTTTCCAGGTTTACAGGAATTTTAGGGGAAACCCCCCTAAAATATTGAGTTACATTTCACTCACCATTTTCAAGGATCAAGATAGTGCATGTGACACCAAATTGCTTGGTCAATTAAGCCCAAATGTGCCTCAGTTTTGTTTTTACACTTTAGCCATGTTGCATGGGAGTTCAGCTGAGCTTGCAGGCAAAGAACCACAATGAAAAAGAACTTCATTATGGCTGATAAATCTCGCCAATCAACGCTCATGTTCGCCATTGCACCAATACCTTTTTTAAATAAACTATTTTCAAGCTTTTTTTACAGACAGCAGGGGATCTTTGTAATGATGTGGTGACTTTTTTGAAATGAGAGAGATAGAAGCATACTCATGACAAGTTCTCATGGCATTTCATGCAGAAAATGTTGAAAGATCGCATCTTGACTAACCAATATCTTGAAAATACTTATTTTGAGTTATCTTCTTTTTAAGCCCCGCCTACTTTAGCCGAAAAGTATAATGAAACATCTTGAAGAGGAATCCCTCTATAAAGATATAGAAAACCCCACAAACTGAAGGCAGGACCAAAGATAAGTTGAGTAAACAACAATAACACGTGAGTCTGTTAGTAGGGCATAATTTTTTTACCAATCAGGACTTGACTCACTGCTGTGGACTCATTAATGTTAGCAGTGAAGATTTGAACCTGATGATGAGTCATTTACTATGCTGACATATATCATTACAATCAACACACCAGCTGCCGTAGTCTAAGATTAGGAGGAGAACAGTCAAGTAAGTAGTTTCAATACATAAATTGGTTGGTAATGAAAGAATCATCTCAATCACAATTCACATCACACCAGTCCAATGAAATTGAAGTAGGTATTTCCCACTGATCACACTCACATCACACTCACACATCACAAGTGTAATTAACCAATGAAATACCAATTCTTATTCATTGGTGTAACTAATGAAATACCCTCATTGGTGTAATTGTGACTGACATATATATATATATATAGTTGTAAGTATTATAAATAAGTTAAGATTTACTTTTTGTTTAATTTAATGTGCATGTATGTATGTGTGAGGCATCGTCATGGTGCTTGTATGAATTGGATGGCTATCCCTTTTCTGGAACAAACTGAGTGTTGTGTAGAACTTGTGAAATGTAGACCAATGGGCGTTCACAACCCCCTCTAAGGCTATCTCCACTGAAGTGAACTTACTGAGCTACTAGCTTTGTACTGGGATATGTTTGTAAATGACAAAGGTTTGTTATCTATTGTAAGCTCAGCTGTTTAGCTAATTCTATGGTATGGTAAGCACGAGTGGCCCTGGGCTGAGAAGGGTGATATTCATTAACCACCATTCACGCTTAATTGTATCAAGTGATTTTGGGTGAACATGAGCTTGTGTAGGCCTAAGGTTAATAACTGTGAGACACAGTTTGATCTGTTCAAGGAGTCCTAACCAAACATATATTTAGAGGATTCTGTAGACTCTGGACACATAGGACACACAAACCTAACACTACTAGAGTACAATAAGTCTAGTACGCTTCTTCATAATTTCTGGGTTAATGATCTAGTTGCATGGTGGGAAGTTATGTTATTAGCTGACCGTTTTTGTAAAAAACTGTTTCGCATTTTTTTCCTTTTTGTGTTCCGGGAGTTCATGACTCAAAAATTGAATGCAAAAAACAAGTTTGACAGTGATAATCAAAGGCCATATACAATATGAAGGATAGGAAGTGGGGACTGGAACAGCTCCTAGGGCTGTTTGCTCATTTGGAGTACTGATAGGATTACGCAATGCTTAGTTTTGTTCAATTCCCAGGTGAAACTGTTGAGGCCGTTGGCAAGAGATGGTACTTGTATTTACTATGGCACCGTGGTGTAGACCTCCTGGGAGGTTTCAGAGAAGTGAATGTAGACCTACGTTTACTTTAATTAGCAAATAGTCAGTTTCAATTCACTGCTCACCAACGCTAAGTTTTGTTGTACAGCGGCAAGTGGCACAAGCTTTCAGCCCCCAACCCACCCAACTGGGGTGTGTTGGGAGTTGATAGCTTGCGCCACTGCTGGTAGCGTTGCTGAGATGTGTTTTATGGGAATTCTTTATCCCTTATGTTGTTCGGAACGGGGCTCCGTACAGTTTACCGACACAAAATCTTAGCCAGTAACGCATTCTACTTGTCGTTTTGTCTGTCTTACCAGTTGCGTCAGTGAGCCAAAAAATTACAGGATGGTCCCAGTTGTGGATTTGTGATTGCAGATTAATCTGATATTGAATATTTTGTCATACTTGGGGTAGGCCTATGAAGCAAGTAGTTTACCAAAAACATGTTGTGAAAAGCCCAGCATTTCTAACTGCCGTTAAGTAGCAAAATGCTTAAAGGCCTACCATTTCTGTCCATGTCGTTGGTACTGGGCACAACCTGTTGTGTAGCTTAGGCCTGAGGTATGTGTCCCGTGATAAGTCATATCAGTCTTGTTGCTGTTTGTTTATCAGACTGATGTGTTTACATTAAAGTAAGTCTCAGTGATCAGATAGATTGAGATGTTGTGATGCCGGGTGTGTGACGAGTGATAAGTCAAGATTACCTATGGTACTCCACAGCTAATTATACAATATGCATGCGCTGATAGAGTGGCCAGATTAAGCTGGCGCCTC
>ERZ1740062.1043-NODE-1043-length-12065-cov-4.709409_pt1 | contig 12065 bp, 9 predicted proteins | sample MGYA00581741_ERZ1740062 | MGnify/ENA primary metagenome ERZ1740062 (study PRJEB43018, sample SAMN04849747) | marine metagenome | isolation source: floating plastic debris | place: Pacific Ocean | collected 2008-09-01 | study: EMG produced TPA metagenomics...
CGCACGATCGCGCTGGCATTGGGTCTGAACGAAACACTGACCGAGGCCATTTGCCTAGCCCACGATCTCGGACACACGCCGTTCGGACATGCTGGTCAGGACGCACTGAATGCTTGCATGAGTGCTCACGGGGGGTTTGAGCACAACCTGCAGTCGTTGCGTATCGTTGATGAGCTGGAAGAAAAATATGCCAACTTCGACGGACTTAACCTGACCTTTGAGACGCGCGAAGGTATCTTGAAGCACTGCTCAAAACGCAATGCCGAAACACTGGGTGATATCGGACGGCGTTTTATCAAGCGGACGCAACCAGGGCTTGAGGCGCAGCTCGCGGACATCGCCGATTCGATCGCTTATAACAACCACGATGTCGAAGACGGGGTGCGGTCGGGCCTGTTGGGGCTCGACACGTTGGTTGAACAGCCGCTATTTGCGGCGCACTACCAGCCCGTCGTGGCGGCGCACCCAGATTTGCCACTCGACCGTCTAATCCATGAGGTCAAACGGCGCATGATCAGTTTTGTCGTTAATGATCTTATCGAGAACAGTCGCGCCAGCATCGAAGCCGCTGGCGTCGAGCGCATCGAGGATGTACGCCTGAGCGACCGGCTGGTAAGGTTCTCGCCCGCGGTTGCTGAGCAGCACAGCGAGTTGAAGCGTTTCCTCTACCGCAACCTCTACCACCACCCGAAAGTCGTTGAAATGCAGGACCACGCGAAGCTGATGGTGCGCACCTTGTATGAACACTATTGTGCAACCCCGAGCGCGATTCCCGACTCGTTTCGTTATCAGCCTGCGGCCACGGTGCCGACACTGGCCGAACATCGTCGAATTGCCGATTATATCGCCGGCATGACCGACCGTTTCGCACGACAGCAATTCGAACGCATCACCGCGACTGGTGGCTAAAACCGCTGCGGCAGTGACGCCGCTGCGCTAAAATGGCAGCGGGACAAGAGGACAATCACGGACACACGATGAGCCACGCTATTGCGCCGGAAGATCGCCTGATCTTCGCGCTGGATGTCGCTGACACCGAACAAGCCAAACAACTGGTCGAAGAACTGGGTGATGCAGTTCGGTTTTACAAAATCGGTCTCGAGCTCGCGATGCGTGAGGGCTATTTTGAGCTGCTCGATTGGCTCGTCGCGCGCGGCAAGCAGGTCTTTATCGACGTTAAGTTGTTTGATGTGCCAGCCACTGTCGGAGCCGCGGTCAGAAACCTGTCAGAGCGCGGCGCCACGTTTTGTACCGTTCATGGCTACCAGTCCTTCATGGAAGCCGCTGCGGCTGAAAAAGGCGCATTGAAGATTCTCGCAGTGACGGTACTGACCAGTCTGGATCGCGGCGACATGGATGATCTCGGTTTCGATTGTGACATTCCCGAGTTGGTACTGTCCCGGGCGAGACGTGCACTCGAAGCCGGTTGTGATGGCGTCATTTCATCCGGGCTCGAAGTGCCGCGACTGCGTCAGCATGTCGACAACAAGCTGCTGGTCATCACGCCCGGCATTCGGCCGGTCGAGAATCGCCCGAGCGACGACCAAAAACGCGTGGTCAGTGTCGAGCAGGCTTTCGAGAATGGTGCCGACTACATCGTGGTGGGCCGACCGATTCGCAACGCGCCGCAACCGCGCGCCGCAGCCGAGGCGATTGTCGAGACTATCCGCCAGCAATTCGCTCTCTAGTCCTGGACTAGCCAGCAACGCATTTCATCAGGGGACTACTGAGATGACAGAACTTAAGAATGACCTATTCCTGCGCGCGCTGTTGCGCGAGCCTGTTGAGCGCACACCTATCTGGATGATGCGTCAGGCGGGTCGCTATTTGCCGGAATATCGTGCGACGCGTGCTGAGGCTGGCGACTTCATGTCGTTGTGTTCAAACCCGGAGCTCGCTTGCGAAGTGACATTGCAACCACTGCGCCGCTACCAGTTCGATGCGGCCATTCTGTTTTCCGACATTTTGACCATCCCCGATGCGATGGGTATGGGGTTGTACTTCTCAACCGGCGAGGGGCCCAAGTTCAAGCGCACTATCGACAGCGCGGCCGATGTTAAAAATCTACCGATCCCGGACGTTGCCGACTCCCTCGACTACGTGATGGCAGCGGTGAGCAAGATTCGCACGGCGCTCGACGGCAGTGTGCCGCTGATTGGTTTCGCCGGCAGCCCGTGGACGGTTGCGACCTACATGATCGAGGGCGGTAGTAGTAAGACGTATTCAAAAGCCAAGGCGCTGCTCTATAGCGATCCGGAATCCGCAGATTTGCTGATGGAAAAACTGGCGCAGACCACGACCGACTATTTGAATGCTCAGATCCGGGCAGGCGCACAAGCGATCATGGTGTTCGATACCTGGGGATCGGTGCTGGAGCCGGAGGCGTATCGCCGCTTTTCGCTCGCCAGCATGCAGCAGATTGTCGATGGTCTGATTCGTGAGCAGGACGGTCGGCGGGTGCCGGTGGTGTTGTTCACAAAAGGTGCGGGCACGCGCTTGCGTGCAATGGTTGATACCGGTTGTGATGGTCTCGGCGTCGACTGGACAACGGACTTAGCCGAGGCGCGCGAACTCACCGGCGGCAAGGTCGCGTTGCAGGGCAACCTGGATCCATCCTTGCTGTACGCGAGCGACGAAGCCATTCGCGATGGTGTTATTCGTGTGCTGGAAAGCTACGGCAAAGGCCCGGGCCACGTCTTCAATCTCGGCCATGGCATCCATCCCGAAATCGATCCGGCCAAAGTGGGCGTCATGGTTGACACCCTGCGCGAACACAGTCCCCGCTTCCATAGCTAACCGCGATGGATGCGTCCATGACAGACGCAGAACTGATCCGCGCGCGACGCCTGCGCCGCATGAAGTGGTTCGCGCACCTGTTGCTTGTGACGATGCTCGTGATCTACATCGTCGCCGGACTGTTTCAGCCGACATATCCATGGCTGGGGTATGTGCGTGCCTTCGCTGAAGCGGGCACCGTCGGAGCGCTGGCCGATTGGTTTGCGGTGACGGCGCTGTTCCGTGAACCGATGGGATTGCCGATCCCGCATACCGCGATTATCAAGCGTCGCAAGGATGACATCGGCGAGACGCTGGCCGATTTCATCGGCACGCACTTTCTCAGTCGTGAGGCCTTGTTGCCGAGGTTACAAAATATCGACATTGTCGGCGTGACGGCCGATTGGTTGTCACGCGGCGACAATGCGGCGCGGCTCACGGAAGATGTTGCGACGATGCTCCGCCGTGTCGTTCGCACCGGGGACAACACGGCTTTGCGTGCGCTCGTCAAGGACAACCTGCGTGGCACGCTGAACGATATGCAGATCACGCCGCTACTCGGACAGCTACTCGAGTTGTTGGTGGTCAACGATCCTGAGGATACGCTGTTGACGGGCATCGTCGAGTTGGCGCGCCAGCAGTTCGATGACAATCGTGTCGGACTGCGCAGTACAGTTGGCGAGCGTACACCATGGTGGATACCCGGCTTCGTCGACGAGCAAATCTATCGTCGACTGGTGAACGAAGTCGAAGAAGCGCTGGCCGACGAAGACAGCCAGGGCGAGCAGCGTGCGCGTGAGCATCTGCGGCGCGTGTTGACGGATGTCGTGGACGCGTTGAAGCACGATGAGGAATTGATAGAGCGCGGCGAGCGATTGAAGAGTGACCTGCTGGAACACCCTCAGCTTGCCCGTTATTTATCTGCCGTCGTCAACGACATCAGCAGCTATTTGCTGCGCGAGGCGCAAGATCCCGAATCGTCGTTTCGCCAACGGTTGACCGGCGCGCTGGTGGGATTAGGCGACAGCATGGCTAAAGAGCCAGCACTACGCGATGAAATAAATGCTTCCTTGCGTGATGCCGGGCTGTATACGATCACGCGTTATCGCGACCAGATCACCCGCGTCGTCTCAGAGACGGTAAGGAACTGGGATGCTGATACTGCGGCCGATCTGATCGAGCAGCGAGTTGGCCGCGACCTACAGTTTATTCGCATCAACGGTACGTTGGTGGGTGGTCTAGCCGGACTGACGTTGTATTCGCTCTGGCATGCGTTTGTTTAGCCAAAGACTTCGAGCTTTCGGGAAGGCGGGTCAGCGATTCATTTTCTTCGCTCAACGAGATTCGCTCAGAAAACGACTCCCTGACCCTTGCGTAACTGAGGCACGGGACAGGTCGGCGATTCATTTTCTTCGCTCAATGAGATTCGCTCAGAAAGTAGCTCCCTGACCTCTTTAGGTGGCTACGCTGTTACCCGTTATCCCTGAGCTCGCGGCGCAGGATCTTGCCGACATTGGTTTTCGGCAGTTCTTCTTTGAAGACGACTCGCTTCGGCACTTTGTAGCCCGTGAGGTTCTCGCGGCAGTGCGCAATCACGCTCTCCGGCGTGACACTGTCGTCGGATTTGACGACGAAGACTTTGACGATCTCGCCGGATTTCTCATCGGGCTGGCCAACCGCTGCGACCTCAACGATGCCGTCCATTGCCGCGATCACGTCCTCGATCTCGTTGGGATAGACATTGAAGCCTGAGACCAGAATCATGTCTTTCTTCCGGTCCTCAATAAAGACAAAGCCCTTCTCGTCCATGCGGCCGATATCGCCGGTGCGCAGCCAGTCGCCCATCATGACTTCAGCGGTCGCCTCGGGGCGTTGCCAGTAGCCGGCCATGACCTGCGGGCCGCGAATACAAATCTCGCCGACTTCGTTAATGCCAAGTTGTTTACCGTCGTCATCGAAAATGCCAACCTCCGTAGAGGAGATCGGTAATCCGACAGCGCCGTTAAAGGCCGGCTCGTCGACAAACGGGTTGATGACCGCGGCAGGCGAGGTCTCGGTGAGCCCATAGGCCTGGATTAGATGTGTGCCCGTCACTTCGTGCCATTTTCTGGCAACGGCTTCTTGCACCGCCATACCACCACCGATCGTGATACGCAGATTGCTGAAGTCGAGGTCGGCAAAGCCGGGCGTCGCCAACAGTGAATTGAACAGCGTGTTCACGCCAGTGAAATAGGAAAAGCGATACTTGCCAATCTCCTCGACGAAGCCCGCAAAGTCGCGTGGATTCGTGATCAGTACATTCAGACCACCCAGCGCCAACAAGGTGAAGCAATTCCCTTCCAGCGAAAAGATGTGATACAGCGGTAGTGCCGTGATGCCGATGATCTCATCGTCACCCATCTTGTCGCCGACCCAAGAGTTGGACTGCTGAATGTTGTGCACCATGTTGCTGTGTGTGAGCATCGCGCCTTTGGAGACGCCCGTCGTACCACCGGTGTATTGCAGGAACGCGAGATCGGATAGCTCAATGGATTCTTTACGCAGCGAGTGACGCGCACCTTGTTTCAGAGCAGCACGAAAGCCGACGGCTCCGGGTAGTGAGAACGCCGGCACCATTTTCTTCACGCGCTTGACGACGAAGTTGGTCAGGCCGCGCTTGAGCCCCGGCAGCATGTCCCCGATCTGCGTCGTGATGACCTGCTCGACTGGCGTACGATCGATGACAGCCTGAAGTGTGTGGGCGAAATTCTCAACAATGACGATGGCCTTGGCACCAGAGTCTTTCAGTTGGTGTTCCAGCTCGCGCTCGGTGTAGAGCGGGTTGACGTTGACAACGGTCATACCGGCACGCAGCACACCAAACAATGCAACCGGATATTGCAGAATGTTGGGCATCATCAGCGCGACACGATCGCCTTTGCTGAGCCCGGCTTCATGCTGCAGGTAAGCGCCGAACTGTGCGGACAGTCTGTCCATATCGGCAAAGCTCAGCTCGACGCCCATGTTGGCGTAGGCTGGCTTGCTGGCATGCTCCCGACATTTCTCCTCGATCAGGTCGCGCAGCGACGAGTAGCCCGCATTATTGATGGTTTCGGGGGTGCCGGGTACGTAAGCATCAAGCCAGATTTTTTCCATAATGGGTTCCGTTCGCGGTCAGAGCAGTGATGGGTTAATAATCAGCGGGCGACAATACGTTCACGAGTGTCGGCCAAACGTTCTCAAGCATAACAGGCTGGGCTTCGGCGTTCGGGTGAATGCCATCGCTTTGCATCAGCGAATCGTCAAGCGCGACGCCCTCGAGAAAAAATGACACCAGCGCCAGGTCATAATCGTCGGCCAGCGCTTCGTATTGTTCGACAAACGCCGTGGTGTAACGTTCGCCGTAGTTGGGTGGGATCATCATGCCGAGCAGCATGACATCGGCGCCAGCGGCCTGAGAAGCGGTGATCATGCGCTCAAAATTGCGGCGCATGGTTTCAATCGGAAAGCCGCGCAGGCCGTCGTTGCCACCCAGTTCGATCACGACGAGATCCGGCTTGTGTGTCGCTAGCGCTGCTGGCAACCGAGCGGCGCCGCCATTGCTCGTATCGCCACTGATACTGGCGTTAACGACGCGGTATGCCAGCTCGTTGCCGTCCAATTTTTGCTGCAGTAGCGCCACCCAGCCGTCGCTTAAGTCGGCCAGGCCATAGCCAGCGCTGAGGCTGTCGCCGACCACAAGAATCGTCGGCCTCTTGTCATCGACAGTTGTCGCCCGCACATCTTTAGCTACAGTCGCTTTGGTCGGTGTTGCGGCCTCCGGTATTGACGCGGCAGATTCCGGTATTACCGCATCTGTCGCATCATCACCGGCGAACTGGTACAACACACCGGCAGCGATCAATGCGATCACGATTACGCCGATCAAGATCTGAGACGTTTTGCGAGTCATAGCGAAAGCGTTTGCCGGTCTACAAGGAATAGAGCATCAATGAACCCCGATAGTGTACCGCAGGACACGCCATCAATCGTCCTGGCTGCCCATGAATTGACCAAAACCGTCGACAGCGCCGATGGCGATCTGACGATCCTGTCAGACGTCTCGTTTGAGGCAACGCGCGGTGAAACGCTCGCGATCGTGGGCCCTTCTGGCGCGGGTAAATCGACCTTGCTGGCGTTGCTCGCCGGTCTGGACGAGCCGACATCGGGGCGCGTCATGCTGGACGGTATCGATTTCTCGAGCCTCGACGAAGACGGGCGCGCCGCCGCTCGCTCGGGCCGGGTCGGTTTCGTGTTTCAGTCGTTCCATCTGATTCCGGCACTGACCGCGTTGGAAAACGTCATGATGCCCCTGGAGCTGTCCGGAGAGGCCTCCCCCCGACAGGCAGCCGAGGCGATTCTCGATGAAGTCGGTCTGACGCCGCGACTACGACACTACCCGGCGCAACTCTCAGGTGGTGAAAAACAACGGGTCGCTATCGCGCGGGCGTTTGCGGCAAGACCGAGTGTCCTGTTTGCCGACGAACCGACCGGCAACCTCGACAGTGGCACGGGTCAGCGCATCGAGAATCTGTTGTTCGATCTGAATAAGAACCACGATGCGACGCTCGTGCTGGTGACACACGACACGGATCTCGCAGCGCGTTGCCAGCGCCGTCTGTCGATCGATGGTGGCAAACTTGTGGCCGACGAATCGTCATGAGTCGCGTTTGGCGTTTTGCACTCAACGGCCTGCGACGTGAGCTACGCGCGGGCGAGTTGCTGGTATTGATGCTGGCGCTCGGCATTGCCGTCGGTTCCATCACCGCGATCAGCTTCCTGACCGACCGGATTGGGCGTGGTGTCGCGCAGCAAGCCACCGAAGTGCTGGCCGCCGATCTGCGTTTGCGCTCCGGGCGGCCTATGGATGCCGAGCGTTTAACCACCGCACGCGATGCCGGTCTGCAGGCAGCCAGCGCAATGAATTTCCCGAGTGTTGTGTTTCGCGGCGAAGAGCGTGCACTGGTCAATTTGAAGGCCGTGTCGGACGGCTATCCGCTGCGCGGCGAGTTGCGCACGGCAGAACGTTTATTCGGCGCGCCCGAGGTGACGACAACCATTCCGGCGCCCGGCCGCGTGTTCGCTGATGCGGCGCTGCTGGCACGACTCGGCGTGAATGTGGGTGACCGCGTCGATGTCGGAGCGCTGTCCGTGGTCATCGATCGTGTGCTCGTCTATCGCCCGGATCAGTCTGCGGGCTTCAGCGGTCTTGCACCGACCTTGCTGATCAATATCACCGACATCCCGGCAAGCGGATTGCTGGCCGAGGGTAGCCGTGTCAGCTACACGCAATTGTTTGCTGGTGATCAAAGCGCTATCGAGGATTTCACGGCGACACTAACAGACAATCTGCCGGATGGCGTGCGGCTTGAAAATCAGGCCGACGCCGGCAGTCAATTGTCCATCGCGATCGACCGGGCCGGCCGATTCCTGTCACTCGCGTCGTTGGTCAGTCTGATTCTGGCAGCCGTCGCTGTGGCAATGGCAGCGCGTCGCTATGCTGAGCGCCGGCTCGACACAGCCGCATTGATGAAGACCTTTGGCGCGCAGCAATCGTTCGTGCTGCAGGTCTCGATTGTGCACATCCTCGTGATTGGTGTGATCGCCAGCGCGATCGGGACGGCGTTGGGCTTTTTCGCCGAGCGCGGGTTGTCGGCCCTGTTGTCGGGTTGGTTGCGCGGAGATTTGCCGAACCCCGGCTGGACACCGGCGATACCGGGTGCAGTCACAGCGCTTGTCCTGCTCGCCGGTTTCGCACTGCCTTCGTTGTTGCAGTTGAAGCAGACACCACCGCTGCGAGTGCTGCGCCATGATCTGGCACCGCCACCGCCGGGGATCTGGCTGACTTATGGTGCTGCCTTGCTCGCGATGGCGGCGCTCGTCTGGTGGGCGGTGCAAGATATTCAGTTGTTGCTGGTGATTATTCTTGGCACAGCGGCCACCGGTGCAGTGCTGTTTTTTGCCGGGCGCGTGTTGGTTAGTGTGTTGTCACGATTTCGCAGTGGCGTGGGCGTATCGTGGCGTTACGGCCTGGCGAATGTCTCGCGTCGAGGCGCTTCGAGCGCCATTCAGGTCGTTGCGTTTGGTCTCGGGTTGATGGTGTTGTTGTTGCTGACTCTGGTGCGCAATGACTTGCTGGCCGGCTGGCGTAGCACCATCGTTGACGGCGCGCCGAATCAGTTCCTGATCAATATCCAACCGGACGAGCGTGCATCGGTGCGCGAGCAGTTTGTTGACGCGGGTTGGGATGACATGACGTTTGTGCCGCTGGTGCGCGGGCGTATCACGGCGGTGAACGGCGAGGCAGCCAGCAACGACCCTGAGACTCGGCGCGCTCGCACGGGACGGGAGCTCAACCTGACCTGGTCGGCCACATTGGACCCTAGTAACGAAGTCGTCGCGGGTGAATTCTGGCCCGAAGATTACGCTGGTGAGCCGCTGGTATCGGTTGACGAAGACGTGGCTAAAGAAATGCAGCTGTCGATCGGTGACACACTCACGTTCGACTTTGCCGGCCAGCCATTGACGGCACGTGTTACGAGTTTTCGTGCGATCGATTGGGCGTCGTTCCGGCCGAACTTCTTTATGGTGTTGAGCGCGCCGGGCATGCAGGCATTCCCGCAAACGTACATCACGTCGCTGTTTGTGCCGACAGATCAGAGCGATGTGCTGGTGCGGGTTGTGCGCGCGCACCCGTCGATCTCGGTCATCGACATCGATGCGGCGATCGCCCGTGTTCGCTCGATCATCGATAAGGCGTCCTTGGCTGTGCAATACGTATTCCTCTTTACGCTGGCCGCGGGGCTCGTCGTGTTATTCGCCGCGATCCAGTCGACGCTTGACGAGCGTCGTTACGAGAGCGCGTTGTTGCGCACGTTCGGCGCGACGCGACGCACTATTCTGTCGGGTATCCTGGCTGAGTTTTCTGCGCTTGGCCTGTTGGCGGGGCTGTGTGCAGCGACCGGCGCGAGCGTCATCGGCTGGGTTGCTGCGCGCGAATTGTTCGAACTGGAGATCGCCCTGAATCCATGGCTATGGCTCGCCGGGTTGCTGGCAGGCTGGCTGATGGTGGGTGTCAGCGGTCCGCTGGCGGCGCGCTCGGCAGCCGAGACACCACCGGTGCAAACGCTACGACGACTTTCCTGAGCGCTTTTCCTGCTTGGCTTTCTTGGCGGCGGCTTTGGCCGCTTTCTTCTCGGCCTTTTCGGCGTCTTTCTTGAGCTGCTTCTCGCTGGGCGGGTCGATCAACTGCTTGACCGATTTGAGTACGTTTACTTCGCCGGACTCGAGTAGTGTCGGGAATTGCTCCCGGCAGACGATCCATGTCGCACCGACAATAGAAAAATAAAAGGCCAGCAACAGAAACGCGTAAGTCATCTGGTCGATAAAATCGCCGACCCAACCCGGGAACTGAATACCGAATACGCCGTCCATGATGGCGGAGATGATCCGGTCCATGATTTCGACCTCGAACATCATGAACGCCATAAACCACAGCACGGCCAGAAAGATAACAAGGTTCACGCCGAGCTCGATCAACGCCGCGACCCAGTCGCGACTAAACGACAACGCGGCGAGTGCAATCGTCAACGCAGCGGCGACGCTGCACGAACGGGCGAGTAGCTCGGCTACATAGCCGATCGAAATCCAAAAGGGCCCGTCTTCGATGGGTTCGACCGTTTGATTGATGACGTTGGTCACCAGCCCGATAATAACCAGTACGACGATCGCCGGAATGACGCTCGCAGCCAGCCACGGAAAGTCGTCCGGCTTGGCTGTCTTACCGTCGAACAGATAGCGTCGGAACAAGAACGCAAACACAGAACTGACAGCCACTGCGGGCCAGTCGATGAAGTCTTTGCCGGAAAATGGCGGCGTGAACGTCTGAAACAGGAAGCCGCCGAGAATGCTGGCAGCGCTGAGTGCGAGGATCGTCGTGCGCGGTCGCTCGCCAAAGACCTGGCTCAACTGGTCGTCGTTGGGTGAGTCGTTGAACGCGCGCTGCAACGCGGGCGCCATGTCGTTGAAGCCGGTCCAGGCCACCTTGGCGAGGTGTGAAAGTTTAGCCATCGCCGGAGTGTTGCGACAGGTGCGGAATGCAGCCGGAAATCGTCTCGCACACGCCGCGGATCAATGCATCGCGCGGATGACTGGCGCGCCAAACGCCGACGACGGTACGAACGGGCGCCGGCGACTTGAATGGGAGTGTGACAAGGCGCGTCTGTCGTGTATCGCGATCGATAATGGCGAGCTCCGGCAGCAACGTCACGCCGGCACCGCCTGCAACCATCTGGCGCAACGTCTCGAGACTGGTCGCACGGAATTCGTCCTCGTTGACATTGCCGGCCATCGTGCAGACTTCGAGCGCCTGGTCGCGCAAGCAGTGTCCGTCTTCGAGCAACAGAAAGTGCTCACCCGCCAGGTCGTCATGGGTGGCGAAGTCGCGGTCTGCAAGCGGATGGCTAGGATCGACCGCCAGACGAAACGGCTCATCGAACAGGTTCTGGCTTTCGCAGCCATTCAGATCGAGCGGCAGCGCCAGGATGCCGAGATCGATATCGCCTTGTCGGATGCTCTGCATCAGCGGGTCGGTCTGTACCTCGAGGTACAGGCATTTCAGGCGCTGAAAGTGTTCTGATAAACAAGGGGCCGCGTGCGGTAGCAAGTACGGTGCGAGGGTCGGGATTAACCCGACTCGCAGGCGACCCGCTTGCGGGTCCTGATGGGCCTCGGCGAGATCAGAAATGCTGCGTGCTTCGCGCAGTAGGTCTCGCGCGCGTGCCGCGATTGCCTCGCCGGTCTGCGTGAGCTGAATGCCTTTGTTGTGACGCTCAACCAACGTGACGCCGAGTTGCTCTTCGAGCTTCTTGATCTGTGTGCTGAGTGTCGGCTGCGTGACAAAACAGGCATCGGCGGCACGGCCAAAATGACGGTGCTCATCAAGGGCCACCAAATAGCTCAGCATGCGAAGATTGAAGTGCAGATTGGCGCTCACGAGGCTTCCTTCAGTGTCTGCAATGCATCGAGTGCTTCTTTGCGTGTCACAGACAGGTCAACAACAGGACGAGGATAATCCTTTCCTATCGCAAAGCCTATGTCGGCGGCGATGTCGCCAGGCAACTCCCACGGTTTGTGCAGGAATTTGTCGGGCAGTCGGGCGAGTTCCGGGACATAAGTCCGGACGTAGTCGCCTTGCTTATCAAACTTTTCACCCTGCGTGATGGGATTAAAGATCCGAAAATACGGCGCGGCATCCGCGCCACTGCCGGCGG
>ERZ1740062.1044-NODE-1044-length-12048-cov-14.586842_pt1 | contig 12048 bp, 8 predicted proteins | sample MGYA00581741_ERZ1740062 | MGnify/ENA primary metagenome ERZ1740062 (study PRJEB43018, sample SAMN04849747) | marine metagenome | isolation source: floating plastic debris | place: Pacific Ocean | collected 2008-09-01 | study: EMG produced TPA metagenomics...
GAAAATTTGGTGCTTATACAGATGTTTATGCTTTAGCTGCGACTTTATATGCTTTATTGACTGGGGATACTCCCTTACCATCGAACTTTCGTAAAACAGGTATTCCTTTACCGTCACCGAAACAGCAAAATCCGGAAATTAGCGATCGCGTTAATGATGGGATTATCAAGGGGATGGGTTTAGAACCGAATCAAAGACCGCAAAGAGTAAAAGAATGGTTAGAATTACTCATTCCCCCTCCAGCAAAACCCGTTAATAGTCCACGAGTTGCTCAAACACCTCGAAATAATTCACCTGCTAAAATCCAAACTCAGAAATTTAAATTTGAATATGCAAAAATAAACGAAAAACTTTATATTATAAAATACCCAGGAGAAGCAGAAGGTTTTACGGAAGATTTAGGTAACGGTGTGACCCTAGAAATGATTAAAATCCCTGGTGGTAGTTTTATAATGGGTGCCCCAGAAGATGAAAAGGAAAGTAGAGGTAGTGAACGTCCGCAACATCAAGTAAATATTCAACCCTTTTTCATGGGTAAATATCAAGTTACCCAAGAACAGTATCAAGGAATTACGGGGGAAAATCCTTCTCAATTTCAAGGTAAAAAGCGACCTGTAGAAAAAGTTAATTGGTGTGATGGAGTTGAATTTTGCGAACAGTTATCCAAGTTAACAGGAAAAGAATACCGATTACCCAGTGAAGCAGAATGGGAATATGCTTGTCGTGCTGGTACAACTACCCCTTTCCACTTTGGGGAAACTATTACAACCGATTTAGCAAATTACAGGGGTGATTACTATACATATGGTGCTGCACCGAAAGGTGATTATCATGCAGAAACAACAGATGTAGGGAGTTTTCCTGCTAATCCTTTCGGTTTATACGACATGCATGGCAATATTTGGGAATGGTGTTTTGATAATTGGCACAAGAATTATAAGGGAGCGCCGATAGATGGTAGTGCTTGGCTTGACAATAATGATAATCTTTCTCGAAAGATAGACATTGACGTGCTGCGGGGCGGTTCTTGGGACGACCATCCTAAAAACTGCCGCTCTGCGTACCGCAACTTCGACTATAGGGCGGTGCGCGACGACGTCGTCAATAATGTTGGTTTTCGTGTCGTCTGCGGTGTTGGGAGGACTTAATTAGCCCTTTTTTATTTTCCCCTTTTCCCCTCTATCCTTTCTTTTTTTCTCTCCTCTCCGCCGTGAGGTGGTCGATTTTTTTTGATATTTTTTAAGGTAGGGTGCTGTGACGGTTACGGTAAATATTCAAAGTAGACGAAAGAATTAGTATTACCGTCACGCACCAATTCGGTTTATCTTTTGCAATCGTAAGCGCTTCGCGAATGCAATGAAAAATTACGTCTTTACATATTTGAGATGCTCCCTAATGTGCTGATGGTGCGTGACGGTATAATGATTTTCTGCGTTTCTTAGTCAAATTCATCAAAACCGTCACAGCACCCTACGAGCTGTAATATTCTACTTCCTAAAGTCCAATCCAAGGTCAAAATTTCGTATATATCCGGGGTTGCCGTCACGCACCAAGATTTATCGCTAAAATCAAAGTGGAAACAATCTTGAGTCAAAATTGATAAGATTAACTACCTCTAAATTACCTATTAATTAACTCTATATTATGAAGTCTCTCAAAGACTATACTATTGTTATACGTCCCGACGACAATAAAACTTTTGTCGCTTATGTTCCAGCAATTCCCGGTTGTCATGCTTGGGGAGAAACCTTGGATAAAGCTCGTGCTGAACTTGTCAATGTTTTTGAGATGATACAAGAAGAGTATAGTTGTAAATTTTATAGTCAAATATGATATTGACTACAAAACTTATTTGTGAGGAGTAATCCTCAGTGGGGGAACTACAACACCCTGTATCCCCTCAGCAAAAGCATTAGGGACTACTTTTCTTATGATATTTCCACTTCCATTACAATCAGCATTAATCAATATTCCCTCCTTACTACGAAATAATCCGCGTTTGATTCTTTTACCCTTATAAGTTGATTGCTTAGATAAAGGTTCTGAGTCAATAAAGGAACATTTGGAAGTGTAGCTCTCTTCTGTAACAATCACTTTGATTCCTATTAGCTCAGCTTTATATCTGAGCATTGCAATAAATCTAGAAAATGGTATTGAAACAAAATTCTGATTGTTACGCTTTCCAAGATTGATTGATTGCTTCCACTTTTCGTTATGACCAATTACAAGTGTCCCAATTTGGTTTGCTGCCAGATAATTGATTACTAAACGACTAGATGAGTGGAGATAATCATCTATCTTAAAGTTTCTCTTACGTAGAATATCTTTTATTTTTACAGATGTTTTTTGTTTTGGAGATAGTTTTGATTGTAAGTAACTACGTTTTTTATGATAAAAAGCATTGATTTTCTTTAAGGGTTTGCCATTCACTAGTATTGGTTGAAAACCTTTTCTATTGGATGTTACAGCAGCCAGGTTATTCAATCCTATGTCGATTCCAGCAATCGAATCACTATTATTATTAGTATTAACAACTGGTTTTGAGTAAACCACTTCAAACACATAATAACTGGATTTAGGAACCAACCTAACTTGATGAATATTATCTACTCCTGTATTGATCAATATGGAAGTTTTTGATGGATTTATCTTCTGATATTTCAGATGTTTCTTACTAACCGCTTGATTCGTATAGATACATGGGAATCGACCATCTGTTTTATGTAAATATTTTGGTATGCGTACAGGAGCATCAAATTTTGATGGATGTTCTTTATAAATTGCAACCGAACTAAAAAATCCTTTCCATGCTTCATGCAATCGCATCAAAATCTGTTGTGAAACCTTTGCTGGCAAGGCTTTATAATCTGCACTACTACTTATAAGCTTTTGAATTGCATGATAATTAAGGTATTTTCCATCAAAAATGAAGCTTTGTCTTACTAAATAGTTTGCTGCATTATAGAGATTCTTTGCTAAAAAGCACAAATTATCTATTTCCTTGAAGTCGGAGTGATTTCTATCAATTACGTGCTTTTCAACTAGATGCATAACCAGAATACAATACATAAGTACTGATGAGCATATATTACCACTATCCTTTTACTTCGTCAAAACATGCTGGTATATGTCAATATTTGACTATGCCTGACTATATTTACAGAGAAACTTTGCAATACCCAGGAAGGGCGTTGTTTACCTGAAGATGTTGATTATTAACTACACTTAATCTTTCGGTTAAATTATATCTTTATCTGCGAAAATCATTAATAACATTCTGTAGCTATAAATTAAAAATCTATAATCATTCAACTATCTCATGCCTGCTAAAGTAACTCTGACTATTACTGAAGGTAAATTACCGGGACGACAGTATGTTTTTGATTCTCGTAGTAGCTGTATTATTGGTAGGGCAACGGATTGTAATATTCAGCTACCGAGTGATAAAGACCATTCTACTATTTCTCGCTATCACTGTTTATTAGATATAAATCCCCCTGATATTCGTATCCGAGATTTTGGGAGCAAGAATGGGACTTATGTGAATGGTGAAAAAATTGGACAAAGACAAGCAAATCAAACCTTAGAAGCAGCTGCTAAAGAAATTTTTCCGGAATTTGATTTACAAAATGGTGATGAGATTAAGCTGGGTAATACAGTATTTGCAGTTTATGCAGAAACCGATCCCCAGGAAATTAATGATTTTCAACAAATAAATATCTCTAATTTTCAGCCTCCCACTATCAATTTTGAGAATACTCCTACAGAAGCACCTAATTTACTGGAATATATCAAACAGCTTTTGGGTTTAGCGAAGACGGGAAATAGTAGTTTATTAGCGATTAAGGGATATGAGATTATTCAACTTTTAGGAAAGGGTGGATTTAGTGAGGTTTATCTAGCGCAACATGAACAGTCGAAAAAGTTTATTGCCCTGAAGGTGATGTTACCTCAAGTTGCTGCAAATGAGTATGCGGTGAAGTCTTTTTTGCGGGAAACGGAAAATATCAAAGTTCTACAACATCCGAATGTGGTGAATTTTATTGATTATGGATACTCGGATGGAATTTTCTTTTTTACGATGGAGTACTGTCAAGGTGGTAGTGTTGAGGATTTAATTAGACATCAGGGAGGAAAGTTATCTGTTGATGTGGCTGTACCAATTATTCTACAGGTTCTAGATGGTTTGGAGTATTCCCACAATGCTGAAATCCCTTATGTCAAGTTGCAGGGTAATGGTTTTGACCAAGGTAGGGGTTTAGTACACCGGGATTTGAAGCCGGGTAATATTTTTCTGACTCATGAGGATGATAAAATTACTGCAAAAGTTGGCGATTATGGTTTAGCGAAAGCTTTTGATTTAGCAGGTTTGAGTGGTCAAAGTATGACGGGTATTAAGGCTGGGACTCCCGTTTTTATACCGCGTCAACAGGTTCTAGAATTCAAATATGCGAAACCAGAAGTTGATGTTTGGGCTGCTGCTGCTTCTTTATACTATATGCTGACGGGATATCTACCCCGGAATTTTTCGGGAAATGATACATTTTTGGCAGTATTGCGAAATAAACCAATACCCATTCGTCAAAGGGATGCAAGTATTCCGAAAAAATTAGCGGAAGTAATTGATTTGGGTTTAATTGAGGAACCTGAAATTTATTTTAAGAGCGCGATGACCCTAAAAGGGTCGCGCGAAGCGATCGCTTTTAAGGAGGCACTCTTAAATGTATTATGAATTCTGATTTAGCTATGGTTTACCCAATCAATCCAAAAATTTCTCCACACATCGAGTAAACATTTCTACACCCATGGCTAAAACAGTTTCATCAAAGTCAAATCGGGGATGATGATGGGGATAAGCTAAGTTTTTATCGGGATTGGCTGAACCGAGGAAGAAGTAACATCCGGGAACTGCTTGTAAGAAATAAGACATATCTTCTCCGCCCATTGTCTGACATTCGGGGACTACACCTATTGGTGTTTCTACTACTTCTACCGCTACAGAGCGGACTAATTCTGCGATTGTGGAATCATTAATTGTGGGTGGATAGAGTGACCAGTGGTCTAAGTCAAAACTAGCTCCGTAAGTTTGACATACACCAGCAATTACTTCCCTGACTCTTTTTTGGAAAAAGTCGTGCAAATTAGGATTAAAATACCTAATGGTACCGCTCATTCTGGCACTATCAGCAATCACATTACCTTTAGTTCCAGCGTGGAGTTCTCCCACCGTTACCACGGCTGAGTCAATCGGGTTGACATTCCGAGAAACTATCGTTTGTAAAGCATTCACAACTTGAGCTGCAACCACTACAGAATCAACAGTTTGATTCGGCATTGCTCCGTGTCCGCCTTTACCCAAAATTGTACATTTAAATGATTCCACTGCCGCCATTAAAGGACCTGGTTTCACACCAATAGTACCCAAAGGTAAATTATTCCACAGATGTAAACCGATAATTGCATCCACATCCGGATTTTTCAGCACCCCAGCTTCAATCATTGGTTTTGCTCCCCCGGGTCCTTCTTCTGCTGGTTGAAAGATAAATTTGACGGTACCGGAGAAATCTCCCCGATGCTGCTGTAAATAATACGCAGTACCCAAAGCGATCGCGGTATGTCCATCATGTCCGCAAGCGTGCATTACACCACTGTGTTGGGAGCGGTAGGGAGCTTCGTTGAGTTCCTGGATGGGTAAAGCATCCATGTCAGCACGAATTGCTAGTACTTTGTGATTTTGGCAGTTATTATCGCTATGGTTTTTCTCACCTCGAATAACAGCGACAGTGCCAGTTTTAGCAATACCCGTCTGATATTCAATACCCCATTCTTGCAGTTTTTGAGTAACAAATTTAGCTGTAAGGTGCTCTTTAAAACCCAACTCCGGTTTTTGATGTAACCTCCGTCGCCATTCTACCAATTGCGGTTGTAGTGAGCGAATGGATAAACGCACATGGGAGAGGTTTAAGTTCGCAGGAGTGGGGAAAGTAGAAACCATTTTGATTGCTTTGGGTAAAACTACAGTTGAGTATTTCTTCTATTGTCTCTTTTTTATGGGTGAGTATTACAAATGTTTAAGAGCATATTTTGTCTGAAGGGTTATATTGTTTCATTCAGTAAATGATTGCAACACTTCCTTGATAGAAACTTTCCATGTAACGTCTCTACAGCAAATCTATTTGTTGCACTCTTTTTTCTTGTTGGGTCACGTGAAACTTCGACTAACTCCAGAATGGTAATAATATTTTTAGTCTGAGGCACCAATCGGGTATTGTGACAATTACGTAAGTCCTGATCAGAAATTTATGAAATTAATTTCGTTAAACAATTTGCCGGAAGAAGCTGTTTCTCATAATCCTGAAATTAAGAAAAAGGTAATGTTGAGATTGGGTGATTTACCCCACCTGACTAACTTTTCTCAAGCACGTTTTGCACCCGGACAATCCGCATCCGCACATGCTCATCAGGATATGTGTGAGGTCTTTTTTGTGGAATCGGGTTCGGGGTTGATTCGCATTGATGATAAGGAATATTCTTTACTTCCTGGTAGTTGTGTAGGAGTGGAAGCGGGGGAAGTTCATGAGGTGATTAATAATGGTACTGATGAACTGGTATTAACTTATTTTGGGTTGCGGGTGCAGAAGAGTTAAGAGATTTCCCAAGGACAGTTAAGAAATAATCCATTATCGGTAGAACAGTGAGGTAAATATCTATTAAATATCTCTTTTGGTAGTTCCTAAAAACTAAACATTAATAATTAAAAATCATCTCTAAGTCTAGATTTGATGCAACCTGTGCTAATTTTTCTAAATCAGCAGGATTTTCTAAATAAGGTAAGCACCCTAAAACTGATGTATTTGTCAGGGACTGAATTAAATCTGTAGGTGCTAAATCTTGAATTTGATTTTCTATATCTGGTTGAGTGCAGTTAAGAACTATACCAACAATTTTTATTTTGGATTGTCTAGCCAAAGCTATATTGGCTACAGCCTGAGAAATAGCACCTAATTTTACAGGTACTACCAATATTGTAGGTAAACGCCATTCACTAGCTAAATCGGCAACCGTCAACTCATCGGTTATCGGAGAACCCAATCCTCCTAAAGCTTCTACTAAGACAAAATCTCGTTCTTGAGATAACTTAGAAAAACTTTGCCAAACTATACCTAAATCCACTGTGCGATTTTCTTGTGCTGCTGCAACAGGTGGTGCTAAAGGTGCTTTAAAATAAAGGGGTGTTATTTCTTCTGAAGTTTGATTAAGAGAAAATAACTTTTGATAAAGTTCGCGATCGCCTAATCCAGATTGAATAGGTTTAAATACACCCAAGGTATTCAAATCACGATATTTCTGCCAATAAGCAGCGATCGCTGTTGTCAATACGGTTTTACCGACTTCGGTATCAGTCCCGGTTATTAGTAGTGATTTCAAAGTTATCAATTAGGGTTAATTCACTTTAAAGCCTTTAGATAAGAGCTTTTAGATAAGAGCCTTTAGATAAAAGCATCTAGATGAAATATAAGTATTTCCTAAAGAAAAATATAGCAGCTGCAACGCCGAAAAGTTAATATTTTTCTTGTTTCCGGGGCAAAGGGCTGATTTTTTCATCAGTAAAGCCTTCATACTTATTCTCATTTCTTAAAAAACATTGCAAATTTTAATAAAAAACGTATTCAGAATACCCCCCTTCTGATAATCTAAAGCACTAAAATCAAAACGGATAAATCCGCACTTTTGCTATTGAGGATACAATCTTATTATGTCCGATCTAAATAGAGGAATAATGAAATTTGATGGAGCCGACTCTCCAACACTTGTGACTGTTTCCAGCGTTATTCTTTTAGGAGCGATCGCTGTTTTAATTATTTGGGCTCTTAGCGCTGCTTATGTAATCAGCTAAATTGATTCATGGAATTCGGTATTTAGGGTGTAATATACTTTAATATTTATAATTGTGCATACAAACTGCTAACTCGCAATTATCAAGAGGTGCAAGTTTAATCACAAGCTCTAACTAACGCTTTCATGTAGCAAATACTATTAGTAAGTACTATTAGTGTCTAAGAGTGTCTGAAAGCCAAGAAAAATTTTTTGTAAAAGGGGCGTAGAATCTATTTATTAGCTATTTATTAGCTGTTTATTAGCGCCCCCCTAATTTGACCGGCAGTTAAAAACGTTTTGAAAGTAATTCAGTTTTTAGATAAAAGATAAGTCTAAAAGCAAAGATTTGGTGTTGTTAAACTAGTATGGTTGAGCTTTGGGGTGCCTTACTGATTTTAATTCTTTGTCCCCTCCTGGGTGCATTGCCGTTAATCGCTTTGGTTACAAAATATTTAGCCAAAAAGCAATTAACTCAGCTAGGTACAGGGAATATTGGCGTTTCCGCCGCGTTTTATCATGGTGGAACCTTAGTTGGAATTCTGGCTGTTTTGTCAGAAGCATTCAAAGGTATTGCAGCTGTGATGTTAGCTCGTGCTTACTTCCCAGATGGTTCGGCATGGGAGCTAATTGCTTTGATAACTTTAGTCCTGGGTAGATATTGGACAGGTGGAGGAGCAGGAACAACTAATGTAGTCTGGGGTTTTGCAGTACATGACCCCCTAACAACGGCTTTCGTATTTTTAGTAGCTGGTATTAGTTTTACTATTTTACGTTCTCGACAAATAGCCAAATTTGGAGTTTTAGTATTATTTCCGTTAATTGTGGCGATTTTACATTTTAATAATTTTCCTCTAATTGTTGCAGCGATCGCTTTAGCAAGTTTGCTAGGTTGGATTTATACGCAAATCTCCGATGATTTAGATTTACCCGTAGAGGAAGCACAAACAGATTCTCAAGGTGCACTACAGTTTTTTCGCGGAGACCGTTCTATACTGTCTTTAGATGATGATTTAGATGAAGCTTTAGTTGGAGCAAAAGCAGGTAAACTTTCCCAGATGAGGCGATGGGGCTATTCTGTTCCCAAAGGATGGGTATTACTTCCCTTCGATGACCCCCAGCCTTTGATTGATTATCTCCAACCGTCAGAATTATTTCCTTTAGCAGTACGTTCTACAGCAATTGGTGAAGACTCAGAGTTTTCTTCAGCGGCTGGGCAGTATGAAACTATACTCAATGTCACCACAAAAGAAGGATTGGAGCAAGCGATTAACCGCATTCAAGTTTCTTACAACAGTCCCAGAGCACAAAAATACCGTAGCGATCGCGGTCTAAAAAATTCTTCAATGGCTGTGTTAGTACAGCAGCAAGTCCGGAGTTTATATTCTGGGGTTGCCTTTAGTAGAGACCCAATTACCCAAGAATCAGATGCTGTAGTTATTGAAGCATTACCTGGTAGCCCCACTCAAGTCGTTTCAGGAAGGGTTACACCAGAACAGTACCGCGCTTTTGTAACTGAAGGTGAGAGCAACTCATTTATCCAATTAGAAGGAGCAGGTAAGGTACCGCAAATTTTAATCAAGCAAGTTGCTTACTTATCCAGACAAATAGAAGACCGCTATCACGGTATTCCTCAAGATATTGAATGGTGTTACGATGGTCAAACTTTGTGGTTACTCCAAGCCAGACCTATTACCACTTTAGTACCAATTTGGACGCGAAAAATAGCCGCAGAGGTGATTCCAGGGGTAATTCATCCTTTAACTTGGTCAATTAATCGTCCCTTAGTTTGTGGAGTCTGGGGGGGGATATTTGCCATAGTTTTATCGGAAAGAGCAGTAGGTTTAGACTTTAATGAAACGGCAACTTTACATTATTCCCATGCTTACTTTAATGCAACCTTGCTGGGAGAAATTTTTCGTTTGATGGGACTACCCCCCGAGAGTTTGGAGTTTTTAACTAGGGGAGCCAAGTTTAGTAAACCACCAATGGAATCTACCTTACAAAATTTACCAGGACTCTTCAGACTTTTGATCAGGGAATTGTGTTTAGAAAAAGACTTTAAACGAGACTTCCGCAAACATTTTCAGCCAATATTATCAGAAATATCAGAGCAACCAGCCGAAGATCTAGACCCTGTAGCCATCTGGGAAAGAATTGTCACCATACTAGAATTATTGCGTAAAGCAACCTACTACAGTATTTTGGCACCGTTGAGTGCATCACTACGACAATCAGTATTACGCAAAAAAGATACAGAAATAGATAATTCTCAAACACCCGAAGTCGCAGCACTCAAACAGCTAACTGAACTAGCTCGTAAAGCAAAATCTTCTGTAGCAGATTTTCATTTGGAAACAAATAATTCCGAGTTCACAGATTCCGAGTTCGCAGATTCAGAGTTCACAGATTCATGGTTCACAGATCCACCAATAAATAATACACAAACAAATAATTCAGAAATAACTTGGGAGAAATTATCACAAACACCTCCAGGGAAAGAGATTATCGCCGAATTTGAACAATATATTGACACCTACGGTTATCTTAGTGAAGTCGGTACAAATATTGCGGTTCCCACCTGGAAAGAAAATCCCGAAACTATTAGACAACTTTTCATTCAGTTAATGCAAGGTAACACACCTGTAGCGAATGATAATAGGGGACGCAAACGCAAAGCAGGAACCGTTCAAAAACGAGTAGACCTCAAAGGAAAAGTCACAGAAATTTATTCACGACTTTTAGCTGAATTACGCTGGTGCTTTATCGCTTTAGAGAAAAGCTGGATTAACCCAGGGATATTACAAGAATCAGGGGATATATTCTTTTTAGAGCTAGACGAAATACAAAAGTTAGTTGAGAATTCCGAATCTAGTTTAAACTTTCAATTACCCCAAATAATTCAGCAAAGAAAAAAACAATTTGCTGCTGATAGTCAACACACTCGGATTCCCCGCTTAGTTTACGGTAATACTCCTCCTCCCTCCCCATTCTTCACTCAAACCTACTCAGACCATCAATTGAAGGGAATACCTGCAAGTCCAGGACAAGCAGAAGGAAGAGTCACAGTATTGCGCAATTTACAGTCAATTCCAGAAATTGATAGCGATACCATTTTAGTAGTACCTTATACAGACTCTGGCTGGGCACCTTTCCTAGTTAAAGCCGGAGGATTGATTGCTGATGCTGGTGGTAAGCTATCTCATGGTGCAATTTTGGCTCGTGAATATGGAATTCCCGCAATCATGGATGTAAAAAATGCGACTTGGATGCTGCAAGATGGGCAAAGAGTCCGAATAGATGGATATCGAGGAATTATCGAAATATCGAATGATTTAAGACCATCTTGAAATTCTAAGGGACTAGCGGATTAATAAGATACCCAAGAGTATGATACAACTTTGACAATCTCAGATATAAAGATACTGAGATTCTCTAGGCTAAACCTAGAAGGAATAGTCAAATATCCCCCTAGACACTCAAAACAACTATCATTGCTGATGCTGCAATTGTGCTTACTTTTATGTTTTTAAAGCTTTCAGAGTCCATCACTAAGCCAAAAATTGCGGTAAGCTCTGTATCCTGCATTACTTACTTTTTCTAGTCATACTCCCATCAGGATTAACTGACCGTTGTTTCGCGGGAGTCGGTATCTCTCCGTACTAGGATACTTCCACACGTAGATAGTTATTCCTACTCACTACCAAACCTTTGAAATGTATATGAAATAAAGGTTTTAGCCTAAAATAAATATCATATTATTTGTATGAACTTTTATACCCCAAAAACGTGCAGAGTCAACAGCCTAGTTTAAACCGAATCCAAAATAGCCCCATTCCAGTATTTTTCAAGGACAGCCCAACATCGTTCTAGCCGGATTGTACTTACTATAGTAGTGGGGATAGTAGATCAGGCGAATTTTCAACCCAGTCCCATGGGAAAATTCCACCATGGGCTTAACCGCCGTGCCAGCATGCCTTCGAGCAGCCTACTAACAAGTCGATTAGTCTGGAAAGCTCCACATTTAATATGCTAGTCTCTACAAAGTCCTCAATTAAACATGAATCTTTCCCGACAATACGGGCGCACTTAACAATGTCATATTCATCTAAACCATCTGTTGAGCCTTGCGTAACGACCTTCGATGAGTTTGTGCAATTGGCGGATTATTCT
>ERZ1740062.1045-NODE-1045-length-12040-cov-8.883187_pt1 | contig 12040 bp, 3 predicted proteins | sample MGYA00581741_ERZ1740062 | MGnify/ENA primary metagenome ERZ1740062 (study PRJEB43018, sample SAMN04849747) | marine metagenome | isolation source: floating plastic debris | place: Pacific Ocean | collected 2008-09-01 | study: EMG produced TPA metagenomics...
TAAATGTTTTAGTTGCTGCCCCTATTTAAATTTAAAATGGGACTGAACTAAAAATCTGCCAATCATCACTATTTTGTTTGCACTTCATCAAGAGTTTAAACTAGGCCCCGACCAAACCTGATGGTGGATTGACTAAACCTCTCTACTCAATATCACTGGACTATGTTATTGCAAGAAATCTGAACAAATTGCCTTCAAGCTCTGGGTTACAGGTATATTTTTCTTATAACTGGCTCTGCGAGAACTCAACATTTCGCAATCTTATGATAGGATACGAGCCCATTCACTGATCTGTATGTGTTTTGTCAAGATTGGTATGATTGTGATATACCTTCCATGAGTAAGAGTGCTTGTGATCAACTGATATTATTTCTGTATATCTGCTATTTATAGTAGTCATTAGTCACAGTACCTGACAGACAAGCCAGATCCCAGCACTTTATCTACACAAATATCCTGTCCATTCACACCGAGAAGGCACTGGATCTCTATAACATTCTTACGAATAGACTGATATTTCAGTGACCACCCTTACTCCCAGTTACTGAGATAGCATACCGTTTAGTTCACGCAATGTTACATCCTGATGCAGCTCAGCATGTGGCAGCGGTCAGCTGATCGAGCCGGGTGTTACGTCATGACATTGTCTGATTAGGAATTGTCCCCTTATATTCAGAGCCTATGAGTTGCTTTTATAATCAACACCGTCACAATGACGTATCCTACCATACTTGAAAAGATTATCTTTTCAATTAAAATGTTGTAACCCTGTTTTATGTTCTCTGCACCCTAACTTCCCATAGATGAGAATGACTGTTACTAAGTACATCGGGTGTTAGTCTCAACTGAGTATAAAAGTGAATATTTCACCGCTACATGAAAACTTTATATCGGCAGGCTAGCCTGCCTTACAACTATTTATTCCAATGCTTCCCATCCCATTCTAGCAGGGAGTTGTGTGCTCAACTAGATTGTTTTGCCAAGCAGAAATGTGTACAAACAAAGAGGTCAATTTTAAGAGTGGACCCTTCGCACAGAGAGGTTTGATCTTCACATGTGTAGTGCCTGCCTTCCTCTGAGATTTCACAGGTGATCAGATTCAGGTGTTTGGCGTACACGACGAGACTGCTTCGTTCGATGATGTCGAGCGATGGACAGGTTATCGTGTTCAGCGATGGACGTTGGTTTTGTGGTGTGATGACAGGACTTGACAATGCTATCATTGACATATTGGAGATTTCGTGATAAGCTCACATTATAGCCAGTGTACATTATGCAATAAAGCCTCTCCAAATACCCACAAAGCATAGAAATTACAGCTGGCTGAATACATTCTGATTTTCAGATCTTTTGACAAGATAACCAGTGTTCAATTATAACTCATTTTGAAGGTTTGCAGTGAGTTTAGAGTGTGTTGGGATTTTAAGTGTTGAGCGTGTGAGTTTTAGCCTGTAATTTAGCGTTTTACCATGTTATAATTCTATACTAGTTACTGCCAATCATAGAGAACTGACAATGACTAACTTGACCGACACCTGACCACTTCTACAAGCTACTGTATTCCAAACTTACACTGATTACACAGATATATTGCATTTAAACTGAATTTTGAAATTTTATTTTTACACATCAAACTTCAGTTGTGAATGTAATAAATAGTAGGCCTACTTTACTGTTGAGACAATAATACATAGTCAACATTATCTTCAAGCCATAATAAGTTATGAGCAGTTGGAAAAAAAAACAGGAAAATGTGCAATAGTGAAAAAATATATCAACTCTGTGTATAGTGGTTGTAAAAATCACAACACGTTTTAGAGAATGTGTACACGCTACACGACACAACAGCCTGTTGTATATTCAACTGCTTTCGTCAAAAAATATATACAGCTATTTATAATGCGTTAAGACATGATTGTATCATTCGCAAGCGGTCGATTTTACAAATAAAAAGATTTTGTGGCAGCGTTTGTCATTTCTCTACCTTTTAGAGATGCGTCAGCACTCTTCAATTATCAGCAGTATCAGTAGCATTCAGTTCAGTATATAAAACATTAGTTATCAACAATAAGTAGTAAAAAAGTTGGCAATTGGTAATGTTTCGTCTATAAAGCTAAACCATGAATCGTAGGATTTATTTTATTTAAAGGCCCCAAACAAAACAATGGTTGTGGCAATACAGACATATGTGGGTGAAAACGATGTGACATATCATCGCTGGATCACCTGCAACCACAGGCCTCGACCACCATGTCTGGGTAGGTTTTCAGCGTAACTTCTCCACTACCATCTCCGCCAAGATATAACATAGATATAGGGCTAAGCTCAGTGGGGATACAACACGACTGTGGTACATTGCCCGGTTCCATCTCATTTACAAGAGTTTGTATAATGGCGTGATTTGTGGCATTGAGATGATCGGAGAGTGGGAATTGACACGCTCCGCGACAATAGTATGCATCATAAGATCGTGGAGCGAGAATCCAATCATCCCAACCCACTTCACTAAAGTTAACCATCATCTCTCTCCGCTGACACTCAGACTTGACCCTCTTAGTACCACGATTTCGCTTCCTTCCGGAGCCTCGTTTAGTCCTTGATAGGGTTTTGTCATTTGTGAAGACAACCATCTCTGGTTTGGTGTTGAGCCACTCGGAAGAGTCTTGTTCGGTTATGTCTCGGCGTAACCTCAGATGATTAGTGTTTGTATGATGACCATCATGGCTTTTAATATGTACTTGTATAGCTGAGATTTTTTTGTTTTTATTGCTGCTGCTTGATGATGAGGTATACCAGCGTTGAGCAGCTGGAGTAATGTCAAATGAGTAGTAGGGAGTTGTCTTACTAGGGCGTACTATTTGAGTATCAATGAGTCTTGTGATTGACTTTTCTACAGAGTGAGGTGAGGATATTAGCTCGTATATGTCTACTCTATATTTTTGTGTAGAGTTATTATTGTGTGGGAACAGATGAAGCTTCGCTGATAGAAGGTCCTCTGCCTCAGTTATATCTGTTACGTTGAAATAGAGATTAACTATATTCCTTTTCTGTGAGTGACTTTTAGTGCCTATAAATAAAGAAAAATATTACCAGTTAGACAAATATTAGGGTCTTTGGGCTGACTAGTTTCTTGCCCTTAAAACCAAAGGGTTTGCTGTCTATCACCGTAATCAATGCTGACATGACCGACATTCCGTGAGTTTAATAGGCAACATTTAAAAAACAATACCAAGGAGGTGGTGATATTTATCAGTGGGGTCCAGTACTGAGAGATCACTCGTCATGCAAGTAACCTGCTTTATAGGAATGAACTCACAGTACTTTCTGATCAAATGTTATTCTAATTTTCTCTAACAGACATCAAGATTGACTTGTACACTTCACATCTGAGGGGCAAAACCAAACACGATCCTGGACATAAAGGATTAATCTATGTGTTTTTATATGTTTCAGTTATGACAATGCAAATCAGTAAATGTGAGAATGGCAGTGAAAGGTTTAGGAAACGTTAGTGTTATTTTTGCTGTTTCAGTGTTGCTGCAAAGCTAGTTTGGGAATAAGACAGGATGAGTGAAATGAGAGATGATCCTAATTGTTGTGTTTACATTTCGCGTCTGAAATTACAAGTAAATGCTTAGAAGGCTGGCCTATCCACTGAACATTTTCTAAATAAATACCCACAACTTCATTCTCAAAACAGAATTCCTACTGATTTTTTTCAGAAGCTTTGAAATATATTCCAAACTATTTGGGTACAAGGCACAATTTTTAAAAAGAGCGTCTGCAGAAAGCATGGGTAAGCAACTCCGAGAAAATGTTTATTGTTTTCTTGAGCATTGAATAACAAAAATAAGACTACTTTCATGTACGGGGAGAGATAGTGCAGGTGTTATGATATGCTTCAAGATTTGCCAGTATTTCAAGTATTCAATTGCAGATATGACAATAAATTAAGAGTGGCACATATTTGCAGTGGCCAAGCAAAGTCAAAAGAGTGAATTTGCTTCTGACACCTGTAGCTGTTAAAATTAGTATCGGCGTATCAAATGAAAGAATTTAGAAGTGCCTTATCTGTTGAATAGTCTAGATGGCTTTATATTACAACAGGTAATTTGTGACTCTCACTGATTGTAATAACATGTTGATAAAGTTTTTCTGTTTTCTTATCCCGCTATTGCTTCATTTCGTATTTTGAGACAAAAATGGGCCTGGCACATGGCAATCCTTTTATTTCACAACATAAAATGACAGTGTTAGCGTCAGCCAATGTGTGTGGCTTGTCAACTTGTCCCGACAAGATACACATCAGTAAACTGGGTAATAATTGGATAGGATTTGTTTGGATTTGGTTTTAAGTTTTATAAAACTTCCTGTCTCAGTGAGTCATCCGTCACAATGCTGCTGAATCAGTAGCCTGTTGCCTCCTAAAATAGCCTCAATTCCACCTCTGATGTGTTGCAGGCCACCCAGTGACCTCAAACCACAGTTGGTGCTGGGGCTACTTATGTGTGGAATTAGTGTACCCTGTGTGGAAGGAAGAGCATGAGTAGGGGTAGTACAAACCTTTATCACCACGCTCGGAGTTGACCCAATGTTGTGATAGGATGTGTACAAATGAGATTTTCTGGGTGATATACGCTCTGTGTTTGTGATGTTGATTAGTTTAAAGCTTTAGAATTTGATATGCTTAAACCCAACAGTAAATATATTTACTACATTCTTGCACACCTAAATCAAATCTCATTTAGGGCATTAGCTTGTTGTACTGTCTGAGTAAAAAATGCCTGATCTCATCAACATGATCAATCTGATCATCTGACAAATCATTATAATGGTGAGTGATGGGATTAAATTTCAGGACCACAGAAGTAGAGATATGGGTTTTCCAGAAGCTTAGGTCCAGATGTTCTATATGACGTAAGAAGGGATGAATATTAATATAATGAATTGGGTCTGGAAGGGTGAGAAAATCTGGTGGTAGACAAGATTAAACGGCAGATATGATGGGAACAGACGATGCCCTGGGGATAACCTATAGTAGTACCGTAATACTTTTGATGAAACATCTGGCCTCTGGGGGTAGTAAAAAGTTACATAGCTTACCTATATGTGAGTAACTGCGAGCTGTATTTGCATGATAAGCATCACCATCATGAAATGTGTAAGCCATATAGTCCGAATCATCGCTCTGTCTATTATATAAATCCCTCATGAAGGGCGATACCCGTACATCTTTGGCTGATGGTCGAGGTCTTACTTTCATTCCGAGTATATTAAGTAGAGATTTCTCAAGTTTCTTGACAGCGTGATTGCGTTCAGATTCTGGTATGTCCGAACTATAGAGCGGTAGATCTGCTTTTGTCCTGTACGGCCACACCGATAATGATAATATCGTTAGCAGCGTGTGTGTAAAGTCCAGCCACACCATTCTAGAATGCTGTAACAGAGAGAAAAGTCAACGTTGTCAGTGTGATGCTCACAAAAAAAATTCATATGTATGGTACCTACAAGTCTGTATCGCAACATCTTAACACTTACGCACGACCTTACTACATAAAGCAGGGTAATAAATGGAAAATGCCAATATCATAAAACAAGCATTGTTGAGAATTTTTGCTGTCTCGACATTGCATTCATATCGCACACGAGGAGAGGCCTCAGTCGTTGGCGGTATTTTTAATAGAGGAGGTCAATGAACTATCCACCATCGTGTTTGCTAGATCAGTGGGCATGGTGTGTTTCCTTTGTATCTGTAACATTTCGTTAATTGGGCCTCAAGAGGAAGTGCTTCCTATGACTAAGACTTGGTTCAACCTCAGAATCTCTCAATAACCTAAAGTCTAAACACTGCCATGAATTGGTGGCTCGCCTGCTTGCTAAAGCCACTCTTTTGTGTCTTCATAATGTTTTTTTGACAGTAGTCTTATGAAAAAAGGACCCTTGAGCTTCATTCACACATTTTTGTAAATTTTTGGATGGTAGGAAAGAATGTGATAATTACTTAGTTTACTTTCTTTGGCACAGGTATCCTGTAAGCAAATTACTGATATCACAAAGCAAATCGGTATTTTATCAGCTCCAAAGCAGCTTTTCTACAAGCGTGGGACTGTCGGCGGCGGTGGAATAGGTAGATAGTACTATTTATAACTTCACACATACACTGCTTCTGTGCTGCTCACAGCTCTGTCTTAGATAAATGGTTAATCCTTTTATCAATTTTCAAATACTTGAGTGTTTCACCGCTAAAAGAGGATGTTCGTTTCCACCCCAAAACTCAGTGCAGTGCATGTGTGGCGATAGATTTGTCTAGATTTATATAGAAAATGACAGACAATTAAGTAGTCATGCTAATTGATTGATTTTATAAGTCATATGTAACCATCCAGCAACGAGACAATACTATGAAAAGTAAACACAGCGAATGATTTATTGCCAAACTGTCAGATTTACGGAAACCAGAAAAAATACAAGTTCAGTTCAGTTGCATATAAAACGTAGAGGACAAAAACCGTCATGGGGTTTATGAGTCAGTCGGGAGAAATTATGATTGGCGTGCGTGTGATTATAGGTCAGTAATACTCTCAGACTGTGGAGTGTTTCATTAGGCACGGATTGCATTGCTCCGAATTACAGAGTTCTATTGGATTTACATGGATAACCTGTGATGGAATTTATATCCAGTTATCCATGTGTATATTCCATTGCTCGGCATTGCCTGATTTGATCATTGTAATCATCAAGTACCACATAACACATGGCAATGGTCATTGACAACAATGAGCTCGTGGAATGTTTTGGTGAATGGAACACCTGCAGGCCGCCCTATAAGCCTACCAGCTCCTCAAATCATGGCACAACAAAATTTATTGATGAAAGTCAATAATGTCAGACCTGAAATCTTCAAAAACCCTATCCTGACATCAACCACAAAATTTACTTTGAACAGTTGTTTGTTGTTCGTCTTGAAAAAAGTCTGTTGAGGATTTCTTTTACAAAAGATTACCAGGGTCCTCCTTTAACAAGTATGAGTATGCATTTTATGAAATTCACAATAAACATTATGTAGAATTGTTACTTTGCTGTAGCGTCTTTGAGCGCCTATTCCAGCTTCACGTTGTAAAAGCGCATTTAAATTAATTTCCATTTTTAATTCATGTTTAAACAGAGCTAAAACAAAATAATGTAGTACACAAGCATGTGCTAAGTGAAATATGGAAATGCTTATTGACTTTTCATCAATGCACAGCTAATAAAATTGACTGCCATGTAAATTGATAGCTTCCAATGCTGTTCTGAATTTAATGTTGACAGTAGTTGCTTTCCCTCAAAACTGCGATATAAATTTACACAAGACTGACATCTAGGTTTTGTAATGAAATTTCCACAACATCAACTCGCGCCACTAAAAATGGCAGGAACTTGCAAATATTATAGGAGCACTAAACAATGGCTTTACAGTTTGTTAATTTTCCAAGCATACAAAGCAACACACCATTGTCAACAGTGCAGTTAGCATAGAGCCAACTTGATATGCTACCAAATTTCAAAATAAGTTAACGAGCCAATGAAACGATGAAACGGTACGAGATGAAAACATTATTTCACAGTTTCACAAGTTTATTGTAATGATGACAGTCTGATGTATGCAGAGAAAAAGGTACTTAATATAGCCTAATGTAGTATTGCAAGGTCTATTTCTGCATCCATATTACCACCGCGAACATCTGGGCGCACTTGACCATTTTGATGGATTGTCTTATCTATATGGCCCTTCGAAGCTATTATCTGTTGAGGAATCTCACTTTCCCTTTTATCGCTTTGCCAGCTGCACAGGTGGAATGGGGAAGCCTGGCTCTAGAATACAGTATCCACCCATCAAACACCACCATCAGACCACGGTTATTTGTTAGGATCTTAACGACATCGTTGGAAATTTTTGATCCACTCTAAATGAACTGTTTTGAACTATGCTGGGAGGCTAATTAAGGCACCTGATTCGCAAATAACTGGTTACTGGTTTGGTAAAACCCCCTTATCATGGCATGTGTCGTTGTCGAGTTTGCTTGGTGTGAACTGCTGTGGTTCAGTTATGATCAAGTACTGTGTTTTCCCTCAACATTGGATTACAATACTGTTTGTGTCAAATTTATCCACAGCAGTGTGGAATTATGACATTCACATATATAGGGATTATTACTGCTATCAAAATAATTACAGTCTAGTTCATTAGCTGCAATTTCACACAAATGCTGTATTTCAACCTGTTGAGCTCTGGGAGAATTATCGCCATATCTATGATACAGGTGTACTACAATGAGATGCTTGCTAATCTATAGGTTTGCAAGATGTTAGCTTGAGTTCTGATGGGCTGTTGGCTGACATTAGACTGAGAGTTGCAGACTGATGAGGTTATAGGGGTGGTGTGAGCTTTTTTCTAGTAAAGAGTGGAAGGCATTAGGACGACCACAGGAGGTAGACACTCAGCTCAGATGACAAGAAACCAGTGGAAATATTGGTGTTCAGTCTGCAGAGTCAGCCGGTGCAAAACAAACCAAAAACTTTCTCATGTGGCTGGCAAAGCATCTATGACTTATTTTTGTCGTGCGTTTTCTTACCAAAATTAAATTTCCAACATTTTTATCCTCTTTCAAAGGGCCATTAACGTAAAAACTAGAAACCCAAAATCCAGTGATTTTGGCCAGCTTGGGGTCTCAGGCATCCCACTTTGGTAAGGTAGCAGACAAGATAAATAAGAAAAAACCCAAGTATTGGAGCCAGGGCAGAACCAGGACAGGTCTGAGAGTAAAGTCTTACATTGTTGTCGTGGTTCTAAAGATCAGAGCAGCTTGCAACATGTACTCGGTTTGCCAAAAAACCCAATCAAGATCTGATTGACATTCCTATAGCTGTCTCCGTGTTGTACTCAATTAGCTGTCGTCAATATCGTCAGAGAATTGATAATAAAATTCACATTATCTGCCTGATAATTATGTGTATGATAGGTGAGAAGAGGGACAACACGACACATAAGAAACGTGACTCAGGAAGTGTGATAGCAGATAGAATCTCACAATTTGATAGAATCGCCGACTTGACGACAAAAAAGTCAGTGTAGACGACTGTAGCAGTTTTAGTCTCGGGAGGACAGAGCCACTGCGGTGTCGCTGTATATAATATACTCTGGCTGCATTGCCATTAAATTCTCATTAATATGATTGAATTTTTATGAGCAAGTGTGCCAAACATACAATGATATAGCCTGTCACCTTTGTCATAGGTTTGTGTGATTATTAGCTCATGTTTTTATGTAATGCTCTGACTTTGATGGATATTAGAGTAATGAGGTAAAAGCTTCGGAGACGACAACCTCAACGGTACATGTCTGCCCTTACATTACTGGGCCGCCAGAGAAAAGAATTTAATGGATTTTTGTCCCTACTGGTTGTATGTATCATCAAACTTTTTGCCAAACAGTAAGAAATGCAGGCATGTCAATCATAGCCCTCTTCTACCACTGCTAATCCTTTCTCATAACATGAGCAATAGCATTTAAGTACTTTGATAATGTCAATGTATTGTCTGCTTAGGAAAGGGTGGTAGAGCTGAATAAAAGAAATTCTCCTTTGTTGACAATACTTCATAACCTGACAACACCATGACAAGATTGACATTCAAGTGTGTGTAAGTAGTAAGATGCAAGGCTCAAATATTTACTGTAAACATGAATGCAAATCCTAAAACTATTGTTCAAATGTTGCATCTCTCTTTTTTCCCAACCCTGAGCAGGCACGCTATGCATCGGTTGCAGTGGACATAATATAGTTTCGTTGACAGAAATAATGGCTTTTTATAATGAGTTGGAAACACACAATTTTTATAGAAATGTAGGCATTGCCTTGATTAAAATCCTAATAGGGAAATTGGGTTTTTCAATTGCAAGCGGAGAGCATTTTGGCTGCTCTCCAATTAATTGAAGTGAGTTGTTTGCTCTTGCCATGGGAGCAAAAACAAGTTGATTACATACGAAGCTATATTCTCACACACCGAATAAACTCTACTACTGCTGCTGACATAATGTAACACGCTTTTTAAACTTTGTTGTCGGCTGACAATAGTAATACATGATTCTATCAATCTTGTATGGCAACACTTAGTTAAAAAATAACAGTTTTTTCGTACGAGTAAAGACACGCCAAAACCTTTTATGTCATCAAACATGAAAAGCAAATCAGTTCAGATAGACCCTGCCCTTTCACATCATTGATCAAGTCTTTTGTCAAAATTGAAATCTTTGCCTTATTCCTGTCCAAATGTACATAAAGTTAATGTGTTCCATTGTACGGAGTGCATTTGTCTCAAATTTCAAACATGGCTCAGTGTTGGTTGATAGGATGATTTTTGGTTTGCTTGGTGAGGAAATTGTCCAGCTGTAAATTTAGCTACCCCCTCTCAGGTGTCACTACCTAATCCTACACAGCAAAATGTAAGATTATTGTGCCATAATTTTAATGTAATGCCTCTAATCCATCGTTTATAGAGCAATTGACTCCCTGTTGATCAAATAATAGTCAAGGGTAAAGCCTCCCCAACCTTGATCTGTCATTTCAAGTTTAAGCTTTTCAACAACCTATAAAAATGAAAGTGTCTCCCTTTTAATGTTCATCGTGTGGTTAGGTATAAATGTTTTAATTTAGCTGGAATGCTCTGAGACTTGTTTGAATTTTGATTTGGGTGATTTATCACTGTAAACGTATCATTCAGAATTAATGAAAACTTCACCATAAATTATAATTCATAATTTTGTATGTCTGTAATTTCATATTGAACCAGCCCAAAATGATAAATTATATTAATAATATTAACAACATTCCAATCTCTCCGGGGCTGTTAAATTTAACAACATCTAAAATCCATGGAGGCCAACCCGCGGTGAAGCTAAGAAAAATTACAGATAGACAGCTAGTCCAGCTTACCTTGTGGCTATGTAGAAATTGATTCTGTTATTTTATCCGACCACCTTGTACTACCATATTCAGGTCCAATATCTAAGTCGAGAAAATCTCCAATTAAATTTCCAATGGAATTTAGAGACCTTGTCGACGTTGACGATAACCTCAGCAGATTGTTGACTCTATGTTTGTATTATCCAAGTTTAGCAGTGTTGGTATGTGTAATCGTCGAAGGTTTATAAAGAAGTGCCTTGCTAATCTTCTGCTTCTTACACAGCACAGTGCTTAATCCTCGTTGATTAATTCTGAACAACTACTTTTATTTGTGAAGCTTTTATATAGTCAATTATCTTTTCTCTGTCTGGCTGATTTTTTATAGCACAACTGGAAACATGTATGATTTCTGGAAGAATAACTCATCATTCTTGAATCTACCTTTATCGGTAATTACCGCTTATCCTCATTTGATTGGCTACTAGGATTTTTAAGCTCCGCCTCCAGTCATTTGAAGCGACTCAGCCGTGTGCCATTGTCGCTAATCTATTGTGTTTTCGAGGCAGGGATTATGACATGGTATAATATATATATATGACTTGATAATTGATGTAATATGGATGTAAACAGCTATTAAAACAATAATAATTAATTTACGGCTAATCTCAAGCATATTTATAAACATATTATGCTAACGATGCTGCCAAATTGACAAGCCATTTGGAAATAATTACATTTTTCACAGTTGCAAAAACGATCAACAAACTAGGCCAAGTAATACTGTTAAAAAATGCTGATGGTTTTGAGCACAATATTTCCTGAACGCTTTTATAACTTGGTTGCGAGCAAATAGGCAAGCCCATACAGGCTGTTGTCCTCAAAGTAATGTGCTAATATTGATATAATGTTGTTTTTCCATTTGTACATTTTTAGAAAATTCATTTTTATTGATATAGATTCCATTTTTAACAAAATCTTTGCTACGATTAATATCAGAGACATGTTCTGGACACCAATGCACAGCATGAACATCACATACTTATTTTAATACTTTATTTGGCAGCCAAATACTTATGGTGTAAGAATGGGTATTTCAA
>ERZ1740062.1046-NODE-1046-length-12040-cov-5.101210_pt1 | contig 12040 bp, 8 predicted proteins | sample MGYA00581741_ERZ1740062 | MGnify/ENA primary metagenome ERZ1740062 (study PRJEB43018, sample SAMN04849747) | marine metagenome | isolation source: floating plastic debris | place: Pacific Ocean | collected 2008-09-01 | study: EMG produced TPA metagenomics...
GGTGGTCACGAACGAATATGGATTTTACTCCCTTACCGCACCTGCGGGAAAGTATACTTTGGTCTTTTCCTATTTGGGATATCAAGATGTCCTTCGCGACATTGACCTTTCGCAAAACCAAAAATTGGATATTGAACTCCAGTCCACTTCCTATCAATTGACCGAAGTGGAGGTTACTGCCGAAGAACCGGAACGTGCTATCCTTCGGAAACCGGAAATGAGTGTTTCCAAACTCAACATTAGCACTGTAAAGCAGATGCCAGTGGTTCTTGGAGAAGTAGATGTGATTAAGTCCTTGCAAGTATTGCCTGGGGTGACCGCCAATGGTGAAGGTTCCGCCGGATTCCACGTCCGCGGGGGTGCAGCAGACCAAAATCTGGTGCTCTTGGACGAAGCGATTATTTATAATACTTCCCACCTACTCGGTTTTTTCTCCGTCTTTAACGCCGATGCTGTAAAAGATTTAAAACTATACAAAGGCGGAATCCCCGCAAGGTTTGGAGGTCGGGTTTCTTCCGTTCTTGATGTACGTCAAAAGGATGGTAACCGCAAAAACTTCGCGCTGACGGGCGGTATCGGGGTCATTTCGAGTCGTTTGGCTGCTGAAGGCCCTCTTTTCGGGGACAAGGGTTCCTTTTTGGTTGCCGGTAGAAGTTCCTATTTGGATGTGCTTCTGAAGCTGGCGGGAGAGAAGAACACTGCAGGTTTTTATGACCTCAACCTCAAAGCCAATTATGAACTGGGCGAAAAGAACCGGTTGTTTCTCTCAGGATACTTCGGTCGGGATAATTTCAATTTAGAAGACTCTTTTAATAGCAGCTACGGGAATGCTTCCGGAAACTTGCGTTGGAACCATATCTTCAATGACCGTTTGTTTTCTAACCTATCCCTGATTTACAGCAACTACGATTACAATCTAGATATCGATGATTTTGAACTGGATTGGGATTCCTCTATTCGAAACTTCAACCTCAAATATGATTTGAAATACTATTTAAGTGATAGGTTTAAGCTGGATTTTGGAGTGAGCACCATTTCCTATCTCTTCAACCCAGGCGAAATTAGACCCACCAGTGAAACCTCTTCGGTAAATCCGCTAAAATTGGATGAGAAAAGAGCTCTGGAAAGCGGGGTTTATGTGAATGCAGAACACAAACTAAGTGACCGACTTACGGCACAGTATGGCATTCGATTGAGTCATTTTATGCGCTTGGGCGGACAAAGTCTATCCGTTTACGAGAACAACCAACCTTTGGTGTATGACGAGACTCGCCGCATTTATCTGCGAACTGAGCCTATTGGCGAAACGGACTTTGCGAAAAGTGACCGAATTGCCACTTTTCAGAATTTTGAACCAAGAGCTGCCCTCGCCTATCAACTTAATGACAACAGTTCCATTAAACTAGGCTATTCCAGAGCGGCACAGTACATTCATTTATTGTCAAACACCGCTTCGGTAACCCCACTTGATGTTTGGGCACCTAGCGGAAAGTTCATCGAACCCCAATTGTCCAATCAATATGCTTTGGGGTACTTCAGAAACTTTAAAGACAAAATGTATTCCCTTGAAATGGAAGTCTATTATAAAGATGTGGACAATCGAATTGACTACATCGATGGCTCAGATTTAATTGGGAACAATACCATCGAAACAGAAATTTTGAATGGAGAATCCAGAGCCTATGGTCTTGAGTTCTTGTTTCGAAAGAATGAAGGCCCTTTGACCGGATGGCTGGCCTATACCCTATCAAAATCAGAACAGCGCACACCTGGCGGAATCGCTGGTGGCCCTGGCATCAATGATGGTGCGTGGTACAATACCCCGTTCGACCGTACCCATGACTTTTCGATGACCGCGGCCTATCGCCTTTCGGACAAGTGGAGTCTAGGTGCCAATGCCATTTTTCAAACCGGACGGCCCGTAACCTACCCCAATGGGCAATATGAATATGAAGGCGTCTCCATTGCAAGTTTTGGGCTCCGTAACGCAGACCGTCTTCCAGCCTATCATCGTTTGGATGTTTCGGCAACCTATCGCCCCAACAGACGCCCTGATAAAAGGTGGAAAGGCGAATGGGTTCTCAGTGTCTATAATGTATACAATCGAAAAAATGCTGCGGCCATTTCGTTCGGGCAAAATTTCGAAACAGGCGCCAATGAAGCGACTCGAACCGCCATTTTTGGTATGGTTCCATCCCTCACCTACAATTTTAAATTCTAAGTCATGAAAACAGTTCATCTATATATTGCTTTAGCTTGTATTAGCCTTCTAGGGGCTTGTACCGATGTTATCGAAGTTGATGTTCCTGAAGCACCCATACGTTTGGTGGTGGAAGCCTCATTGGATTGGGAACAGGGCACAACTGGAAACGAACAATCCATTCAACTACGCACCTCTACTCCCTATTTTCAAAATCAAGATAATCCTCCCGTGAGCGGTGCATCCGTAGAGGTTGTGAATTTGGACACAGGAGAAACCTTCATTTTTACCGAAGGAACGCCCGGGAATTATAGCATAGACACTTTTGTTCCCATTCTGGGAAATCGCTACCAGCTGGATATTTTATACAATGGCGAGCGGTATCGGGCAACGGAGACCTTGTTCCCTGTTTCACCGTTTACCGAAATCAGCCAATCCACAGAAGAAGGAGAGGATGACGTTTTGGAAGTAAATGTGAGTTTTCAAGACCCCGAAACCGTTGCAAATTGGTATTATCTGAGGTTTCAAGGTCGAGGAGACCTGTTGCCCGAGCTATACTATATCGAAGACGAATTTATCGATGGAAATGAATTCAGCATTTTTTATGAAAAAATCGAAGACGAGGATGAAAACATTCAAGAATTCCAACCAGGTGACGTGGTCGATATTCAGTTTTACGGTATCTCTGAAGACTACTATAATTACTTGCAACTGCTCATTGACCAGTTTGATAGCGCAGGGGAACCTTTCAGTGCAACTCCCGTACCCTTAGTTGGAAATTGCATCAATTTGGACAATCCCGATAATATCGCTTATGGCTACTTCCGCGTGACGGAAAAAACCAGCGCTGCTTACACCTTTAATTAAAGGTTAGGCCAAAAAAATTGTTTTTGGTTGGATTGCTTGGAAAAGCGGACGCACTCCAAAATACCCCATTCGAAGTTCTGCTATTGCTGAGAATAGCGTAACTTCCGGTAGTATTTATAGGGTATGCTCCGCTTTTTTCGTAAAATCCGACAAAACGTATTGGCTGAAAAACAGTTTTCCAAGTATCTACTTTACGCTTTAGGTGAAATCATCTTAGTGGTCATCGGAATCTTGATTGCACTTCAAATCAACACTTGGAACGAGCGAAGAGAACTTTCCGACGAGCGTGAAAAGCTTATTGGCGCGCTCCTTTCAGATGCCGAAACCACTCAAAAACGATTAGAACAAGGGCTGAGCATGGCCGACCATATCAACCGCGATTTGCTCAGTTTTATGGAGATGATACAAAAGGAGACTTTGGAGATTTCCATAGATACTTTAAAGGCCCATACCAGTGCTGTTTTTCAAGTAGCGAACTTTACGCCTGCCATGTCCGCTTATGAAACGGCTTTGTCCACCGGTGATATTGGGTTATTGAAAAATGATGAGCTGTTAGACTCCTATATCCAATTCACGGATAATTATGAATGGTTCGCTTTGCACCAAAAAATTTCTGGTGATATGGTCTATATGGGAAGTGTGTGGAAGTTTCGAGAAAATCTATGAAGCTCACGGCTATTTATGTTCCAAATGGGGCAATATCCCGAACGTTTTGCCTTGTCAGATGATGCTTTTTATGCTGTATTGCGCGAAAAAGACACCTATGCCACTTTTGAAAGCATGCAATGGTTGGTGCGCAATCAATGGGAAGCTTTGAACAGGGCACATCTCGCGAATCAGACAATTATTGACCTACTACAAAACTTGCAATCGTCTTAAAAGACGTTTTTCAAAAAGAACTTTATGTACATTCCGCATCATTACGAGAATACCAATGTTGATGAAATCAAAGCTTTTGTGAAAGAGAATGGTTTTGGCATTCTTGTAAACCAAACAGACGGTAAGCCTTGGGCGACTCACATTCCGCTTGAACTAGAGCAAGGTCCAGACGGAAAAGACTATCTCGTGGGGCATTTGGCCAAATCGAATCCGCAGTCTAAGACCCTTACAGAAAATCAGGAAATCCTTTGCATTTTCAACGGTCCGCACACGTATATTTCGGCTTCATGGTATAATTCCGAAGAGGTCCCCACTTGGGACTACATTGCGGTTCACGTTTATGGCAAACCGCAACTCATGTCCGAAGCCGAAACCATGGAAAGCCTTCACCGATTGGTTGACAAGTATGAGGAACAATCGGAAAATCCGATTTCTTTACATGATATGTCTCCCAAAACCCTACGTCAGGTGAAAGGCGTGGTCGGCTTTAAAATTGCTATCTCAAAAATTCAAGCGGCGTATAAACTATCTCAAACCCGACCCGAGGACCATGAAAATATCAAAGCAGGGCTCCGGAAGCGCAAGGATGCCAATAGTCAAGACATTGCTGAACGGATTTGATTCAAAGGTTTAGTTTGCGTCAGAATACGAGGTTTCAGCCCATCCCGAATACCTTGGGTTGTCAATATGCATAATCCAAAGCTCTTCTTTGTACTTCCCTTTCATTTGGGATTCAAAAGCCGCATAAGCGTCTTCATTCTGCTGGAACTTGGCCAAATACACATAGTTTAATCCATTCTCAGGATTCGTAAAATACTCGGCATTCAAACCTTGGTCTTTCAATTTTTGCATGAATCGTTTTAAGTAGGCTTCATTTGAGAAAACATTAGCCACGATGTAATGTCCTTGCCCAATGCCTTCTAAATCCATATATTTTTCAACAGGTTTATAGGTGTTCTTTCCCTTTCTGTCTGCCTTTCTGCTCGCTTTTCTTACCGGCTTCCGTTTTGGGGCATTCGAAGCCAAATCAGTTTTGGCATAGGCTTTTTCCAAAGAATCCAAGTCGATGGTTTGCGCAAGATAGAGTTCTTGGGCCGCTTGCTCCACTCCCGGAAGTTTGTTACCCGTTTGACGCTTCACCATCCGCATTACCAACTCAAAACGACGTTCGAAATCACGCTCACGATGTTCTTCAATGGAATCCATGCGATAAATCAATTCATTGATAACAGCATAGTTATCTGCCTGTTGCTCTTGAAGTTTTTGCATCTGCTCTTCCCAGAAATACAAATCTTCTTTATTGGTGGGACGCAGTCTCGTTTTAGCCTTCAATTTGCTGGAGGATTTGTTCTCCGACTCACTATTATCAGCCAATAAGGTTTGTCCAACACCACCGTCTTCGTCTTGCTCTTCATCATCGGAAGCAATGGCATTTTTGGTCAAGTTTGGCACAAAGGAGAACGCAATCGAAACTTCATGGGTTACCCCAAGGTTATTGAGGTTGCTACCGGTATTTTTCTCAAAATTATATCCAAACGAAAGTCTACGATTCAGGTTGAAACCTGTTCCGGCAGAAAGACCATAGAATTGGTCATACCCGCCTTGCAACCATCCGAGTTTAGGCAAATCCAGAATAAGGCCACCACCAAAAATTGCGTTTTGTCCACCTTCTACCCTTGCTCTAGCCAAAGGCATCAAACGGCCGTCTTCAAAAATTCCAGCACCATGTTCAAAGCTGTGGGAGTACTGTAAGTGACCCGAAAAGATTTTGTCATTTGTTTCAGACAACGATTCGCCAGATTTTAAGTCGTAATCGAACAAGTTCTGAGCAAATACACCAACATCAAATTTTCCAAGAGAAAGATTCATACCCGGCTGTATCGAAATAACCGATGTCTGTGCGGCATCGTTCAAAACAGGGTCATCCTCAAGGGCAATCGCTCGGTCTGCATCCACATTACTCACATAATAGGGTATGTTAACCCCAAAACTTAGGTTGGTGTTTTGACCCAACTTCACGCCATGAGCGTAGTTGGCCATAACCCCAAGATTGGTGATAATACCTTCTTGCTGGTTGTACAAACTTAGTCCCATACCAATGCGGTCATTGATTCGGCCACTATAACTCAGAAAGTAATTCTGATTATTGTCGGCAAAATCAGCACCTTGGCTCCGGTGAAAAAGATTGACATACGATTTGTTTTCGCGCACCGCAGAAAACGTAGGGTTAATCAAAAACCTATTGAATTTCAACAAGTTTTGAAAAGGAACATCGTAGCTCACATAAGGATTACTTTCTTGGGCTTGGGTATGTTGAACCAAACCAAAAGTCATAAAACTTAATACAATACTACATTTGAAGATTTGCGCAATGCGCCTTGTTAGGGGGAATAGAATTGAGTCCATAGCCTTTCATTTTAAGTAGGGTTTAGGGACCTGCAGGGGAACAGGTAATGTTAAATTACTTAGTGCAAGATTTGGGGGCCTACAATAAGAGTTGTACTATTATTTCACAATCAATATTAGATATTATGTCGTTAAAGTCCCAATTTAATCGATGAAATGCATTCCTTTTAACGAAAGTATACTTCCATTCAACTAAGCATTCAAACGATTTAACGACAGTTCAAACCCGGCACAAACCCTTACAGGTTGTCCAATTGGTTGCTTTTGCCATCGGTACTAATCGTCCAGAAAAAGCCGACAAAGAAATAACTGTCCGCAGCAGGGGTTAAAGCCCTTCTATCGAAAATTCCATCTACGTTTGGGGTATTCGCATATAGGTAGTCATTGATGTTTTTGAAGCCCAAAATGTTACTTACAGAGAAGTACAGAATCTTCTGTTGGTCCAAAAGATAAGACCAGTTAAAGCTTAGATTGTTCATGGAACGGGTCTTTTCGTTCAAGAATCCGTCGATGTTAGGGTTGGTATACGGACGGCCCGAACCATACATATAGGAAAGTCCAATTTGTGACTTTAAACTGTCCACCCAATATTTGGTAACTACGGAGAAATTGTGATTTGGAGCAAAATTAGGGGTAGCGGATACGGGAAAGTTGCGATAATCCCGCTCAGTATCGAGATAAGAATAAGATATCCAATAATCCAAATATTCAATGGACTTGTTATCGCGCCAGAAGATATCTAAGCCAGCAGCATATCCTTTTCCCAAGTTGTCGAAAGTTGAAGTAAAAAGCGGTAGCTCTGTATCAAATTTGATTAAACCATCGTAATCCTTGTAATAGGCTTCGGCCCGAAAGGTTTTGCCATTGTTTAAATATTGATAGTTAAGAATGTAATGCGAAGTCTTTTCGCTCGCTACACCGGGGTTGAAGCGTAAAACCTCATTCAATGGGTTTTGGTAAAAATCCCCGTAGGCCAGACTGAATTGTCCGTTTTCACTGGATTTGTAGGCTAGCGAGACCCTCGGCATAAAGTTGAAATCTTCCAATACGCTACTATATTCGCCCCGTAATCCTAGTTTCAGTGCGAAATCATTACTAAAAAAGATATCACTTTCCGCAAATGCACCGTAAAGGTCATCTTTAAAGCCATTGATACTTTCAAAACCATCTGCATCCCTAAAATCCTCATCATAATTGATGCGGAACCATTCCGTACCCACGCTCATGTTGAAGCGGTTGCTAAACGTCTTTTTCACTTTGAGTTTCGTATGTGAAGCCGTTTCCCGAGCATCGATAGCATTGTTTTCCAAGCCGATATCATTATTGTCCCACGAAATGGAGGCACCACTATATAGGGTCCAATCGTTTTCAAAAAAGTGTTTGTATGAAGTATTGAAATACAGGTTGTTGTTGGTTAGGCGAAACTGCACAAAGTCTTCAAAATTGATATCTTCTTGCTCGATATCTAGGTTGGCTTGATTAAAGCCTGTGTAGAATTTGAACATATTGTTTTCTCCTTTGCTTCGAAACACGGCTTCTCCAGAAATAGATTCATAAGGGCTGTTCCAACGAATGCCTTGGGTGGAAGGTATCAAAGCTTCATAAGGTGATAAATTGATATAACTAGTGTTGACACTTAAAGACTGGTCACCCCAAATTTTAGTGTGTCCCACACCTCCCCCCACGGACATGATGGAAATATCCGTCTTCTCCTGGTCGGGAAGGTCAGTAGTATTGAGCAACAAAACTCCTGAAAGGGCTTGGCCATATTCTGCAGAGTATCCTCCAGTACTAAAAGTAATTCCTTTAAATAGGAAAGGTGAAAACCGACCTCGGGTTGGAATGTTATTCGCCGTAGCGTTAAAGGGTTGAAACACGCGAAGTCCATCAATAAACACTTGGGTTTCGGTTGCATCGCCACCTCGGACAAAGAGTCGTCCATCTTCATTTACTGTAGTAGTCCCGGGAAGCGTTTGTAGCGCTGCCACGAAATCTCCTGCTGCCCCTGCTGTGGTAACAATATCCAAAGGTTTCAAAACGGATACCTTAGAGTTGTCTCCCGCCTCGAAAGTTCCTGCTGTAAGGGTTACTCCGGTTAAAGCGTTGACCGATTCACGTAGTACGAGAGTGACATCCTTAAAATAAGTTACATCCCCGACCTCATAATGGGGTTCAAAAGATAGCATGGAAACCACCAAGGTTTGTGTTCCTTCCTCGGTGGTCTCGAAACTAAAGGTCCCTGATTCGCTGGTTGATGCGCCATCATAGGTGCCTTCCAAGTAAACATTGGCGCCAATAACAGGGTTATCCTTGCTATCTATCACTTTTCCGGAGATAAGCGTTTGGCCCTTAATGGTTGATAAAGTCAGTAAGAAGACCAAAAGAATTGTACTACAGTTTTTCATGACGGTTCGTTATTTGATGGCTCAAAAGTCATGATTGGGTTTCTTGCAATCCATTTTTAAATACCCAATTGCAGAAAACAAAGGATGAATTGAAAACCCAAAATCCAGATTACAGTTCGGATCAAAAAATCAACATTTCGGTCGGTTCAAATTGAAACATAATACGCTTTACCGGAATTTTGGGGCATAGAAATCAAAAAAATAAAACATGAAAACACTAGCATTGACCCTTAGCCTATTCGTAATTAGTTTTATCTCTTTTGGGCAAGATTCAGAAGGTATTGCCATCACTGTTACCATTGACAACGTATTAAACGATAATGGTAAGGTAATGGCCAGTTTGCATACTGCGGATACTTTTATGAAAGCTGAAGGGGTTAAGGTAGCCGAAAGTAAAATTAGTGAAGGAAAGGTAACATTGACTTTTGAAAATGTACTTCCAGGAAGCTATGCCATTATGGCCATGCATGATGAAAATGAAAACAGTCAAATGGACTATCAAAGCAATGGAATGCCTAAAGAAAGCTATGGTATGTCAGGAAATGATATGAGTTTTGGCCCGCCTACCTTTACCGATGCACAATTTGAAGTTGCAGACAAAGACTTGGAATTCAATATTCGTTTTTAACAACCCAACCAATATTTATAAAACCATCATTCGGCTTGCTGAGTGGTGGTTTTTATAATTTATATTGATTTTAAAACATTTTTTAATAGATTTTGACTATTATTGTGATGGCAAAAAAATACTATGACCATCACACAATTACAGTATGTTTTAGCGGTTGCCGAACACAGAAATTTCACCTTGGCAGCCGAAAAGAGTTTCGTTACCCAACCTACATTGAGTATGCAAGTGCAAAAGCTGGAAGATGAACTTGATATCTTGATATTCGACCGAAGCAAAAAGCCGATTTCCATTACAGATGTAGGACAAAAAATAGTAGCCCAGGCTAAGAATATTGTCGCTGAGGCCGAACGCATTAAAGATATCGTCGACCAAGACAAAGGTTTTATTGGTGGTGATTATGTGTTGGGTATTATTCCCACCGTCATGCCCACCTTGCTTCCTATGTTTTTGAATACTTTTATTATAAAGTATCCCAAAGTTAATCTGATTATCAAGGAGCAATCCACACAATCCCTTATCAAAAATATTTTGGATGGACATTTGGATGCGGGTATTGCTGCTACTCCTTTGGAAATCGAATTCATCAAAGAACGTCCTTTGTATTACGAACCCTTTATGGGTTATGTTCCAAACAACCACCGTTTGGCACCCAAAGAAGAATTGGATACTGAGGATTTGGATGTAAGCGACATTTTGCTTTTACAAGATGGACATTGTTTTCGTGATGGCGTTATCAATTTGTGCCAAGCTCCTGCGAACTTAAGGGATGAAAAGTTTCAGATAGAAAGTGGAAGCTTTGAAACCTTAGTGAGTTTGGCCGACGAAGGAATGGGCATGACCCTGTTACCCTATTTGAATACATTAGAGATTGATACCCACAAAAGAGAGTTACTCAAGCCTTTTGTAAAACCCACACCTGCAAGGGAAATCAGTTTAATTTACCACAAAAGCGAGCTAAAAATTCAGATTACAGAAGCTTTAAAGGAAGTTATTTCGGGAATTGTTCGTGGTGCCATTGCTTTTCAGGATGTCAAAATCATTAGTCCAATTAGCAAAAACTAATGGGCCCAAAAAAGGCAAAAGAAAAGGCCGCAGTAGCGGCCTTTATTTTTTTAGTTATTCTGTTTGATAAGCAATAAGCTGGGTTGTAACTCTGGTTTATCAACAATAAATTGCTGTAACCAGATTTTGAGTTCTTCAATTTCGTTGGGCAGTAGCCGCGAAACTGCTTTTTTTAATTCTTTAGCAAAGAGTCGCGCATCAAAACTCACCTTTTGCAGGACCGTTTTGCTGTAATCTAACATAGCTCTGGGCATAAAAATTTGCTTATTAAGTTAAAGGTGCTGTTATAAAGTTAGGGAAAAACCCACTTTTGTTTAGCTTTCTTTCGTTAAAAATTAAATAATTTGCTGTTAAACCAACAGATTTTGAAAATCAGGAAAGACAAATCATTTTCATTTAATATTCTCAAAATCAGTGTTTTAAGTTCAATTCTAGTACTTACCAGTTGTGCAGGACCACGTTTAAGCATAGTGAGCACTACTTTGGACAACGACAATTTTGTTAAATCATTGCACGGCTGGGTGGTTTTTGACCCTGTAAAAGAAAAAGTTATACACAATGCTTCGGGACACCGGTACTTTATTCCCGCAAGCAACACCAAAATTGCGACGCTTTATGCAAGTCATGTACTCATTGCACCAAACAGTCCAGCATTGGAATACCTAATTAAAAACGATACCCTGTATTTCAGGGGCACCGGTTACCCTGCATTGGCGCATCCAACAGTTACGGATTCTGTTATCCTACCCTTTTTAAAATCCAATAAAAATATGGTTTGGGTAGAACGCACTTCGAAGGATGACCGTTTTGGTCCAGGATGGGCTTGGGAGGATTTTGACCGGTATTTTTCCGTTGAAAAATCAGTGTTCCCCATTTATGGCAATGCATTGACTGTTGCGAATGCTGATTTCAAAACAGCACGACCCCGTTTTTTTCAGGATAGTATTAATACAGCCACGCAAGGGTTCAGAAGAGCCGAACATCGAAATCAGTTTTATGTACCCGAACGGTTTTCTGATACCTTGACCATCCCATTAAAGGTTTCCAAAAAACTCACACAACAACTACTTGAGGAATTAACTCAGAAAAAAATGGCTCTTGGCAAGGGGATTGATTTTTCGCAGAAAAAAGTACTTCCTGGTGTTCCAACCGATTCAATTTTAAAAGAAATGCTATGGAAAAGTGATAATTTTTTGGCGGAACAACTTTTAATCATGGCTTCCTCTACCCTATCCGATACCTTAGGCACTCAGTTGGCGATAAAACATGTCCTAAGTGGCCCTTTGAAAGACTTTAAGGATGCACCACGTTGGGTGGACGGGTCGGGTTTATCGCGGTACAATCTTTTTACCCCCATGTCATTTGTTCGAATATTGCAAAAACTACAACAGGAAATCCCAGAAGAACGATTGTTGACCCTGTTTCCCAATTGGACCGCCAACGGTACCGTAGAGCAGCCCAACCCTGGGGTTCATTTTATATATGCCAAGTCAGGTTCCATGGGAAATGTATATAACCTAAGTGGATATCTCAGGACAAAGTCTGGGAAACTTCTGATTTTCAGCTTTATGAACAACAACTTTAGAATTC
>ERZ1740062.1048-NODE-1048-length-12025-cov-5.280702_pt1 | contig 12025 bp, 9 predicted proteins | sample MGYA00581741_ERZ1740062 | MGnify/ENA primary metagenome ERZ1740062 (study PRJEB43018, sample SAMN04849747) | marine metagenome | isolation source: floating plastic debris | place: Pacific Ocean | collected 2008-09-01 | study: EMG produced TPA metagenomics...
TCCCACTTAAAAACCCAGATCTTCAGTCTTCCGAAAAGACAGGTACCCCCCCCTAGAATGGGATACCGCTTGAAAATTAGATGCAACAACTCAAACTGACAGTCAGCTTGCTTCGTCCAATTTGGAGGATGCACACTCGGTATTTACAAAAACACATCAGTTGTCACTATCCGACTCTGCATAAATTGGAGTATCATCCTCAGCGTATCACTCTTAGGCCTAAATCTATTTCAAAATCACTTTCCATTGGTACAACAAACAATACTGACAAAGACAAATCTTTAGAGTGAGACCGATCCGGTGACATATTTTTGTGGGACACAAATTTACCCATTCTTTACCAACCCCACATGATTGTAGCCAAAGGAAATTTACAAGTACCTTCATCAGCTTCAGTTGTTTCGGAAAAAAACCGCTGGTGATGCATCATGGGCATATATTACCACCCACGACTGACGGCTAATTATGTGAGTTGTCCCCTCAAGATAACTACGTCAAATAAAAAAATATTCAAAAAATTTAAAATTCGTAGTTAATGCCAAACAAGGAGTCCATTATATGGATTTTCAAGGGTGCTGAGTCCAAAAAATGGCATTTATTTTGTGCTAAAACCACTCATTCACTGTGTTTTGGTCTGGTTTTTATCCGAGGTAAGCTCAATACCGCAAATAGTAGTGGGCGGAATTCCCGGAAATATACACCACTGTATGGTATGGTATGCAGTATGGTAGTGGTATTGGCATATTTAAATCCGAAAGTGTTGATAAAAAACACTTTGCCATCCAGTGTTGGGCTGCACATTGTACTAAGGATATCCTGTATTCTAACACGGCCGTCGGCAGCTTCGATGGAGCCCTGAACTCCGTGACTCATGATGATGACAATGAGCGCTGATATTTCGTCTTGGTCTTGAGCATATCTGATGGCATCGAACATGAGCTGCTTTGATACTCTCGCATTGTCACCTTGAATTTAGGGAACACCGCCTCAAGCTGAAGCCTTTCAGCGTCTGCATTTTCTCGGTCCAAAGTTGAGTACATCATAATGACGGCTGGTGGTGTCGGAAGATAGTAGAAACCTTCTTGCGCAACGGACCATTCTAATAGGCTAGCTATCTCAAAAGATTGTGCTAGCTGTTGAGGTATTTTGTCGGCGTAATTTTTGGTAGACAACAGTTCATTTCTAAGATGGCTGTCCATGGCATCGAGCACAATGTTTAGGGTAGATTTCTCTTCATGTCTTGCTAAAAGATGAATTATGGTGTCGCCATATTGATATCTTTCTGCCGTAAGACCCTTGATGCCTATAAGAGTAAGGAAATGATCAAATTTTAGTAGTGTTAGGCTTAAGCCAGAACCGAAACTTTGTATTCATGAATCTCAAGCAGTCTAGGTTTCAGTCAATACAAAACCTTCCGGTTTATCCTGATTTGGAACCAAAATGGTAACGGAATGGAACCGAACTGGTACCAAAATGAGAAAGATGCAAATAATCCCCTAAAAATTCAGTATCGGCCCATCACTCAATTTTTGGCGAAAATGATAAAAATTGCCCTCAGAAATTTGAGTCATTTGACTAGAAACCTGAAACCAACACCCATAAACAGGTATACTTAAAATTGGGAGTTGAAAAAGTGAGTCCAGAGGGAAACGTAAAAAATAACATCACTCATTACTGAAATTGGGACAAACTGAGATTAAACTCAATGTTGAGGCAAAATAACTTAGGGTAGAAATTGTCTATTGTTTTTTTGTAGCCATATCAATATTATTAACACTTGGGAATTTTATGCACCCGCCACCCATTCTTGACTTTACACCTTTCTATCGTCCATTATCATTCATTTATGCAGCTTCTTCCATTTTATAACACCTGGCAAATGATTATGAACTTAAAAAAAATCTGTATGAAGTTGATAGATTTCCCTAGTGAAAACTTACTGCCACGTAGATCTATCACTCTGGAATGTTTTAGTGTTTTTACTTTCTCCTCAATCCACTGATGGTTTTGACTCTTGACCACATTTAGAAGCTGAGTGGGTACAGCGGAGTTCCAACATAGAATAATCCTAACAGCATCTACTCGAGATAGGGTGTCAATTCTTTCCAACCAATTGCACCACCCATCCAAATCTAAAGCAGCAGCTGCGGTGTCATAAAATTCTGTGTCTATATCAACCAAGCAAGGGGCAATAATCTGAAGTAACCTATGAATGCCACATGATTGAAGCATAAGTGGATGCTTCCCATACAGTCCACAGCCAACGCCTTGTGCAAAGCAGTCATACCATCAGTGCTTTTTGTGCACAGTATTTGGTAACAGGCTTGTTTGTTTGGTAAGCGACCTAGGAAATGCTTCAGGACAATTGGTAATGACCCAGCAGTGAGGTGAATGGGTGTCAGACCCAAGCAATTCTGCACTTTGAATAGTTCAAGCCTCTCTTGCTCAGGGACCATTTGTGTAACCTGACGAAGCGCAGCAAAGCATTTATGATTACCAGCCATTATATGCATCGGTGAATGTCCATCCTCGCGCTTTACTTTTAGCAATTCCACTAGTCCTTCTCTTGGTACTAACTTCAGCAGTTCTATAGTGGGGCCTTCTACCGTGTATATATTTTTGTGCATAATCGCATTCCCTTTCCGATCTTTTGCCATCAGCATTGTTGCTCTATCAGAGTCAGGAACACTGTCCATAATAATCTGAACCTTATGCATGACTTCTTTGACCATATGGGAATGCCAATCAGCCCAATCAGACCAATCCAATAATCGTTCGGCTGCTGTGTGCAATACTGTACTGCCACTCGATGTTCTCACATTTAGGATGGCACAAAGTTTGATATGTCCCTTCAAAGGTCTAAGAAGCTGCTTCAGCAAAAAAGCTCCATTTGAGTTGACGGCCGTTAGATGTAGGGGTGTCTGTCCAGTATCATCCTGTACCATTAGGACGTTAACAAACTTATCCAACCCAATGCATATAATAAGTTCATCGACACGGAGGTTGGCATTTTTCATATGGTCCGAGGAGCTTGCGACCCTACCACCTACAAAGAACTTCATTTGCCCAAATATTTTATGGAGTGGTGTGCACCCCATGGAATCCCGCAGCAAGAGCAAAGTTTCCCTCTGCTGTTCGTCTAACATTTCTAATATCAGAACGAAAGCTGGCATACTGCTCACTTGATGCACTGCTGAGTCTCCTAAGCGGTCTACTGCGGTCAGAAGATTGAGGCGCTGAGGCTTGGTTACACAGCTCAAAAGCTTACAAAGTTTTGTGTCCAACCAGGATATATGCCTATTTGATTTGTAATCTTCTGCTTCCCCATAGATGGGTGCACGATATTCCACAAACATGACATCGCTTAGAAAAGTTGACGCTTCAGCAACCTCTTTGAGGGTGTCAATCAGATGATGGAGTAGGTTTCGATCGTACTCATAAAGAGGTAATTTCAGCAAGGTCTGCTGCTCATGAATGCTATGAAAGCTGTTTAACACGGCTTGAAATGATGATTGGGTTTCTAGGGCACATTCTAAAACAGTAACGCCATGCTTATCTTTGCTCCGAAGGACGTTGACTTTTTCCTCATATGACAACCCCGAAAACGCATGTTCAACAATATCTGCAAAACCAGGAAGTTGAGCCAGCTTGCTGATAACAGGCTGTTTGTCAACATTTATAAGAAGTAACATTCCGAGCATGAACTGTTGTTCTGGGTTGAGTGTTTGTAGTATTTGCATGAGCACATGACCATGATGTATGTAATGCAGTGGCGTGTTGCCCCAGTCGTCCAACACTTCGAACATGGCTCTATCCTGCTTGAGTGTCACAACCTCCAGAATGCAGCATAGCGGAGTATCCTGGAATGCCACTTTGGTTGCTTCAAAACCCTGGTCAACTACCTGTGACCTATTGATCAAAATCTTTTTCAGACGTTCTGCTGGTCCTAAACTCCTGCTAAAGAAGTCATATTGTGTGTTTTGATATGTGTGCTGGATAATGCAAAATGACTTGTGGTCTTCATCATAACCCAGATGATCGATTGCTAGGTGTAGCAGCGTTGTTTTGATTGAACATAATGGTTTTGATGAAGTAGGGGCCGAGAAAACCTTGAGTTCAAATTTCTCAGAAGTTAATGCATGTAGTAGCAGAAGTTTTTCAGTCTTTGGAAATGAGCGAACAATCAGCCAGAATAGTTCATGATGGGGAGGATGAAGTGTCAGAGATTCCAAAAGAGGAGAATTGAGTTGGCTTTCTTTTGGTTGGCCCACCAGCAGACGCAGCTTCATTTCAGTATCCAAAGTGTCCATGATAAGATTAAATTGATTTGAGCAGATGTGGCGGTCCATGTCGGAGTCTCCGTAGCATACGTACAACAGGTACTGCAGCCATGCTCCACTAAATTTGTGACGCTGCAAGATATTCAACCTTTGCTCCGCAGTTAGGTTTTCTATCATAGTCAGCACCAATAGAAACCTCTGCTCAGCTCTTAAAGCGTTGCTGTGCATAAACGCTGCACATACAGGGAGGGCACCATGATGAAATGATCTCCTTGGATGAGTTTTCATTTCAGCCGGGGTAAAGAGAACATTGAGCCGGTCATGTTTGTCCAAATACTGCAAAACACAGCTCAACATTTGCGGTGTCCTTGCATAATAGATTGCAGGATACCTGAGATCTTTAGAAGTTAATATTGCTTTTCTCTCAATTGGCTCGTGAGGCTCCAAAATACTTTCCAGTCTGTCGATGTCATCATGAAGCAGACCTAATATGACATCTGCAATGTATTGGCACCACGTGTCGCTGGCTAATTTACGTTGATAGGCTTCCCGCAACTCTAACTGTCGAGAAGCTGATGTATTCGGATCAAATATGATGACTGTTTCTGTCATGCTCAAGTCTTTATGCTCTTCATCGAATTTAATGCTAATAGCTTATCAAAGCTGAAAAATCAAACAAGTGAAACCAGCTCGCAATTTCTCCACAGCAAGCAGCTATTCCCTATACAGATTTTTCATGTAAAGAATTGCTGCGCAAAAGTGCTTTTAGGGCATCCAATTGCTCAAGAATATTGATTTGGATTAGAAATTGCCAATTGAATTGTTTGAATAATCAAAACAATACATCATAATATTTATCTTCAAACATACTTCATAAAAACTTTTCCGAATGAGCAAATAAATAAATTGTTGTGAGCAGTTGCCTAGCAAGTTGTCACACTTGATTACATCAGACAAAAACTGCAGGGCAGCTCAGTGCGTCACAATTGAGAACTTTCAAACGTGGCCAATATTGACAGCATTATCATTCTGTGACTGCAACAGGCGGTGGGCTTTTCAAACAATAAAAGTGTGAATGCTGGACTCACAAAGGACTAGCAAAGACTTTGGCCGTGCATACAGCAATAAAGTTTGAGTTGTTGATTAGTATTACACCATGATGAATCGATTTCCCTGCAGTTTGCTATTCATACTGAACTGGTAAGAGCTGTATGAATGCAAGCAAATAACAAAACCATGATCGTGGCACTGTCTCTACTCATATCTTGTGCTGTGCAGAACAAAAAATATTCATCACCATCAACATTAATCTTCATCAATTTGACACCTTGAGGTTGCTAATATTTAAAGTAGCTAATTTATACTTACTTCGATAAATAAATGTTTGTATTAATAGAGAGAAAATCAAGTAGCTAAATTGAAACTTGATATTTAATCTGGAAACCCTAAAGCTAAAATTTCTGCATCAAGAGCAGGACCTAACAGAAGAGAATGCTGCAAGACAATGATCCACAATAAATCCAGTCAGCCATTATTGTACAAGAATATCAATGCTCGGCAATGCCATTCATGTAGGCTACATTCAAACTCTAAACCAAACAATTCCTTTGTGACCAAAAAAGTTCAATAAGGCTCCGACAAGCAACTACGAACTTATATTTAAAACATTTCTACCCATTAGACATAATTGAACAAAATAGAGCCCACTAAAGATGCAATCCCGGACGCACGAACACAAAACTATCCATATGGGTAAACATTGCTCAGGCATAGCCTCTCTGTCAGTGTCGAGTACAGTTCTGGCATCTGATCTGGCACTTCTTTTCGGGCATGACCAAGTGTGTCTAGACAAGCCTGATAAATGTCACCATCCTCTGATAGTTGCAACTTATCAGAGAATGTTGACACCATGGAGTTATCATTGTCCATACTTGCACCAACAGAGGCCACCATTGTTAAAGTATCTCGATAGTGCAGAGATGCGAGTTGGCTTGCCTGTGACTCCAATGACGAATGTAAACCTGTGATTGAGGCGCTTCCTCGAGCTTGACAAGCCTGAATCATTAAGACCTAAAATGAGCAAAAGAAACAATCTAACTGTGACGGGGGGAACGCATAGTATAAAGAAAGCGAATGTGCGAACCGCTTGTTTTTGTCTAGGTCTCATAATGCAGGCACAGATAAGATATATCTGCACCTGTGTGTGTCACAAGTGACGATACTCCATAGTGGGAATTTTTTAGCCGGTTTGGGCTGTATCAACTTTCATTCAGAGAATAAGAACAAGCTTTTGACACCAAGTTGTGGTATAAACGCTAACAAGATGTTGTAAGGCGGTGCAATACCTTTGGTTTGCCGTCCAAGATTGGACTGCACATCGTTTCTAAAATGTCCTGAATTCTCACAGACCCATTTGTGGCTTCTACTGCACCCTGACCTCCATGTCCAATAACACAGACAACCAGAGCTGACACGTCGCTTTCCTCTTGAGCTCTTCTGATAGCATCAAATGTAAGCTGTTTCGTAGGATTTTTGTATTGAAAGATCCTCAGCTTGTATTTGGTGAATGACGCGTCAAGCTGAAACAGGTTACAATCCTCATTTCTTTCGACGTCAGTTGAGTGCATAAGAATGACCACAGGTGGCGACGGAAGATAATAAAATCCACTTTGCTGCACTGACCATTTCAACAATTCAGCAATTTCAGAAGATTGCGCCAGCTGTCTGGGAGTCTTTTCTGCGTAGTTTTTGAGACTGAGCGTATCATGCCGGAGTTCAGCGTTCATAGCTGCTAGGACATTACTGAGTGCTACTTTCTCTCCCAGTCTGACAAGAAGATGGACAATCGTGTCACCGTACTGATACCTTTCTGAAGTTAACAACTTGATGTCTGAAAAAGGATGAACAACTTTTTTTATTTGAATGTTGGTGAAAAAAAGTGATTATAATAAAATTAGCCCATGACAATGCACAACATAATCAACATGCATGAAGATGTGGGAAAGTGCAGAAAAGATCATTTTTATCCATTTGCAGTATTTTGTTGTGGTGTTTGTTGACAGTGGCTGAGTTCGGGAGTGAATTTACAGTATTGCTGTTTGAATTTTTAGCATGAGAAAGTAGTAAGATGTGTGATTTAGAAAATATCCCTTCTCCAGGTCATACTAATGAGTGGTCTTGGCCCAGCTATTATTGTATCATTCTTGCCCTGGAATCTGGAAAAGCCATCCAACACTAACACAGCCACAACTCTAATTTTTCACCATGTTTCTTTCAAATCATTTTACGCTTGGTATTGTCACATGCTAGATGAGTAGCCTTTTTTGTGTACCAGTTTTCAGGCAGGAATTCCTTTTTTAAGGATTTTACCCAGGCAGGGAATGGGTTTTTTGGCCCCAGCCACATATAGGGACATGGGAATGACTTTTGGGAATCTCCAGACATCAAAAGTTAGCTCAAAATGTGGTGCCCAACAATGGGTAGCCACCGGGTGGATTACTGGATTAGACATACCTTATTGGTTTCGTTTTGGCAATGAATCATGACTTACCCTCTTTCAGATGGTGCGTCCTTGAATGGTGAAGGGAGCTGACTTTATCACCGATCTGCTGATGAGCTTGAAGTTTCACTTCGTCAACAAGGTCTCTCGAGATATTCAGAGGACTCCAACACAAAATCATCTGAATGACATCATTTTAAATCAAGCCAATTCTCTGCAGCCAGTCCTTTAACGGTGTTGCACCTTCCATAGCAATAACCGCCATTGCTTTGTGAAAATCTTCCAAGCTTGCTCTTGGGGCAAGAATTCCAAGCAAAGAATCGATACCACAAAACTCGACCATGTAATGGATGCTCTCCATGCATTCAACAGCCAAGGCCTTATGCAAAGTTGTCATACCATCAGCATTCTTTGTTTGAAGCAACTCGCAGCATACCTTTTTGCTTGGTAATTGGCTGAGTACATGCTTTAGGATCATTGGCGATTCGGCGGCTAGATGGATTGGTGCCAAACCTGAGCAATCCTGCTCTTTGAACATATTTATTCTATCGCTCTCCTGGATCAATTCCGTTAGATGATGGAGTACACTGAGGTATCTCTGATTGCGTGTCATAAGGTGAGTCGGTGTTGAACCATCACTTCGTTTGACCATGAGCACTTTGGGTCTATCTTGCATGGGAATCATTTTGACCAGTTTGAGAACTAGTTCTTCCATGTGGTATGCGAGTTTGTGTATGACTGAATCTCCAGCACAATCAGCGGTTGTGAGAGCTGCTACCCGATTGTGAGTTGAGACACCCTCCAGAAGGAGTATCACTGTCTTCATCTTGTCCTTGTCGATCATACTTTCATTTTCAGTTCTATAATGATGGTCATCGATGTTTTTGTTTATTCCATGCACTGCAGCGTGCATGACAGTGATACCTTGCCAAGTTGTTACTTGTAAAATTGTTTGCAACTGCTGACGGTCATGGGTGCAATCAAGCACCTGTTTTGTCAAATGAAATGCATCTTTTCTGTAGACTAAAAGATGAAGAGGCGTACATCCGCTGTTTTCCTGCTTATTTAGAAGTTCAATGAACTTATCTTGACCAATACATGCTATTAATTCTGGCACACGAAGATTACCCCTGTCGGTTTTCTCTTCCTCTCTCTCAAGCGACAGCATTGTACATATTCTAGGACCCTCGTATACCTCGGTTCTAAACAAATGCAATGGAGTGAATCCTTCTCCATCCCGTAGGCTTAGCATGTGGGCTCTCTGAGGTTCATCAATCATTTTGAGGATGAGTACAAGGACTGTCATACTCTTGGCCAGATGGAGTGCTGATCTACCATTGCAGTCCTTTGTCGCAAGCATTCCAATGCGATGAGCCATACCCATGCTGTTGAGTAGATAGAAGACCTTTGTATCCTGCCAACGCTTTTTTTGGACTTTATATGTTAAAGCTGGTCCTCTTTCGTGTAGTTCTACAAAAACACTGTCCTCCAACGATGTTGTGTAGCCGCGTGCGTCAGTGATGTATTCTTCAATTTCACTGATGACATTGTGTAGTATATTCTGCCCATACGGATAAATCGGCGTTTTCAGAACAGCTTGCCACTCATGGTCTGACAAGAAGCTTTCCTCTACAGCTTTTAATGTGTCTGCATTTTCTAGAACGCTGTCCAAAACTGTGACTGAAGTTGCTCCCTGCTTCAAAAGCATACACGCCTTTTCTTCACTGGAGAAACTTGCAAATATATCTGGGGAAATTTTTGCGAAACCAGGATTCTCAAAGAGAGTGCTGATAACTGGTTGCCCATACTTATCCTCGATGAATAGGACTTTTTGCCAAGACTCAGATTCTAGGCCAAGGCCTCTTATGAACTGTGCAAAAATATTAGCATGGTGAATGTAGTGCAGTGGAGTCTTACCGTAGCCATCACAAACCATCAACATTGATTCAATTTGTTCTGGAGGACATCCGCATGTTGGCCTTCTTATTCTCATGTTCCGCTATTATGTATAGTTTACTGTCTTCATCATAGTCAAGATAATCAATCGCACGATGCAAAAGTGTTGTTTGCACCCAAATACTATCACTGTTGGCGGGTCTGGCGCAGTACTCGAATTTCTTGATGAACAGTTGCGTGTTGCGTACATTTTCCGGGATTGAGTTGATTAAACAATTGAATAGTTTGTGATGTGGAGGCTTCAGAGTCAGAGTTTCAACAAGGGGAGATATGTTTCCCAATTCAGGTGTTTTAGAGTCGATACCCGATGTCAGGAGCTGCATTTTGTGGTCAGTATCAAGACGATCAGTGATTCGCTTCAATATATCGGGATTGACAGGATTATAAGAAGAGTCACCAAGGAAAAAGAATGATGCATATTTCAGCCATGAGCGATTGGCAAAGAAGGGATCAATTGCTATCAGTTTCAGCCTCTGTTCAGCGTTGAGGTTGTCAAGCATTGTCAGAAGCAGAGAAAGTCTTCTCTCAGCTGACATGTAGGTGTTAGCACCAGGGTTAATAATTGCAGAATACTGAGAGATAGCGAGACCAAAATGTTTCTGGTATGAGCGTGGAACACGTTCGATAAAATCACTGGATGCATGGAGAGCATCAAGGCGATCCTGTTCATCTAAACATTGTAGAACACACTCCATGGCCTCATTTGTCCGCGCATAATATATGGCAGGATATTTCAACTTGTCAGACATCAGAATTGCTTTTCTATCATCTGGTTTATGAGATTGCAAAATATTTCTTACTCCCTTAATGTCATTGTGCAGCAAGAATTCAGTGACATTGGCAATCTTACTGCACAGTTCGTCTGTGGCGATTTGGAGTTGATACGCTTCCCATGGTTCCAACACCCTGGTAGTAGTAACTATCCCATCCGAAGTTGTGACACAGTGGTGCATTTTTGTTTCTGTGGTCTATTGACGACTTCAATGCCAAAGTAGAGCGATCACAGCTAAAGAGAGCAAAAACAGGATGACATTCATATGATACAAGCACTGACTGATTGTTCTCAATGTACGTCAGGCTCCTCAAACAGTATTAATCATCATAAAGCCTTACAATATCAATTCCAATAATATTTCCTTCCGGTTGAGTAATTGGTTTGTGATTCCCACTTTTAGACTTGTTATCTTGGTAAACACCACTGTCTTCCGTAAACCGACTGCTCGATTTAGCATATATAGGCCTTCGCATATATAAGTGCATGTATATCTAAATCACTAACATTTGAGAGTTTAAACGCATAAAGCTTGAGACTACTGCTTATCTCTTACAAATTTTGCACCTGTCATTTTTGACTTGATGCAAAAAACAGCATTTTATGGCTTATATTAATCTTGAGAGGAATTGTCCGTAATTTCTTTTGCATATTTCCAAGCGGGAATGGATGGCCATGGATGATATTAACGCTGTGATGTTGGAGCGGAAGCGCAAAAGTGTGATACAAAACTTTGCGCCCAAAACTCCTGATTTCATTTTTACAAATTATACTCATCAGTATTTAGAAAAGTTAGAGGGTGACTTGGAAAGATTAAATGCGCGTGTGACCTGAGTGGGATGAATGTGACTTACCTGTTCCTGGTCCTGTAATAGAGGTAGGCACAGCTCACTATTTCCAATTGACCACAGATTAATCATACACAGTTCTCTGTTGATATCCACCATGCATGCATTATAAAATATAAACAATGAAACCGTTCTCTTACACACTGTGTCATCTTACTCCATAGCACAAGAACAATTAACTCAATTCCTACTAGTGGGTCTATTATGTTAATTTAGTAACTGCTCCAGGCAACAACATGTTTCCACAGTGGAGCTTATCTTTTAAATGCATATTTTTCGACATTTGATTATGTGAACAGTTTTTATAGGATCAATGCGACAAGTTGTTGCATATTGATTGAACAATTGATTGCAAATTTTCCAGATATTTGCTCGCTCTGCTGGCTGGAGCCAGCAAAGTCTGAGTGCTAAGACGAAAAACCAACATGTTTTCACTTGCTCATGGGCTTAATAGGAGAATTTTTTGCAATGATGGTTGCTTTCAAGGATCACCCATAAAGGTATTACACTTTATGGGATCACCTATTGTGTTTACAACTGTGTACCAAGTCTCAGCAGTGGGGATTGTCCCCTCTCCACATGGAGTGGGGACAAGCCCTCCTGCATAATGATCACTCACCTCATACTGCAGTACCACAAATTCACATAAAGTCCTGGTTCAACTGGCTAC
>ERZ1740062.1049-NODE-1049-length-12014-cov-12.308053_pt1 | contig 12014 bp, 4 predicted proteins | sample MGYA00581741_ERZ1740062 | MGnify/ENA primary metagenome ERZ1740062 (study PRJEB43018, sample SAMN04849747) | marine metagenome | isolation source: floating plastic debris | place: Pacific Ocean | collected 2008-09-01 | study: EMG produced TPA metagenomics...
CAAACCTCCAAATCACCATAAATGAGCAAAAATGAGAAAAAAAGTATAAAGAATTACCCTGGGAAAAATATAGCCAGAATGACGATTGTGACAGCTTGATCGGCTACTTTTTATACTACCAGTACCAACACAGAATACTAATGACCAGTCATTTATTAAGTTCAGCAAGTGTTGAGCTGGAATCAGTTTCAGTGAAAAGCTTTACTTGAAATGAAATGTTATGGAGGGGTATGTGGTAACGCAACTTAAATACACTTCATTATGATTTCTTTATCAAGCATTTACAAAGAAGACTGAATTACCCCCTCCCGACGAATATTAAAAAGGTGATGTGTACCTCATTACCCAGACCTATGACCAAAGAGGTCTATGCCTAGACCACTGAGAAATGGCTGTAAACTCTTATCCAAATTGAGTATGTATAACCAATATTCCTTGCATACCTCACAGAATTTCTTGCACATCTCATCACACTCTGCGGCGGATGGCAGATTGCTGCTGCTCTCATCACCTGAACTCATCTTGTTTCTAAAATAAGAAGAACTTCATAGAGGAAACTTGTGAAAACTGCACAGACCTGCCTTCCTGTGGCAGGGCAAGTTGGTGGGATTTGCGTATAAATGACAATGTCATGTCAGATTAGGGCAATTTCTTGTTCAATGATAACAGATGTAAATTTGATGCAATGACAGCAAAATTTGTGAAAACAGGGCAATACATCTCAAGCGAGTGTCACGCATTGGGAGAGCTATTTAGGGGGGGGGGCAATTTCTTGGGTTCACTGCTGGATGGACATAAACGGTTAATAATGACACTGTATAAATGAGGAAATAAGTTTTCTAAAAATGGTCTCGAGACAAAACACCTGCCGGCTCGGCCCATGACTTTTTTATCAGTGTCTGATAAGAAGTTATATGCGATCTAATATCAGCTTATTTAGTTGACTAAGTATGTGTGATAGGTTTCAAACCCATTGAAACTCCAAAGCTGAGCCTGCCAAGTTGAAATACCAAAACTTCACTTGTACAGGCATGTTTTCTTTTGGCACAGTGTAAGAGAAAAAATAGCAAGCACACACATTCAGTCAACGCATAGATTTTGGAGTGCGTTTCAAATCTTGTAGAACTAAACCAGGTTCAACTTTCCTATCTTGGCGAACCTGCGACTACTTGTCCCCAAAACTCGCCCCAAACCTAAATCCAAAAACCCGAACTCTAGAACCCAAAGCCCCAACCGCATATTAAAAATCCAAAACTCCAAAGACGAATCTGACTTGGACGAATCATCTTTCTCCCCTGCTAGCCTCCGATCAATATAAAAAAAAGCTGTATCCAAGTCTGCACCATGACAAAACCTGGCCTATGAGAACATAACCGTCTAAACAGATACCAGAATTTAGGAGCCTATGATTACATAGAAGCACTTCTCATATGTTCCATTGGACCACTTACCCTATATGGTGCTGTGACAAAACAACACGATTAGGCCTCTAACTAAACCAGTCCTCCTAATTTGCTATTTTTCACAACAGGCCACTGCAGATGGACGAACACCAGAGTTGAAGACTGCAAAACCAATACAGTCAGAATCAGACAAGGGCAGACAAGTCCTGTACATAGTAGAGAGAGTTTGCTCCAACATCCAAACTTGATACATTCCATTCATCAATATACAGTAAGTAAGTCAGTAGGTTAGTAGCACATTGCGTACGTACTATGGTGAGCCGAAGCAGTCAGTAGAGACTGAGAGAGCTACCGACAGCCAAGCATTGTAGGAAGTGATACAGCACCGAATTAGTAAAGCTTGCACAGCTTGAGATGTCAGTCATGCTCCACAGATCACAGACTAGCCCTACTCCATGGAGATAAGAGCAGCCAATATGACTAGGCGAATGGTAGGTTTGTGCTGATTGCAGGATAAGGCTACTACATTATTCCAAAGTTCTGGTGGGGTAAATAACACTTTAGACAAACACATTTAGACAAGCAAGCACAGTGCCTTTTCAACTAAGTATGTAGTTTGAGGGCTCCAACTGCCATGTCCAAGGCGTAAGCGGCGCTAAAACCATCAACTCACACGATCACTGGAGCCCTCAGAATAATAAGCATGCACATGCAGCCTAAGACCCCAATACACGGAACAAGTTGTGGTAATCCAATGAAAGGGCTTTTGAGTGCTGCCAACCACACGTAGTACCTGCGAAATAATGTTGAGCATTGGATACAATGGGCGATACAGATTTTTACAAACAAGATCTCACTCCGAAGGTGGTTGGGAGTAGGAGGTGATTAGAGAAATCCCAGCTTGAGCTAAAAATAATAGGACTGAGCCATGTACTTTGCAACCATACAGGACTGTAATGCCCCTTACACGAATCCATGGCCACTTTTTACCGCAAAAATTCTTCCCTGGCCCAATTATCCTAAACCTGGCAAATCACTGCAGTGAACCTGTGATCTCATTCCCTCTAAGACACACCCACCCCTGAACAAACAAACAAAACTTTACTGTTTGTTTGGGGTGCGCGTGATCATTTTAGTTTTTGTTATTTTAACAGACTTTGGCTGTGAGATTCTTGTTCAGTTGTTCAGCCTGTAACTAGCAAAGGGAGTACTTACTTGTACTCACTTCTTAGTAAATAAGCTTCTACACAGTTTAAATTGTTGCTTCAATTTTAAAGTGAACCAGAACTGGGTCCAAAAATGCACAGGCTCATATGTAAAGCCCTATATGTAAAGCAAGCAAGCAGCAGCATGTGACTACAAGAACAACAATTTAAGACAATACAATTGCCCTGAACTAAAAAGAACTACTTGTAACTACTAACATACCTGAGATTGTGGAACTGTCAAGTGTAGTGTTTGCAAAGTATTTACTTTCAATTCAGCCTCCTCTCAGTTGTGAATATGATTAGTCTGCTGAGGAAAGTGGGTAGAATGATTTTTGTAAGCTCCACTAGACACAATGCAATAAATGGAAACTGGAAAAGGGAACTTCCCATAGACAAGCACACAATGATGGTGCTCCATACAAAACTGTATTGAATTGCCTGAGCATTGACCAATCAGCAGTGGGATGGTTGGGAATTTGGAAATTCCAGGTGTTGGAATTTCCATTTAGAAACGTCACAACTGTTTAAATTAGTTGTGTAGCCCTGATTACTGAGAAGATAACCCTTATAGGATAGAGGTGAAATTTGACTGAAAAAATATTTATGGCCATTTATATGTGAACTTATTGGCAATAAACTTATTGGGCAATAAAAAAAGATTAAACTATTATGCTATAACATAGCTGTGGGAAAAGTAGCGGGATTGAGGCGAGGGCAATATTTTGCAGCATATTTTTGCCTTTTTTTGCGTTTAATCACAAATAAAGATTAAACTAACTAACCAACTTGTGGTGGCCTTCAGTCCTCAAAAATTGTCATCATTGTTCTCCAGTCATCTTGTTTTTAACGACTCTAATGCAAATATTTTAACAAAGTTTCACGGGAACAGAGACTAGTTCACCGACGGGGGAGGAAGGGTTCCGAAATTTTATTTTTTGTAATAGAACAAAGTCTTGATTGCAGTTCTGAGATGGCAATGAGTTCAAAGTTAGGTCTTTTTCAATGTAATCAGCTGTGTCGTCATAGTTAAAACACTCAAATTTCTCATTGAATTTGGCAATGACAAAAGTTATTTTATCTCATTATCTCGTATTCTACAACTTAAAGCTTCAATATCTTTGGTAGCAATCTATAGCTCATAGGACTACCTGAGGGGCTGAGGGTTGCGCTACCCTTGTTATTAAATGACTTGGCTATTGGCTCTACTAGCCTGTGTAAAGCTATTGTTCAGGTTTTCCTTTTCAAAAAGGTTCAGGTTTTCCATTTTCAAAAATGGTGCTTCCACAACTTTGTTTTCAATCTATTTGTACCTCATCATTACTCATTGCATCATGACTGCTCATTACTGATAATAGTAAACTACAGCTGCAAACTGGAACAAGTGACAGAAACTAGAATAAACCTTCATTCATCATACACATGATCCCATCTTCATTTCAGTCATTTTTGTACCGGTTTTGTTTAGGTTTATTTTTTTCTGAATAGGGCTCTGACACCAAAGGTTTTTAATTTATCAACTTTTAACGATAATGTTCTATTTCAAAAACTGCAGTTAACTCCAGCAGCTCATGAATATGTTTATAGCAACTGTCGTCTTAATTCACTCAACCTACACTCAATCTATCCATTATAGGGATGGACCATCCACCTTCTTCCTCACCTGTCTCTCATTATAAAGTCGCATTGTACACACAGCAAGCCATATCATGCACACCTCATTATAACTCATGCATCTCTGCTCATCACTGTTCACATGTACATCACAGTAGGAGGGAGTTTACTCCCGGATCACAGTGCAATATTTATGCGGCAGTTGTCTGCTCTTATCACATGTGCAGACAATTCATTATCAACATATCCATAATGGATACTAGCATTTTTCAGTTTCTATGCGTCGTGTTACAAACATACGGTCCGTACGCCTTTTTCATTCATAGCTAAAAACCTTTTCCCGTCTGGAAATTCAATTCTTAAAAAGGCTCACAACAAGTCAACAAAAACCTGTGGTGCACTGGACACGTATTATTAATGCTTATATGGGAGACAATTCAGGACCTCAAAAACATCAAGAGCACTTTCTGCATTTTTGTTAATATTAATCGCATTGCATAATATGATTGTTCTGGAGTTTTCAAACGATGACCAGTTGATGATCAGCTAAATATATTACTTTGTTGGCCTGAAATATTGATTTTTATTTTGTTATAATTCTTGCAAATTTATCTCGGAATAGAAAAGGAGATTTTTCTCCATGCAGAATTACAATATCAATTTTTAGCATGAAGATATATGTAAATGTAGGAATGGTATTACACATGACTTATGTTCAAATTGTATGTTGTATAATTAATTATAATACAATGACAGCAACGCCGAATTCTTCAATGGTTTACCAACCTGCGCCCCCTCCCCTATGCTCCTATGCTACTGTTTCTGACTGGAGAATACAGTGCAGTAATTTGGATGAGAGAACAACAGATAAGAAAGTCTTGAAAATACTTCAGAATCAGGATCGATCCATTTCATACCCAGCGAGACCAAAATTAATAGGGAAAAAAGGATGAAATTCATAAAAAAAATATTTAAAACTGTTTGTAGGGAAAACCAGTGTGGGAGTTTTCTTATGAAATGTACAGAAAAAAACTGGATAGTTAGATTTTTAGCCTGGACCAAGGAACGTATATTTATGTTCCTTGGCCTGGACTGACTCAACCGTAGTAACATTGTAATCATTGACAATAAATGTGTCATTCAAAATCATCTCTGACAATGAAACAGTTTTTTTAGATATCTATGCATGGTTTTCTCTGGAGGTGAGCTGTTGGGTTGTCGAAGGTTTTCATACAATGCTGAACTCCGAATTTGGTCCAAATCATTATTGAACATCTAACCTTTTAATTTTTGACATTATTACCTGTAGGAAATGTACACTACAGTTTGCATTTATCGGTTGAATCCACTGTGTTTTCATTTCGAGCGGACACTGCACATCACCGTATTTTATTGCGAGAAGATTCATCTGCCAAATAAACGGTGGTGCTTGTTTTATATGAAGTTATTGTATAACACCACAGCCATGTCATGGAACTCACTTCCCCACTAGTTTTCTCACCAGCAAGAAACCAGCGAGAATCGATATCTGTATATACAAAAGCAAAAATCAACGTTATCACCGGGTCTTTAATAACTTTCAAGAAATATTTACTAGCCCAAAAACCGGATTTTGGTAGAGGATGGTTGATTGTCCCTTAGAAGACTCATTGACTTGGGCTGCATGTATCACACATCAAGTTTATTTTTAATTTAAAATGGCCTTCACAGTATTCTGCTCATTGACATGCGATTGTTATGTGGAAGTGGTATGAGCGAGTGTTATCAAAAAAAATTCGATTGAAACTGTTTTCCATTTCAACTCATCTTGAAGACTAGGCAATAATACAATCATTTGAGTAACAACAGGCCATAACCAAAAGGAATGCTTCAATTCAAATGCTGAGCCCATAGGTACAGAAGCTGCAGGGAGATAGGGAGTTGTCTGGCTATAGCCAAAGTGTAGACAACTGAGTAATCATTGACCAAAAACTACTTTTCACATTGAAAAAATCTGTATTGCTGTCCTTACCACGCCGCCTTGGATGAAAGCTGTTAAACTAGTTGCCCATGGGAATCCGATATACTGTGTCATAACACCAGCTGTAGGAGGCCCAAGCATTGCACCGAGCGCCCAGGCAGAGTTACATAATGATGAGATAATTGCGTAAGTGTTCAGACCTTCCGCATCATGATCATTAGCTCTTGAAAATAGTTAGCAATCGTTGTGACAAGCAATATTCAATCAAGCAAATGTTTTACCAGTATGTACTTTTGGAAAGAAGACGTGTTTATATTGTGGAAGTTATGTTTGATATTGGATTTGCAATGTTCTGCAACTGCTCATGATGACAATTGTTTAAAGTTATTTCTTAGTGTAGCAATACGCTCTCTGCATTTCTTTATTAAAAGAATACTGAAGTATAATAACCACTGGTTTATAACTTGATTATAGGATCAGTCAGATGGTAGTCGTCACAGTTATTTGGGCATCAGTCACACCATGGACAGGGGCGGGGCTATGCTGCATTCAATGCTCCATTCATAAATTGGTAGGCCAAATTTTAAAACTTACATAGCTGTGTTGATCATAGATTGGAAGACTGGTACATAAACATGCGGAGCAATAAATGTGCTGGTCACAAGTACTATTACAGTCATGGGAAGATAACTACAAAACAAATGAGAATTTGGTGCATACAGCAAAAGATTCTGTCAATCTGCAATATGTATCAGAATACATAGCTTCCAATGAAGTATAATAAATGTATTTATACATGCTCGTTGCAACAAAGACAATAACTTCTCAGAGAACAAGTCTGTATTATATTTTTAGCTGAATTGAAATAACAGAAATCTTGGTGGGATTAATGTGTGGTTGACTTACTGGTTTTGCTTGAACAGTGGGTCTAAGATAGGGCTCGGACACAAGAGAAGATAACAGCAAATCCAACCAATCGCACCAGTAAATAATAATGAGTGTATATAACCCTACAAATGAAATTGTGTAATCATACAGCATAAACTTGATGATAGTAGTTTACTCTGTAAGCTCAGGTGAGGTATGCAATGCAAACATTGGCAGCAAAGACAGAGCATCGCTAGACCTTTGTCAGTGCACCATGCATGCCTATGCTTGCATGAATGGGCATGTCAACAACATTCCTACAATGCAGTTCTCACTGGACTTTCCAGAAAAGCTCTGTCAAAATCTTATACGCTATCATTGACTGAGTGTATCTGGGAATTCCAAAATTGAACATTGTGGTGGGATACTCATTAACATGCCCTATCGTGAGCTGTACCGCAATGTTTTTCAAGAATCGGTTAGATACAGGAACATACCTAAATCATGACACAAAGGAAGATACATGTACATCAGGTTCATGATCTGTATAGCTGAGAACTGGGAATCTAGAATATCAGATTTGAGAAACATGAATCTATCTGTTGCTTTTCTTCTCACATAATTTTAGATTAAACAAACGCGACACGAGAGGGATGGTCACAGAAACATACCCTGTTAGTTATTGTTGATGCTGTCAAGTTTCCAACCATGTATGTCAGTGAGCCAATAGAAAAATAATAACTCCACGTCGATATTTCTATTCTGAACTAAAAAATGGAATAATATTTGACTGATACGCATATATGAGATCAAGTTTGATCCATTTACGCATGCATTGGAGTTGCTTCCCCTCAACTGGACACGCAGCGTGACCAATCGAGGGGCAGCAAGTCCAATGTACGGAAAATGGGTCAAACTTGGTCTAAGCAAGATATATAGCGCTGGCCCTTGAAGTACCATTATTTGTTGCACTTGCTATTGTCAGAGGGGCGGGCGTACTGCATGTGGATTGATACCTATCCGTAAGTTTTCACCCTAAACTGTTTTTGAGCAAACAAGCCATTAATCATAAGTTTTAAAATCTTCAGTGTATTTAAACTGGGCAATGTCAATATACATGTACATCATAGATATCCCCAACAAGCCAAAAATGATAGTCACAAATGATGTACTTTTTGATTTCATTGACAAATAATCACCGAGATGTACTAACCGTGTGTACTACCCAATCACCGATCATGCTGAAGTTTCCCATGTCTCCATACAGCGACACCATGAGTATCATTGATAATATAACTAGCAATGGCAGTTTCAGTAAATCCATCACACCTTTCGGATTTTCATTTTCTTCAGCTAGAATGGATGATGATCAGAGAAGTAAATCTGGACATATACATATATATATATAACCAAATTAACAAAAATATTTTGTGATGATGCATTGCGGTTGCAGCTTCTCTTTGGAAATCTGATCCTAACTTTTTTTGGCCCCATTAGAGGTGTGCAATGGTTAACCAGTTTATGTATGTATGTATTTTACTTTACCCAAACCTAGTTTAGCGTACCCTGGGCCCTGGGTCTAGCAAGATGAGGCTAACTATTATTAGTAAGGACTAGGGAGGTTTAGGAAAAACAACTATATTTAGCCAAATGAGCGCATTGTCGCACTACTTTTCGAAGAAAAAACATATTTAAAACCTTTTTAAATATGAACGTGGGGAGACAACTCCGTTATGTAGTCCTATTTAGATAGTTTGGTGGGTGTCTTATATGAAGGACTTCCCAAATAAATGCCCATAAATGGCAAAATGTTGCATATTTATGAGTTCCATTAAAGTTTTAAAATACTCTGTAGGGTGTTTTAAATAAAAATATTGCAATTCAAATATACAAACCATAATTTGCTCTGTGCATATTGGCCATTTGGTGCCACCTTGTTGTTATCACCAGCTGCTAGTCAAAAAGAAGGCAAAATCTGCTTCTTTTTTTCTCATTGCAATGATTAGGACGCTTTTTGTGCTTAGAGGTTAATTAAACTCTCTGATGTCAAAGTATAGGCGTTCAGCTTCGTTTTGTCTTTGAGTGTTATACACGATTGAGACGATTGAAATGTTTGGAGTGTGATGTTCTGGGCTGGCAATTGAGCAGGGTTTGTAAATATTGCAATGGGCCAATAAATAGAGGTGTTGGACCTTAGATTCTCACATTGAACGTGAGTTTTGACATGTGAAATCATCAGTGTTTTTGTACTGTTTGAGGTCACATGGGCTGATACAAGTCAGCAAACATCTGCTCACAAACCTGAAAGCAGGCTTTTGACTCTTTCTTTATAAGATGTATGAGTATAATTATGATATATTCACAAGTTAACACTCGTGTAGACAACAGTCGTACATCTCAATGATATTTACAAAAGGCATATAGTGCTAACAAGGTGGTTGTGTTTATGATTGTATCATTTTTAGTTAGAAATAAAACTCACTGATGTTGGGTACTGTGAATATGGACGGCACAATGCTTAGGCAGACAGCAACTCCGACTACTATAAAGCTTAGTTGAAATCCCACCAACTAAAATAAAAATCATCTTTGGCGGTTAATCTTTTCAGAACCGACTGAAAGATCAAGTGGGTTGAGCTAAGAAGTGTCTATATTTTGAGCTATTCATGAACTCAATATCTGGAGGGGACAAAAGAGGACAGCGAGAAGTAAATAAACAAGGAGTGTAAATAAGTAAGAGTAACATACACTGCACTATACCATGAGAAAAACGAGTATGTTTTGAGGATACCTTACTTTTATTAGTAAGCCTCCAATCACACTGCCAAGTGAGCAGCCAAGTTCCATGGCTAACTCAATCCAGCCCTTCAAATAAAGAAGTGATACCATAAGCTACATTACATAACAGGTAATCCTCAACAGCAGAGGGATAATACTGACATTTATTCAGAGATTAAAAAATATATATAGTTGTCCCTTCAACTTCGTGGGAAGGATAACTCTACTATTATCACTTGGAGGCTAAGACCAGGAGACAGCGTGATTTTCTTATGTTACATCGTCGATAATGATTCCGAAATAATTTACAACTCTGATACATGCAAATACAGGTTCTGTGCTGACAAAGTTTTCAGTTATTGCCTGATAGTAGATTTCATAGGGATATGATAAACAAGGTTCTGTCCATGGCCTCTTACAAAACTAAGCATAGAGAGCAAAGTGAATGACAAACTCACAAACAGTGTAGCGTTGGAATATGATTTAGACTGCATCAGTATTGCTGTACAGGATACATTCAGTAGGACGGCACCCGATCCCGACACGGCCCGTAAAACTGAGAATAATATGAATAAAGCCTCCGGCTGTTTTGTGTATGCCACCAATCTACAAAAAAATGAAACAAAAATCATGTACATGATACCACCATTCTTTGACCAAACCAAATGTTCTAGTTATTCGGACTACAAACATGCAGTAATTTGCACTGATGCTCTTATGGCTGGTTGATCCCATCAACAATATCATTTAACAATCAACTTACCCAAACACTATTGATGAAAGTCCACAAACAGCTGCTCCGAGAATCATTGACCTCTTAGCTGATATTTTTCTTACCTTTCAAAAGATAAATTAAAATAGCTAATATCACTAGGTTTTACCCTGTTCAAGCAATGGTGAGAGAGGAGTGTTCTGGTTTCACATGAAGGGATATTCTGGTTTCAAAAATCCGTAGGCAAGGTTGTCTTTTTTTGGATTCAGCATAATGTTTGACCACAAAAGAGTTCACGTTCAAAATATAGGCTCACTGGCTCATTCTTAAACAGTGATAATTGCAGCTGAACATATATCAGTTCACAAACAATCATGATTCTATACTTTATAATCTAATACGCTTTGCAAAGCAGGAAGTTCAATATTAACACAGGGAGTAATGAAGAACATTGCTCAAAGCGCAACGCCACAGCACAGCATCAAATCAAAGGCTGATACAGTGCATACCATTGGTTAATATGCCTGACATACATTTACTAAGCATGATATTATCAAACTCTCATCGTCTCTCTGGCCTTTTCTATTGGTGCGACAGTCTTGAGACTTTACATGGCTATTATTGATACGATGGACAACCTATAGTGATAGTGAGCATATCGCAGTTTATTAAAATGAAACCAGAATATCATTTTAACTTTCAGGAACACTGAGGTGGACTAAATGGAGGAGCAGAACCTTTCTGGCTTCCATTAATAGTGATGGCAAAATTTGTAGTATTGATATACCACATGTTTGCATCATAACTGGTTAGCTTTTATACAATAAAAAATCAGAGTCATCAGTGTTTCATAGTGAGTCAGCGATGAAACTTTTTCAATGTGCTTGACATAATGTAAAGCTTGATGTTCTCATACTAATCGATGCAATTTGGTCAGCGTCCCATAATCATCATTTCAAGAACCAAGTCTAGCATACACAACTGGTTTGCACTTTTGAAACACTAAAATTTGATTAGGTTAAGCCGTCTCATGTGGTTAATAATATAAATTTGTGAAAGGTCCTAAAAACAGTACTAAAAGCCACTCTCTCATATTCACCTCTGATCCATTTTAGTACATATCGATGTTCTGGCAGCATGTTAAGTTTTTTTCGGCCCAAGCATCAGAACAACTTGCCACGCTCTAAAGTCTGGCCGATCCACTAAATGTTTTAGGGCTGGAAATATAATTTTATTGTCTTCATCTGGCGTTTTCTTGCTGAACCTGCATTCAATGCACTACATGATTGTGTCGAAATTTGTGCTGTTCAAGCACATAAAAATAAAATAATGAAATAAAACCTTGTCTCTCCACAACATAAAAAGTTATGAAATATTGCTTCCTTCTTAGTTTCAGACTTCAGTATATACCAAATGATCCTGAGCCTCCTTGCCTCATATGAGAGTACCAGTCTTGTGATCTGTTCGCTAAATTAA
>ERZ1740062.1052-NODE-1052-length-11984-cov-4.491072_pt1 | contig 11984 bp, 13 predicted proteins | sample MGYA00581741_ERZ1740062 | MGnify/ENA primary metagenome ERZ1740062 (study PRJEB43018, sample SAMN04849747) | marine metagenome | isolation source: floating plastic debris | place: Pacific Ocean | collected 2008-09-01 | study: EMG produced TPA metagenomics...
CGGCTGGGCGATCGCTTATTACGGCGTCATCGCATTTGTCGCTCAGGCTGTCGTTTTGCAAATCGTGCTGCCAAAGATCCAGATGCGCACCGCTATCTGGCTCGCGTTGCTGGTCGAAATGGTTGCACTGTTCGGTATCGGCATGGCGAGCACCGGATGGTTCGTCTATCTGATGGTCACCACGGCGCTGATATCTGCCATGCAAGACCCGGCGATCCGTCAGTCGCTGTCCGCGCGCATACCGGAGGACGCTCAAGGGGAACTTCAGGGCGGTTTATCGGCGTTGACCAGTGTTGCGATGATTCTGTCACCACTCATCTATAACGGTACCTTCACACTGACCGCCGGCGAGAATCCTGTCGTCTACTACCCGGGTGCGCCGTTTATTGTCGCCGCCGTCATGTCCGGTCTGGCGCTGTTTTTCTACGCTGCCAGAGCACCACGGGATAACGTGCCAGGCGTGGCTAACCAAAAGGTCGACGGTGACATCTAAGCAACATGACTCATGGCGCCCAATCTCGCGGACTCCCGACGACTGCTGAATTCCATGCGGTGATCGCGGATCGCAGCGATCGTTGGTACGCCGCTTGTCTACGCATTACAAAAGACCCTGATCTAGCTGCCGACGCGGTGCAGGATGGATTGCTATCCGCCTGGCGCAAACGTGAGCAATACGATCGCGATGCCTCGTTGGACACGTGGATTCACCGGATCACGATCAATGCGGCACTGCAGCTGTTGCGCAAGCGCAAGCCCGAGCGCTGGTTACCGATGCTTGAAGAGCAAGTGGATACCACTACCTTGCCGGAAAGCGCTCAATCCGATCGCGAACTGGAGGCCAGCCTCGGTCGCGCATTGAGCGCGCTGAGCGACATGGAGCAGCTGTGTTTCGTATTGAAGCATCTCGAGCAATGGCGTCTCGCGGAGATCGCAGAACGCCTCGATGTCAATGTCGGCACGATTAAGCAAGCCTTGTTTCGCGGCGTCAGAAAATTGCGGATCGGCATGCCCGATCTGAGGAGCACACCATGATTGACGACGACCAGTTACTACTCTTTTACTACGACGACGGTCTGTCATCCGACGAACGCGACGCAATCCGCGACGCGATCGCGACCGATACGGCGGTCGCTGATCGGTACCGGGCGTTGCAGGCGACGCTCGGAGACGTGGGTGACTTCGGCGCTATCCGTGCACCCGACCATTTGAAGTACCAATGGCAGGATGCAATCACGCAGGCCGCGCGCCGTGAGACGGCGCCCACGTCGCCTTCGCGACCCACATTTTTGCTCTGGGGTAGCGCCCTCGCAGCAAGCCTGTTTGTTGCTTTTGCTATCGGTACGCAAGTGGGTAGCCTGGAGGACACCAAGGCTCCGACAGCAGTTACCAGCCTGCCGTCGAATGCCGCGTTTGCGCGCGGCCTTCAGGTTCACCTGCAACAGGCATCGACACTGATTGAGGCACCAACCGACGCGACGACCGCAGACACCGCGGCATTGGTCAACCAGATCGTTGCGCAGAATCGGTTATTCGAAAGAGCGGCAGAAGCACGCGAAGCGCATGACGTCGCGCGACTGATGCGCGCGATTGAGCCCGTCTTGGTCCGTCTGGCGGATCCCGATGTATCGCCCGTCGAAGCTAACGCGTTGCGTCTGCAAGTGGCATTTGAGCTCAACGCCGTACTAACCAAAATTGAACAGACAGCATCAGAAGTCACAGAGACTATTTGATTGAGGATGAGGATGATGAAACCACAACTTTTGAGAATCGCCGTGATTATCACCGCCCTCTTCGTGAGCAATGCCGCGCTCGCTGATCGTGTCAGCGATAAAGATCGACTGAAGATCTCCGCCATTGAGGCATTGATGGTCGCACCGCAGGAACGCTCGCTGCCGGTACTGAAGAAGGTCATGGCAAGTAACAACAGCACCGTCGTCAAAGAACGCGCGCTGTTCGTACTTGGGCAAATCGATCACCCGGACGCGCTGGCGATTGTTCTCGGGACCGCGCGTGACAACAGCTCACCGCTGCAGGGCGCCGCCATTCGCACGATCGGTATCAGCGGCGATACGAAAGCCATGGCGCAGCTCGCCACAATTTTTTCGGATGGCAATCGTGCCGCTCAGAAAAAGGTGCTGGAAGCGTATTTGATTGCCGGCGATGCCAACGCCATTTTGAACGCCGCACTGGATACCTCCGACGACGAGATTTTCGATGTTGCGGTGAGCCGACTCGGCGCGATGGGCGCGCTTGAACAGCTGAAGCAGCTGCGCGGCAAGACGGGCACCACACGCAGTTTGATTCAGGCCTACGCAATATCGGGCGATGTTGAGAGCCTGCTACTCATTGCGCGTGACGACAGCAACCCGGAGCAACAGATTCAGGCCATTCAAAGCCTCGGTATTGCGCGCTCAGAATCCGACAAAGGTGAGATGTTCATACGAATCTATCGTGAGAACGACCGCATGGATGTTCGTCGCGCTGTCATGCACGGCATGATGTTAAGCGGTGATGACACGGGCTTGTTGACGCTGTTTGAAGAAAGCGACAACGAAGAAGAAAAGACGATGCTGTTGCGCCAGCTGGTCATGATGGACAGCGATGCCGCCATCGAGGCGATCGACAAGGCATTGGCAGAGTAACCGTGATGCGCGGTACTCGATGGATACTCGGGCTCAGTGCAACGATGGGTTTGATGATATCCGCACACAGCGCTGAGTTGGCTGCGACGGACGGCTGGCAAGCGTGGCAGGTCACCGCTGTCGAAAACGCACCCGACCTGTGCTGCTACGAGTGGCATGGCGAGCAACCGGAACGGCAGGTCTGCAAGCTCGATAAACGTGTGCGCGGGTTCAGTACCCATGAAGTGCGCTCCAGCGAACCGGGCGAGCTGACCATTTACGCCTGGGTACAGGATCAGCAGATTCACTACTTGCGCGCGCTCAGTAGCGACTGCCCGGCGCACAGCGATCGCGAAATCCTGCGTCTCGGTCCTATCGACAACGCGACGAGCATCAGCCTGCTGAAACCGCTGTTACGCCGCAATCACAAGATGATGGATCACGCATTGGCCGCCATCGCCTTTCACCACGGCAATGAGGCATTCCGGATCCTCCAACAGCGAGCACAGGCAGGCGACACACTGGAGCAAAAAAAACAGGCGCTCTTCTGGCTCGCCCAATCTCGCATCACACAGGCGCGTGACTATCTGATGTCATCGATGCGTGGCGCCGACGAGCCTGAACTTCGCAAGCATGCCGTTTTCTCGTACTCACAATCTGCGGCGCTCGATCGAGATGCTGTTTTGATCGATCTGGTGGAAGACCAATCGCTAGCCCATGAAGAGCGTAAGAATGCGCTGTTTTGGCTCGCCCACAGCGATAGCAGCGAGGCGCTGGATTACCTGCAAGCGGTATTACTGCGCTAGCGTCTTTGAGATAGATTCGAAAAACCGGTCGGCAGCCGGGAAGAATGTGTCGGGTGTTTCAAAGTGTGGCAGCGCACCGCCCGTAATCGGCTCCACCGTCCAGTTGCTGCGCTCGCGCATCCAATCCGCACCACGGAAGTCCTTGAAATCACCCCGCGTCGCGTGCGGCAACCAGACCGGCATCTCGAGGGATTCGTAAATCGTGCGAATATCCTTGCTGAAGAGTTTCCCAGACAGGAAAGCATACGGTGCGTGCTCGGCATCAGGTTGGTGGGTGGTGATGTCATCGTAGGCAGCAAGACCGGCATCGTAGTCGCTGGACCCGTTGGTGCGTTTCAGGAAGTAGCGAATCACACCGGGGCGTACCAACAATCGATACAATCCCTGCCGCCAGAGCGGCAGCGTCAAAATGTTGTACAACCACGCCATTTCTCGCGTACTCCCAGCGGGTTCTCGGAGCTTTTCCGAGCCCGCGGTAAACCCGGTCGGTGTAATGAAAGACAGGCTGCGAAATCGTCGAGGTGCTTCACTGGCTGCGCGCGCCAAAAATTCGGAGCTCAGTGATAACGCCAGCGCGTCGATACCGGTTGGGTGATCGATACGACCGATCATGTCATGCAGGGCATCGGTAAAGAGCTGGACGGTGTAGTCTCGGTCAGATCGGTCGGAAAAACCGTAGCCCGGCAAATCGAGCACGTAGACACGCCGACTCGACCGGTAGTAGTCGAAAATCGGCTTGACCTCGTAGGCGGAGCCCGCAGCGTTGATGCTATGTATCAGTAGCAGCGGCTCGCCGTCTCCCGCGACGTAATAACTCAACCGGCCGGCGCGACCCTCGAACTCGACGCGCTCAGCATCAAGGGCATGTGGCAGCGGTGTCGGAGAGGCAGAAGACATGCCGCAAGCCTAACGTACATAGCACGCCTATGCAGCCAGAGCACTTTGAGCTGCGTTGTCAAAGCTTGTGGGCGTCAGTTCAGTACCTTGTAGCCGCGGCCACTGACGCAACGCTTGACGACACGTTCCTGCTCACGCTTATTGCTCAGGCCCGACTGTGTACCGCCGGAAATTGCGCCATATCCCGCACCGGAATCCGGGTTACCGCTGATAGCCCCTGCAGCGGCTCCAACCACAGCGCCTAGCGCCGCGCCTTTGGCGGCCCCTTCCGTCACGCTGACACTCTTGGCGTACTCGCGACATTCCGCCAAGTCTTGTTGGTACTTGGCCATATCGACGCCTTTGGAATCGATAATCGGATCAGGGTGAGAGGCACAACCGATCAATACTGCACCCGCGATCATGGTGTAGAGCGATGCCCGGATAGTTTTCATAGTGATTGCCTCGCACGAATGATTCTGAAACTCAAAGTATCAGACTGACGCGCGCCAGAGTAGTTCCCACTGGCCACGGGTTGCGCGGCGCGACATTGGCTACATGATGGATGCAATCACCGTTATACCGACGTTTATCCAGGTCGGTCTCGCATGCCGGCTTTTGCGAGATCCGTGAAGAGCTTGTCGACTGGTACTTTATCAGGGTACGGCAAACGATCCCGGAAAAACGCGAGATACTCCGACGCATCCAGCAACTCAAGCTTCTCTACGATGGCACGAGCTTCTGATAGCCGATTCGCTTGCACGAACGATGCCGCCAGTGTCCGCACAGCAATGACAAAACTTGGGTTTCTTCCAACCGCGCGTTGCGCCCAAAGAACGGCTGATTCACTGTCCCCCAGCTGGTACAAGGACTGTGCTTTTACCGTGTAGAACAAATAGGTCAATGGCTCTGAATCGCCCAATCCTTCATAGCTATCAATGATTGCAAGACTCTGCGCGAACTCAGAGCGGTAGTGGGTGATGTATGCATTCGCCAGATTCGCCATCGCTGAGTGTCGATTTCGTGATATCGCGCGCGCTGCCCAATCGATAGCAGTCTCACGGTCCTTTGCGACATGCAGGATCGTGATGGCAGCCCAGGCTAGAACAAATGCATCATCATGCCCCGATTGCACGGCGCGTCTAATCAACTGCTCTGTCTTCGCAAGCGCTGCCGGTTCCTGATTAAAGGACGGATGCGCACTTCTCACCCAGGCGAGTGCACACAAAGCCTGGCTCAGTTCCGGGTCCGCACCAAGCGCGAGCTCCAGTCGCTCAAACGCCTCCTGCGAACGATAGCCGACAGTCCCATAGATTAGTGGCAGCGCCATCAGGTAGTGCTCGAGTGCACTGTATTCAGGTGTGGTCACTTTCGCTGCAAGACCAGCCATGGCAATCGGTATGTCGATCTCGAATCTTCGACAACAAAACGCTTCGATAGCCTCAGGCCACTGCTTCCGGTCCGCTGGTAAATCGCAACGCCAGTGGTACAACGACTCAGAGTTCTTGACCGATATCAGTGACGCTTCGAAGCGAGATCCGTCCGGCAAGGTGAGTATCGTTGCAGATATTTGTAAATCAGACTGCGTGTCAGCGGATGTATTATCGACCAGCGTATAGATCATGCAGGTACCTGCCGCTGTTCTAATCATCTGATCTAATAGCACGCTCTTATCGGTGCAACCATCGAGAAAGCGCACCGGCTGCACGTCGAGCGTCATCTTGCGATTCAGCGTATCGGCTGCATCCGTTTCAATGATAGAAGTCGAGGAGGACCAGCGTGCGTCTGCCGCTGCTATAAGAAGCCCGCTACTATCCAAACCATACCGACGCATCCTTTTTTCTACCAAAGACCTCAGCTGCTGTGCGCTGGACACCTGTCCGGATGCAGCGATTGCGGTGACGAGTTGCGCCCATGCACGCTCATCTTCGGGCGCGAGCACAACCCACTTCTCTGCATACTCAAGCGTTGCGCCAATCGTTGATTGATTGGTGACGAGCCGCCTGAGGCGTTCGATTTGCTGCGCGACATACAGCGCATCAGATGCCGCATGCCAGGACACGAACTCGCTGGTGTCGATCGCATCGAAGCCTGGCAAAAACTTGCCGAATGGCGGCGCCAACGGTGCCGTCTGAATTTCCTGATCGGATGCGGAAGCAAGCCGCTTTAAATCCGAATCCAATCGATCATCGCAGATCGAAATGCTCGATCGTGTGGTCCGGATAAGCTCCGGATCAATATCCTTGAACGTTGCACGCAGCAAACTGATGCTCCAACGCAGATTGCCTCTCGGATCGTTCGTTGATGGGAAAAATACATCGCACAGCTTGCGGCGACTAACTTCACGCGCCTCGACAATCAGATAGGCCAGCAGAGCGCGCGTCTTGCGAGATCGCGGCAGAGGCACAGGTTCCCCTCGCCACCAGACACCAAAGTCTGACAACAATCGAACGTAGACCTCGCTCTCTTGTGTCGCGTGCATTAGGCCCTCTTCCGCGTGGTCGTTTCCGTTAGAGACGCTCCGACTTTCAAACGCTTTTGCCAACGCTTTTTCACTCGCAGCAGCGCCAAACTGTATGCAAGCGTGTGAACCATCCTAGTTGTAAACGTGAATGAGGACAAAATATGGCTCCCCGAGATATACGACATCGCCCCGCCGCACGTGTTCGCGATCATCGCACAACGACATCCGCGACCCATCGCCCACGCCGTGTGCGCAACCCTAAGAACGCATTGCCGGACCGTGACGCAGTTAATCAAGCGCTCGCAGAGAAGATGGCGCCGATCTTGATGCTTCACCCTAAAGAAAAATCTTTTCCGATGAACCCAAGGCACTTCATCGCGAAGTCTCGTTTTCGCATGCATTTAAAGCTAAAGCGCGATAAGGGCTACAACAAAAAAACCGGCAAATGGCACACGACCAACAGTAAGAACCGTGAGAAGTACATCAACATACCCGTCAATATCATCAATCAATATGGTGTTGACGCTAAAGGCCGAAATCGCAGGCCACGCGACAAGAACAACGGATCCTCCCAAAAAGTATTTCTGCAGCCGATGGGCAGTTTGCGTGGTGATAACCGGCCTACCGGTCGTGTCCCAGCCTACTACTACATCCGGCGCGAGGGTGCCCGAAGCGGCAATCGTCCACGAACATTAATCACTTACTGGTACTTCTTTGGCGATAATCCCACCCCGGCCTTGGCGCACCAAGGCGACTGGGAGCACGCGACCTTGAGCGTGCGCAAGGACAACACGCTCGAAGGCATCTGGTTTTCCCGACACGGTATCCGACCCAAATTCGTTTGGCGCAAAGACCTCGAGTTCCTTCGCGGAAGAGCGCTTGTCTATATATCGAAAGCATCACACGGCAACTGGCCGAAGGCTGGCACATTCCGTTTCGAGAAAGCGCCGAACCTGATCTCTAAAGCATTGAAGGCTGCCGGATTCGCCGATGTAACTTCGCGAAACGGTGTCCGCTGGGACATCTCCAAGCGGCTCGAGCCCTTGTACACCCAGCCGTGGAGAGACTACGCAGGTGCTTGGGGTGAGGTTGGCGAATTGCCGGAAACCACGGGTCCGCTCGGACCTTGGCATAAACGTCATGGCAAGTGACATGACCGGCCTTCCGGACAGACGGCATGCAACCCGCATGTTGGTGGTAGAGGTCGACGGCAGTCAGTGCTTTGTACACACAATCGGCTGCACAGCAGCAGACGCGGCTGCTCTAGACCAACATGCAACAGAGGTTTGGATCCCGACCTTGGACCAGTTAATGACGCGCGGTGGCAGCGTCACCAGCGTCGCCTTCCTGGAGCCCGATCTAAACCCGAAGGGCCGTTTTATGACGCTGGAATCAAGGCCGAACATCGAGATAACGCACTCGGTTGCCGCCTATACCGTTGCCCGTCGTGTGGAGACCTGACGCCATGACACAAGGGAAGCCCGGTCATGCGCAGCAGCCCGCCGTGAGCCGCATCAGACGGTGGATCGTCATAGTGGTCAGTTTTGTCGGTGTCGGTGGTGCGATCAGTCTCGCGAAATTTTACGTCGACATGAAGGACCGCAAAGACGCTGAGTACCGCCGAAGTTTACAGCGCTACGAAAGAGCACTAGCGGAATGGGAAACGTTCGCCCCACCCGTGCTCAGCAGTGGTGAAATTACCATTCGCGGCCATAAGAACATCGATTTTGAACAAGGCCGTGTGCTCTCAAGCGATTCGAGCAAGCGTGCAGATTTGTTCTTTACTGGCTCTGGCTACTGGGACAACGGGCCTCCGCGACGGTTTGTCTCCTTTGAGTACATGCGGGCGCTGAATGGGGCGACTTGGCACGATCGCGGGCGGATTTCTTTAGACAAAGTGAGCTATCGGACGTTACGCGACGCCGCGTACACAACTCAACGACATCCGAAATCCAATTACCCGGATCTGTTTCATGGCCTACCAGACGACTCACCGATCAACCATGTTTTCTTCTTAAAAACGGCCTCAGGCAGTGTCACCAAATTTCGCATTGTTCGCTACGAAACGCAGCAATTCCAAGGCGGCTTCAACCGATCAGTGACGCTGAAGTATGCAACGTATCCGATTGTACAACACCCTGCTAAGCCAAGGCGTCCACGCCGTTAGTCGATCGATAAATTTATCAAGGAATATTCATGCCTATACCAATTGGTCACGAACAGCTGACTGCCCAGGTGGCGGCGGTCGAAGCTAAACTGAATCGCCTTTTTGAGCACCCTAGATTCGACGAAATAGCCACTAGCGAAATCAAGATTACGGCACCATCGAGAACAGCAAGCGCACCGATTCGAGCGATTCGAATACGTGACGGCGCGATTAGTGAACTTGTTGGCGACAACACAACGCTTTCATTGAGCGTTGATGCGGTACGTATCGAATCGACGACAAAAACCATCGTCGCTAACGGCGAGATGCAGGTCGAGACCCTCATCGAAGTCTGGCAGAAAGCAACATGACGACGTACGGCAAAGCTAAGGGGTTTCTTGAGGTATCACCGGCTGATCCTGAGCAGCGCGACCCTAGTCGCGAAGTGGTACTGCTACTCCACGGGCTAGGCGGCAATAAGCTGGACTGGTCTTTTCCTGCGTGGCGCGAGATGCATTGGAATCACCGTCAATCCCCCGCCAATCGGCATTCGGATAATCATTTTGGACCGCCGCTTCTCGCCCCACTTGCAGCGCTTGGATTTCTGACCGATTTCTCACTGTCGGACCTGGACACCAATGTGCGTTGTTGGGAGGGCATGCTGCGGGCCAAAGGTCACACCGTGATCAACTATAGCCAAGACGGCAACCAGGCGCTGGTTGAGATCCCGTTAGTCCAATTTGAGCAGGAAATAGTGCCGACCATTAGAGACGAGGTACTAACCGGCAGTCTTGCCGGCAAGAAAGTCACCTTGGTGTGCCACAGTCGAGGCGGCATTCTCGCGCGCCGATATGTGCATGACCATCCGACAGTGGCACCTACCTGGATCAAGCATATCGTCACGTTATGCACACCAAATCAGGGAACACTTGCGCCATTGGCAAAAGAAAAACTGACGCAACAGGCGCTAGCCGGATTGGTCGGGCCGATCGCTGATGCGATCGGTGTAGACGATCTATTGGTGAACACGATCGATAGACTCACAGACTGGCTTTCTGAGACTGAAGGCGCCGAACAGTTGTTACCCGACAATGCGCTGTTTGAGCGATTGGCGAATCCCGCGGATGCGCCGGACATCGAGTTCACGACCTTTGCGGGCAATTCAGTCCGATATAGCCGTCTTTATTATTGGCTTTACACGCTCTCGAGTTTTATACCGAATTTTTCGGATTTCCCTGACATACGATTCGACTACGAACAGTTCCCTACCGAGCTGCCACTCATCTCGCCGTTGTTGGACCAGATTCCAGATGGGCTTGTCGACGATGAACAAGACGACAACGAGGGCGATGGCGCTGTCTCTGACCTCCGCGCTCGCTTACCTGGTGCGCCGCACACGACGGTGCCAGTCAATCACGCAGAGGCGCTTTGGGACGAAACGCTTTTTGGTCTGGTCGCCGACCTCCTCGGGACGCCACTGACCGGCAATGAGAACTTTGAATGTAGCCGGGGATTTATCGGCAACAGCAATACGCTGCAGGTTCACGACCCGATGAACGAGAACACGAATTGTCAGCTCGATGAAATCGACTCAATAGTGCCATTCAAACGTATTGAGGACGCACTCACGAATGGCTACGACGGTTGTTTCTATTGTTTGAGCGAACATCACACACCAGAGCAACCGACTAACTCACCCATGGATTGAAACCATCAAGGACAGAACAATGACGATAAAGACAACACTTGGCCTGCTTATTTCATTGCTCGCGTTGCAAACGACGGCAAGCGCACAATTACCCGACGATGCCCCAATCGCCTTAAAGAATGTGGAAACCGGCCTATATTTGGACATTCGAGGCGGGCATATACGCCCAGGTACGCGTTTGTGGCAGTGGCCCGAGAATGAGACCAACGCGCAATACTTCAAACCGGCTCGACGCAAGAACAGCGATGCATACCTGCTTCAGGCAAACCGCTTTTACGAAAATAAAGCACAACTAATAACGGCGTCGGAATTCCCTCAAGATGTGCTCGTCCAGCCTGGACAGCCAGCACCCGAACGATTCCGCGTTACCATCGAGAGCGAAATAGAACCGCCCAGCAATGATGGTTTGCAGCACGCCTACCAAGGGATTCTCAACCCGAAGCCAAAGTTCCAGTGGTGGTATTTTGAGGCAGTTCCGAATACACGCAATCAGTACGTTATAAGAAGCGGACGCTTCAATGACAACAGAGTGCTTACAGCTGACCCCCGCCCCGTCAAAGGCAGCCCCATATTACTGCGACCATATGCACAATCTGATACCCAACACTGGGTGGTTGAACGACTTACTGTTGAAGCACCGTCCAGCGTTGTGCTGGAGGACTTCCACTATTGGCGAAGCAAACGCCTGCTGGGAGATATCGGCTGGACCGCAAATAGCGAGCGCGTCGACTATTTTCAGGTAGTCGCCTCTAATGATTCGCTGGGTACACTCAGATCATCTCCAATCAGCAGCAATGCGCGGGAATGGGAGATGGAGTTCGATGTTGAAAGCGAGGCGGAGGGCAAGGAGTGGTGCTTTCGTGTTATCGCGGTGGACGAACGCAACGGCCCCAACATTTCGGAGGCAAGCCCGGAAGTCTGTCAAGTCGCACAACGCAAACAAGCGCAGGTGATAAAGTACTCGAAATTGGTTGTAGAAAACTGCCACCCGTCCGGTAGACCGGTTCGAATCTGGCTGGCGGAAACGGGGGTGACTGGTTGGCAGGACAAAGGACTCTTGAGTCACCAAAGCGGCCCCGGCGGTTGCCCGACGACTGGCAGCGCTGTGGTCATCGACTTCACTGCTGGCAAGAGCTACGAAATGATTGCTGTAGATTCTGGCTGCGGCAATAACCCACCATCCAATGTGAACTCAAGTTGCCGTTTCCTTTCAACTACCGTGTTGCAGGGAGATCCCAATGGCGCTACATGCACTATGAGGATCGGCGTCGGCGGCTGTTGACGAAGATCGGTTAGCGAATTCAGTCGGCAGCTAGCGTGGTCTCGCGCTAGCTGCCCAACTCCGCCTTCAACCACGCCATCG
>ERZ1740062.1053-NODE-1053-length-11978-cov-3.878386_pt1 | contig 11978 bp, 10 predicted proteins | sample MGYA00581741_ERZ1740062 | MGnify/ENA primary metagenome ERZ1740062 (study PRJEB43018, sample SAMN04849747) | marine metagenome | isolation source: floating plastic debris | place: Pacific Ocean | collected 2008-09-01 | study: EMG produced TPA metagenomics...
AAGAGCCGCCGTTCGGATATATGCTGTATATTACTGAAATACCCGAAATCGGTTGCGGTGGCGATACCTGCTTTATGAACGCCTACGAAGGCTATGAAGCGCTCTCTCCCACAATGAAAAACTTTCTCGAAGGTCTGGATGCTGTGCATGATGGCGCCAAGCCCTATACCGGAGGTTATGGGATATCGCCACCGGATGAGGGTTGGCCCCAATCGGTCCATCCGGTCATCGTAAGTCATCCGGAAAGCGGCCGCAAAGTCCTTTACGTTAATCGCGGTTTCACAACGCAGATCAACGGATTGCTGCCAAATGAGAGTGATGGGCTGCTGGAGATGTTGTGGCGGCATATGGAATCTAATCCGTCATTTCAATGCCGCGTGCAATGGGCACCTAACACCCTGACTTTCTGGGATAATCGGTGCGTTCAACATCATGCTGTATGGGACTACTATCCATTTTCGCGAACAGGTACGCGTGTATCAATCGTCGGTGGCCGTCCATCGCGATAGGGGGAGCGTTGGCGGGCGTTCAACGAAGCGCCCGCCAATTTTCTAAGAATAACAAAAATACTCTGCTAATCGCGGGCTGAATAGCATAAGCGTCAGACTATGGGAGGGACTGAGGTTGAGCTGGACTTTTAAAATATTCATTGGTGTATTTGGCTTTGGCTTGGCCGTGCAATCAATCTATACGGCGGGTTTTGGTGTATGGGATCCCGTATTTCACCGCCCAATAATTCTCGCATTGGGCTTTACTTTGGCGGTCTTCGTATTTCCTCTTGTAAAGCTGTATCCGACGGACCAGCGGGCCGTTAGGCTGCTTTTCCTCGCAATTGACGCGGTTTTAGTCGCGGCTGTTATAAGTGCAGCCTATCTCTATATTGATGTCGGCGAAGAGCTGGAAAACGGATTGTTCGAGCTCGACGTTAAAGTCTATTATGTCGCATTCGCCGCCGTTCTCTCTTTATTGGAACTGACACGGCGGATATTTGGCCTGCCGCTTTTCCTGATCGGTTCCGCATGCCTGATCTACGTCCTTTTTGGTGAGTATCTGCCAAGTATTTTTCACCACGCCGGCTATGATGTTGTCACGGCGATGGAGGATATTTGGTTCACGACGACCGGTGTCTTTGGCCTGCCGATGGCAATTCTTCTCAATCTGGTCTTTATCTTTATTATTTTTGGTACGATCCTGGAAGGCACCGGCGCGGGCGAAGTGTTGCTTCGCGTTGCCTTTGCTGCAACGGGCCGAACCAGAGGTGGTCCGGCTCATGCCGCGATTATAGCCAGCGCCCTTTTTGGCACCATGTCCGGCAGCGTAATTGCCAATGTCGTCGGCACGGGGACGATGACAATTCCGATCATCAAGAAACGGGGATTTGCGGCGACATTTGCGGGCGCCGTCGAAGCAGCAGCCTCCACCGGTGGACAGATCATGCCTCCTGTCATGGGCGTTGCCGCCTTCATGATGGCGGAATTCACCGGTGTTTCGTACCTTTATATTATTATTGCAGCCGCAATACCTGCGATCTTTTATTATGCGAGCTTATTCATCGCTGTGTCCTTGGAAGCCCGACGTCTAGGGATTGAGCCCACGCCCGTTGCCGAGCGGATAAAACTCAACCGCAAGGACTATTTTTATTCGTTGACGTTTCTCGCACCAATCTCGGCGATTGTCACAATGCTTATCATGGGGCGGTCTCCCGCCATGGCCGGATTTGCAGCAACGATTACGACGGTGGTCGCCGCCTTCGTCCTTCCCGAATTTCGCGGCGATCCCATGCGTCTTTTTCGTTCTTTGATCAAGGCAGGGCAATCATGTTCGACGATACTGATCGCAGTCGGTACATTGGGAATAATAATCGGCGCCATGGATCTGACTGGCCTCGGCGTGCGTTTTGCGCAACTTGTTGGAGATGTCGCGGGTAACGGGCTCTTCCTCGCCCTTCTACTCACCATGGCGGCCTGTTTGTTCTTAGGCATGGGCATGCCGACAGTGCCGGCCTATATCATCGTTGTATTGGTACTCGGACCGGCAATATCAAAACTCGGGGTGCCGATTGTCGTAATTCATATGTTTGTGTTTTACTTTGGCGTGCTTTCAGCAATCACGCCTCCCGTGGCGCTCGCGGCTTATGCCGCGGCGCCTATCGCAAAAAGCAATCCGATGTTCACCGGGATAACTGCCGTCAGACTGGCCGTTATTGCCTTCATCATCCCCTTTGTATTTCTTTACAATCCGCAGCTCCTGATTATATCGGAGGCGACGGGAGGCAATTTTGAACCGGCGGTATTTGCCTGGATCGTGGTTCGTTTATCAATTGCACTATGGCTATTTACAACGGCGCTTGCAGCGGTTGATCGGTTCATTCTGGCTAAGTGGAGCCGTGTCCTTAGATTCGTGCTGGGCATCGGCCTTCTCCTTACAAACCCAACCCTTCAAATTATGGCTTTAATCGCCTCGATCACCTTGCTTTGTGGGCATCATTTCGCAGCAAAGCGCAAGATCGCTCAAACCAACTCTGCAGGCAGTCTTTAAGAACAACTTCAAAAAAAGGGAGAATAATTAAGTGACAAAAATATCAAAAAAAATATACAGCCTCCTCGGCGCTCTTGCGTTGGGAGTCGCATTTTCCAGCTCGGCGAATGCGGAAACTTTTTTCAAGATGGATACCGGTACGCCGGGATCTTCCGTTCATACTGTCGCCACAACTTTATCAACATTGGCCCACAAATATGCCGATGGCATCACCTTGCAGGTGTCGACAGGCAAAGCAGCGCCAAAATCGACAATCCAGGCCGGCGACGGGAAAGTGGATTTCTACACCATGGCGGCGTCAATCAACAATTGGCTCCTGACCGGGGAGAAGATGTTCAAAAACTATAAGAGTCACAAAGAAACGCATGACAAGCTGCGGGCCGTATTCTTCTTCCCCATTGGCGCCTATCAATTTGTCGTTTACGATGATTCAGGCATCAAGTCATTCCATGACCTGAAAGGTAAAAAAGTCTTTGCCGGACCGAAAGCCAGCGGGGCGGCAACCGTTGCGCGGGATATCATCGAAGGTGTGGCAGGATTGAAGCCTGATGAGGATTATGACGCCATTAGCCTCGATTGGAATTCCGCGATGCCGGCTTTTCAGGACCGCCAGGTAGACATGTATATGGCGCCGACATCTGTTCCCAGCGCTATCATCAATCAGGTTGCGCTAACAAATAAAATTAGACTGCTCGATGTTCCCGAAGATGCCATGAAAAGCCCGAAAATTGCTCAGCAACTTGCCGTCCCGGGACGCACGTTGGAAGTAATTCCCCCTGGCACTTATGGTGACAATCAGGTCAATACGGCGCCGGTTAATACCATTGGAGCCTTGGTTGGCATTGGCACGCAGGTAGGAGTCGATGATGATGCTGTCTATCGTTTGACGAAGGCTTTTTGGGAGCATATCGACGAACTTTATTCTGTTGCTGGCTGGACCAAGAAGATAAATCGAGATAGCGCCTTCAATCAAATGAATGTGCCATTACACAAAGGCGCGTATCGCTACTACAAGGAAGCCGGCTTCAATATTCCTGAGAATGTTATTCCCCCAGAAGCTAATTGAGAATGCTCAAATGGGCCGGCAGTAATATAAAAAGCCGCCGGCCCTTTTTCCTGTTTTCTCCCGATGAATTATCTGTATTCCATCGTTGGAATATCTTGCTTCAGGCAAGTTAGGTTTATCCGGTTCGTTCATGGCATCGGATTATTATAGCCCGACCTCCTCCTCTTGCACCTTGAAATGACCTTTTGTAACCGTGATTTTTTGCCCGCTCTTTACAAGCCCTGACGATTCCCAAGCCGTCAAAAGTCGCAATAGTCCAGGGCAATGCGACAACAATATTTACCGCGCAATATTGTTTATTGTATTCATACGCTCCAGATTAATGATGGTTGACAGCATCAATCGATCATGAGACCAGTCCTTCGGGTTTTGCATCAGAACGGATGTCGTAAACACAATTCCGATAACTGATATCGACGCAAGCGCGGATACCAATTTTGAGCCTTTATTTTCGCGCGCGCTCGTCATCATCAGAATACGTTTACGCAAAAGACTTCTTTTCGATTTATCAGAATCACACCTGTCAACAAGCGCAACCGAGGGCAATCGAGTTTGACGACTACGGATTGACTTGGATTGAGAACGGCTTGCTCTCAAAAGGCACTCACAATAAGCTCGAATGCCATAGGGTGAGCGATTGACGATAACCTGGTCACATGCATATTCTCGCAATCGCCGTACTTGGGCGCACCATACGTAATAAACAGGATTCCAGAAGAATAACGGTTTCAGCGCTTCCAGGAAAAATTCCCATTCAACGTCTTTTTGTCGAAAGTGCTGCAATTCATGCGTTATGGCAATTTTCAGGTCAAGTTGGCGCGTTAAAATTTCCTCGGGGACGACAATATATCGGCGTGTCAAACCACGTGTAGAATAAGGGATAGATATCTCATCACTCACCAAAATGTATATATTACCTATACGTTTTAATAGATAGCTATCTCTAATTTGAGCCCAAAGTCGATAACCTTGATACAGCAGTCGAGAAGCCAATACTGCGGAAATAACAGCAAATGTTCCGACCAGTATTTGAGCGACTAAAGATTTCAGACTTACTATCTCTCTCACTATTTCCTCACGGAGACCAAGCGCTGACTCCAATTGTTCAGCATCCATTTTAAAATTTCCGTTAAGGTAATTCGCAACAACAAGATCAGATATGTTGAGTGAGTTTTGCGACGTCCAACCGCTAAACAAATACACAAAAACCGGACATAAAATGATAACACCAATGCTGCCGTTGAGAAGAAACAGCTGCGTTCGAAAAGTACTTTTCAACCCAATATATGGAAATATTGCCAACGCCGTGGTCCATACTAAACAGGCCACCAATAGAAGTATATTGGCATCAATAAATACGTTAAGAACAGTTTCAGGTGTCATTTGTCCTCAGCCTTCTGTCGAGCAAATCCCTTATCTCCTGCAAGGCATCATCAGATAAATTTTCATCATCGACCAATCGCGCCACAAGCGATGAAGGTGTGTTATTGAATAATTTCGCCGATAAATGCTGCAAGGTTTTCGACTGGTAGTCAGCCTTATCGATGGTTGGAGAATAAACAAACGATTTTTCTGTTTTAACACTAACCAGAAATTTTTTCTGTTCCAGAATACGCATAATTGTCGATGCAGAAGTGTAGGCAAGCTCGCGCGGAGGCGACAAGTTATTCATGACTTCCCGAACGGTGCCTTTACCAATTGCCCAGACTGCATTCATAAACTCTAATTCCACTTCAGTTAGGAGAGAGTTATCTTTCTTTGGCCGCATCTAAAATATATCCACTAATAAAAAGAGAATTTATGACCTGGGCAATCTCTCCAAACCATTCAAAATATTTACATCACCTTTATACTAATATTTTAGTCGATAGGCAAATTTTCACACTTTACGAAAGCAAAAGATCCCCCAAAAAACAGCGATACCAATAGGCCACCAAAGCGGTTGCCCAAACAGACCGAGCCAAGCGAGGAATATATAAGCCGACCCCAACAGTGTTAAAAACAATCGATCACCACGAGTGGTTTTAAGTCCGAGAATCCCCCGTCGCTCACTTTGTCCCGGAGATCTGATTTCCAGCACAGTCAATAAACCCATCGCCGAAAACAGGGCGATAAAGCCTATTGCCGTGGGCCAGGTCCAAGCCATCCAACTTAACATGCTCGGCACTCCCCTTCCGTAGTTACGTGATTAATTCCGCTTCGCATCAAACTCTGCCCATCGCAAAACCCTTGGCAATATAATTGCGAACGAAATAGATGACGATTGCACCCGGAATAATCGTCAATGTCCCTGCTGCGGCAAGCAGACCAAGTTCATATCCGGCTGAAGAGGCAGTCTTGGTCATGGTCGCCGCAATCGGTTTTGCGGCAACAGCAGTTAATGTTTTTGCCAGCAATAATTCTACCCATGAGAACATGAAACAAAAAAATGCGGCAACACCTACACCAGACTTAATCGTGGGAATGAAAATTGTCGTGAAGAAACGCGGAAAGGAATAACCATCGACATAGGCTGTCTCATCCAGCTCTTTGGGGACACTGGCCATGAAACCTTCCAAAATCCATACCGCCAACGGAATGTTAAACATACAATGCGCCAAAGCCACAGCAAGATGAGTATCAAACAGGTTAATGGATGAGTAGAGTTGGAAAAAGGGTAGAGCAAATACTGCAGCTGGCGCCATTCTGTTTGTTAGTAGCCAAAAGAATAAGGTTCTATCGCCCAAGAACCGGTAACGTGAAAATGCGTAGGCGGCCGGAAGCGCGACGCAAACAGAAATCACGGTATTTAGAGACACATAGATAATCGAATTTATATATCCCCAATACCATGTTGGATCGGTGAAAATTGTCTTATAGTTTTCAAAGGTCCAAGTTTGCGGAAAAAGGGAAAAACCGGCAAGAATTTCGTTCGTTGTCTTGAAACTCATTGCCACAAGCCAGTAAATTGGTAGCAAGAGGAACAGAATATAGAGAATTGAAACAATATTTCGCTTCCGCATTTTTACCCCTCCCCGTCCGATTGATTATTCATCACAGAATAGAATACCCAGCTCACCAGCAAGGTAATTGCAAAATAGATAAGGGACATGGCAGCCGCAGGCCCTAGATCAAATTGGCCGAGTGCTATTTTCACCAGGTCGATCGATAGTAATGTTGTTGAATTGCCCGGCCCACCGCCCGTTAAAACAAATGGTTCCGTATAGATATTGAAGCTGTCCATAAAGCGAAGTAATACTGCAATCGTCAAAACAGTCTTCATTTTTGGCAACTGAATATATCTGAATACTGCAAAATTGGAGGCACCATCAATTCGTGCAGCACGATAATAATCATCGGGAATTGATACCAACCCGGCATAGCTCAGCAATACCACTAGTGACGTCCAATGCCAGACATCCATTGTTACGATCGTGATCCAGGCGGCAAGCGGATCCTGCGTCATGTCATAGGGAATGCCAAGTATATTGTTAAAGAAATACCCAAGAAGACCAATTTCAGGCAGGGTAAATATATTCCACATCGCGCCGACGACGTTCCAGGGAATTAACATCGGCAACGCCATTGTTACAAGGCATACGGGAACCCAAATACCCTTTCGTGGCATTGAAAGGGCCACAGCCACTCCTAAAGGTATCTCGATCAGCAAGATCAGTCCTGTAAACAGGAATTGGCGCCCTAAGGCCGCGTGAAATCTATCAGAACGTAGCAGTTGTTCGAACCAATCTAACCCTTGCCAGAAAAATACATTATCTCCAAAAGTTTCCTGAACAGAGTAGTTTACCACTGTCATAATCGGGATCAGCGCATTAAAGGCAACTAGCATGAGGACGGGCAAAACAAAGAACCAAGCTTTTTGATTATATGCTCTCATGAGTTCAGCCCGCCATTTCTGTTGCTAGCCAGCCGTCGCGATAGACACGTGTCTGATTTTTCTGAAGAATAACTCCTATAGTTTCTCCCTGCTCTGGAGCTGCATCTTCAACAATACCTGCAATTTTATGATCGCCCAGCACTACCTCAACTACTTTATGACGGCCGACATCAGAAATCTTTTTGACCGCCCCCCGTAAGTTGGACTCTCCAAAAGAAATAAATTCAGGCCGTATACCAATCTCACAGTTTTTAGAACTACCCGACCTAATTGGCCCTTCTAAATCTATAGTTTGACCCATAAATTTCGCAACGCCCCCCTCAATCATACAAGGAATAATATTCATTCCGGGAGAGCCAATAAAATGACCAACGAAAGTATGCTCTGGCCGTTCAAACAGCTCCACAGGAGTGCCAATTTGAACAATCTGGCCTTTATCCATGACAACGACACGATCAGCAAACGTCAAAGCTTCAGTCTGATCGTGGGTAACATAGATCATGGTCGCATTCACACGATGATGTAGTTCTTTCAGCTTGGAGCGTAGTTTCCACTTAAGATGCGGATCAATTACAGTTAATGGCTCGTCGAACATCACAACATTTACATCATCTCGAACTAGTCCGCGTCCCATTGAAATCTTCTGTTTGTTGTCGGGAGACAGGCCCGAAGCACGGCGTTTAAGAATGCCTTCGACCTCTAGCATCTCCGCAATCTCCGAAACGCGCTTATTTACTATGGTTTCTTCAACACCGCGATTTCTAAGAGGAAACGCTAGATTATCGTAAACTGTCATCGTGTCGTAAATAACGGGAAACTGGAACACTTGCGCTATATTGCGTTGATCGGGAGACAGTGCCGTGACGTTTCTATCGTCAAAAAATATCTGTCCTTCTGACGGGATCAGTAGCCCTGAAATAATATTTAGAAGGGTCGATTTTCCGCAACCCGATGGCCCCAACAAGGCATAGGCACCGCCATCTTGCCATTCCAGATTAATTTCCTGTAGGGCAAAATCATCTGGACCTTTCGGCTGAGGCTCATAGCTATGCTTGAGATGTGAGAGTGTAATTTTCGCCATATCATCCTCCCACAACCTGTCCACTCAAATCAAAATAAAAACATTTCGATACATCCATATAAAACTGATGCTCAGAGCCGATTTCAAAAGAATGTACTCCATGTGCAAGCGACACCCATGTTTCATCCTCAATTTCAAAGTGGGCGCTACTTTCAGAACCACTTAATTCAGTGACCTTGACTAGCCCCTTCACTACAACACCTGTCTGATCGGACTTTTCAGGCAGCACATAATATGGCCTGATAGCGATAAGATAATCTCCATCCACCAGGTCTCTCGTCTGTTCGTCCACGGCCCATTTCGCTACATTTCCCATATTAATGAAATCGTTCTTCTTCTTGACCTTGGCGCAGTTTATAGGAGGGTCTGAAAAGATGCGCGCAGAAGCCAAGTTTAAGGGTGTTCTATAGATTTCAGCCGTCGGACCAAACTGTGTCACCTGGCCGTCGTCAAGAAGGGCCGTTTTACCGCCAAGTAACAAGGCTTCCTCTGGTTCAGATGTCGCATAGACAACAACAGCTCCACGGCCCGCGAAAAGCTCCGGCAGTTGCTCACGTAGTTCTTCGCGCAATTTATAATCAAGGTTTGCCAATGGCTCATCCAGAAAAACTGCATCGCTCTTTTTGGCAATTGCCCGTGCAAGCGCGCAGCGTTGTTGTTGCCCACCAGAAAGTTGGTGCGGGCGACGATTAAGAAATGGGCGAAGTTGCAGAATATCCGCAGCTTCCTCTACCCTGCCTTCTATTTCAGATCGCGCCACGCCGGCCACACGCAATGGCGACGCAATATTGTCAAACACTGTCATATGCGGATAATTAACGAAAAACTGATGTACAAGGCTGATATTTCTCTTTTTGGTGCTCAACGAAGAGATATCCTTGCCATTCATAATAATCTGGCCCGCACTCAAAGGATCAAGTCCGGCCATCAATTTTATAAGAGAGGTTTTCCCGGAGCCGGTCTTCCCTAGTAAAACATTAAAATGACCGGGCTCAAGCAATAGGCTTGTCGGCTTGATATGCGTTTGAGTACCAATTTTTTTGGTAACTTCTTTTAACTCAAGTGCCATGAGACAATTAGCCCTAAAATATCAAGCATAATAACTAAATTGCAGATTATTCGAAATTGAAGTGCTGAGGTCCTGTGGGACCTCAGCTTTTTGAGTAATTTTGCAACGCCTTGGCGTTAAATCAAATTACTTCTGCCAGCGTTTAACAAGATCATCGTAATTCACGGTTTCACCTGCAGGCTTTTCATTGGCGAGTTTGGCTTTTGCACCGCCTTTACCCAGCCACTCGGATGCATCCTTAGGCTCGTTCAAGCGAGGGCCACAACCGCCATATACATTTGCGTTTTCATCCGCGCGCTGCATACGAGCCATTGTGATATCCATCTCTTCTGCCAAACGATCCATTGCTTGTAGTGGTGTAAAAGCACCTGAGTTCACGTCACCGATTTGTTGCCACCAAATTTGTGCAAGTTTTGGGTAATCAGGAACGTTAATACCTGTGGGCGACCAAGCAACTCGATCTGGTGAACGATAGAATTCTACCAAGCCACCAAGTTTTTCCGCACGTTCCGTGAATGATTCATGGTTGACGGAACTATCACGAATGAACGTTAAACCAACATGGGATTTTTTCACGTCAACCGTTTTAGACACAACAAACTGTGCGTAAAGCCAAGCAGCTTTTGCACGATCCAGAGGTGTTGATTTCAGGATAGTCCAAGAGCCCACGTCTTGATAACCAACTATTTGGCCTTTTTCCCAATACGGACCATGTGGTGATGGAGCCATGCGCCACAGAGGCTTTCCGTTGGCATCAACTGTGTTGTTCCCTTCAGACTGGGGCTTTACCATGTCAGCTGTAAAGGCTGTATACCAAAAAATTTGCTGTGCAACATTTCCCTGCGCAAGCGCAGGCAAGGACTGATAGAAATCATATGATGCTGCACCTGGAGGGGCATATGCTCGCAGCCATTCATCCCATATACGAATTCCGTAAACAGCGGCCGGGCCATTTGCGGCACCACCACGAGATACAGAAGCACCGGTTGGGTTACATGTACCGGCCTCCATACGAATGCCCCATTCATCGATTGGCACACCATTTGGTTCGCCTTTTGAACCGGCACCTGCCATTGATAGCCATGCATCTGTCATACGCCATCCGAGATCAGGAGCGCGTTTGCCATAATCCATGTGACCATAGATTGTTGTTCCATCGATTTCTTTGACATCTTTTGAGAAAAAATCCGCAATGTCCTCATAGGCTGACCAGTTTACGGGGACGCCAAGGTCATAGCCATATTTTGCTTTGAATGCGGTTTTTAGATCTTCACGATCAAACCAGTCTTTGCGGAACCAGTATAGGTTGGCAAATTGCTGATCAGGGAGTTGGTATAAATCACCATCTGGACCAGTGGTAAATTGTGTCCCCATAAAGTCTTCCAGATCCAGCATCGGATTTGTTACATCTTTTCCCTCGCCTGCCATGAAATCAGTAAGGTTATAAGCAAGCTGCAGACGCGAATGTGTCCCGATCAAATCAGAGTCATTTACATACGCGTCATAGAGATTTCTTTTTGTTTGCATCTGTGTTTGCACAGCTTGCACAACTTCACCCTCACCCAGGATTTGGTGATTGACCTTAATGCCGGTTATTTCTTCAAACGCCTTTGTAAGAACTTCAGATTCGTATCCATGTGTTGGGATACCTTCAGATAAGACGTTGATTTCCATTCCGGAAAAAGGTTTTGCGGCATCAATAAACCACTGCATCTCAGACATTTGTTGTTCTTTGTTGAGTGTTGATGGCTGAAATTCATTATCGATCCATCTTTTCGCAGCGGCTCCATCTGCATATGCCATTGTTGACCCTGCCATGACAGCACATGCTGCTACAGCAGAGAGAAGATATTTACGCATCGTTCTTCCTCCCAAGGTTTCAATGCGCCGAATTTATCGGCCTACTAAAGTTTTGGCAGTTAGCATATTTTGTCAACTAATTTTTTAGTAGGAAAAATTTTATCAATCTAACAAATTGATATTAAACATATAAATAGAGGTCCGTTCAAATTTCCTACTATTTGCCAGCCCCTTAAATTAGGAAACACTTAAGAATCTAACTTATAAAAATATCAGAAATTCGATATTTTCATGTTTGCTATTGTTTTTGATGCCGCCTTTGGGAAGGAATTAGCTTTCAGGCTTTTTGATAGTATGTTTGCAGCTATGCCCTAAAGAAGGGGAACGGTAAGGCCGACTTTAGTTCGGTTCATAACAACCGACGTGCGAAAGCGCTTCACATTGGCGTCGTCGAAAAAGAGGCGTTGGGTGAGGTTTTCAAAATCCTGAATATCCTTCGCAAGCGCAATCAACGCAAAATCGGCCTCCCCCGTGATATAATAGCATTGCT
>ERZ1740062.1054-NODE-1054-length-11973-cov-10.043631_pt1 | contig 11973 bp, 10 predicted proteins | sample MGYA00581741_ERZ1740062 | MGnify/ENA primary metagenome ERZ1740062 (study PRJEB43018, sample SAMN04849747) | marine metagenome | isolation source: floating plastic debris | place: Pacific Ocean | collected 2008-09-01 | study: EMG produced TPA metagenomics...
TGAATGTGTACTTACGCATGTCTATCCAAGGAGTTAGAGTGACTATGTAACTCCTTGGTCTATCTCAGTTGAGTTACTGAGTTAGCCTTTTCCAAAGCTTCTAGGTGTCATTGTCTTGTGATTGGATCAACCTGAAGTGTAGCTCATCATGTGTGTTTACAAGCCTTCAACCAATAACAAAACAAACAGACACAGAAGGCTTCGGACAGGCTCATCTCAATCAGTGCCATGGACTTCCGTCTCAGTCAGTGATCTATGTATTCTATATGTTGTATATAGAAGGCTAGAAGCATGTGTGGTCTATCCGTTGGGTGATCGCACTCGATTTGTAAGGCCCGGATTTGATGCCCTTAAGCAAGGCACTCAGCTTCAGGTTGCTCAACCTGTTCGAAGTAGGGCTGTATGTACCATAAAATTGTGCATGCAGGTAAAAAAAAACCTCTATAAATGGTGGAAATCCATGATAGAGGTGGCTGTCCCGGCACTGCATCTCAAGTCTTATTGTGCAATGCTTTACACTGGCCACAAGCTAACAGGGGCCAAAGGGTGGAATTCATGACTAGGAAACAATAGTCGCCACTATAAACCTCTTCCTATGCAGCTCCTCGGTGCAGTCATTGCCGGATTACGGCGGACAGCCATATTTGTTCTATTTATTCATATATCTATTTTACTTGAAATGAATGTCAAGCGACATCATGATTTCTGTGTTGTCTACCACTCCTATCACTCCTTGCCACAACATATTTCAGATATGATTTTCAAAGTCTCCCTGATTGATGATTAATCGGGTGTTACATTCTTTCAAAAAAGCCATAGAAAACTTGAGCAGTGATATTTGAAAGTTGTTCAATCTACGCGTTTACATTACGCTAAAATATATACGCTACCCAGGGGGAATCAGGGAAACCCGCCAACCCTAATGGTTGCTGTTTGGGTTCATATCTGTGAAATGTAGGCTACGGTAATGTTCACTGTACGTACTGGTATCTGCATGGTGATCAGTGAGCACATTTACATAATGAGAAACTAAATGTGCCATGGTAGGATGGTTGAAAAGTTGAGCGTCACTCTTTCTTTTGTTTATAGATTTCACTGAAATGATGAGGTCGCTGGGTTACCCACGACTCATCTCTATGGAGAATTTTAGGCAGCCAAATTTCCCCTTAGTAGCTGAAGTTCTCATATGGCTTGTTAAAAGGTGAGAAGGATGTTTATAATAAACATATTTATGTCGTAGGTGAACTTTGTCGATGCAATGAAAGGTGGAGAGACTTACAGTGTCTAACTCTTGATGGCCAAACTGTTTCCTAAACTGTAAATATGTACGTCTTTACAGGCCGTTAAGCGTATATAGAGTACCCAGCCTCGATGTTCACTCCACTTTGCTGGTCACAACAGGGTTTGATTTACATGACAGCCCAAATAATATTGCATATAAAACCTCACTTCATTACACTCAACAGTTTAAAGATGATAATTCTAAGACCTTTCTATTCATTATCAGATATGATCCTAACGCTGATTTGCCAGAAGATACAGAGACAGAGCAAGACAGAGTCATATTCATCAAATCCGTCTCACAGTTTATGGTAGGCTCATTAGAAACTACTATAGGCTCTTACTCGTTAAATTAGAGATTGCGTACACGGTGCACTAACGTTCATTAGTATCTGTCAAATTTGAATGGACTCCTTCCAAGACTATGATTGAAAAACCCCATTGGTGTCAGTTTTTTAATTTCAGGCATTGAAAGCTCACATTAAACTTAACACTAAGAGGTTGTATTCTGCGGATGGTTATGCAGTCAAAGAGCTTCTTAAAGTTACCACAGTTTTATACAACGCCATGAAAAGTAACTCGGCAGATGGACAAGACTTGAACTCGTCTAATGACGATGATAATGATATGCTAGCTTATGACATCTCATCAAGGGTAAGTTCGGTTACGGTACTCATCTGCTCAATGTGCATTTACTTACAATACTATTTTTTCGTAATATTAAATGTAGTACACTGACAGACATTTTCTTTTTTCCCTGGCCCTATAAAACCAGGACCAAATAGTGAGTCAAGTTAAGGTACATGTGTAATGGACATTGACACGCTATTTGATGATGTGATTAAACATTTGTAAGATTCGCTTTATAACACAATTTTTTTTAGATTGGTGAGTTGAAAGAAGCAAGACGTTTAGCATCAGAGATTACCAGTAAAGGTGCAGGACTGTATGATCTGCTTGGTAAAGAGGTGGAACTGAGGGATGCCAGATCAACAGTTATTGCTCGGTCTCTAGAAATAAATGAAGTTGAAAAAAGTCTACAAAACTCAATAAAAGCAGTAGAGGTATGCAACCATAGGGATATAAACGAGGCTGCCTCATGGAGCTTTGTTTGATTTGATATACCATAAGCAATCCGCTAAGCAAGAACTCTTTAAATTGCATGATGCTGCTCCTTAGCTTAGTAATCCAAACTTTGCCAAATCTCTGGCTTACATTGACATCATACCCTGATTTGTATGCACATATTCAATCACAGATAGTTTGGATATGCAGCATTTCTGTATATGCTGTCTGGTAGAGTCACTGCTTTTATGGCAAAATATGCTCCTATTACAGAATGATATAAAGAAGACAGTGAATATGTTGGATAATGTTGCCTCTGATGAAGCTAATCTAGAAGCTAAGATAGAGAAGAAGAGATCAGAGTTGGAGAGAAATCAGAAGAGACTTGCTACGCTGCAGACTGTCAGGCCTGCTTATATGGATGAATATGAGAAACTTGAGGAAGAGCTTGCTGCTATGTAAGGGCACACTCACACGGACAGATTTCCCTGCGGATTGTCTGTTGGTTTGCTTTATGTAATATAAAGACGACAGAATATTGGTTGCCCTACAGATCATCTGCCAAATACACGTATATAGCAGATTCTGGTTTCATTGTTATTCATATGAAAGTATTAATTCTGCTAGATTGTCCTCCGACTCTGATGCTGCATCAAAATCCAGCCTTACATAATGTATTACAATAGCACTACACAACCAGTCGGATATCAGCTCCGCTGGCAGGGCTTGCTAAGTCTGAGTGTGCCGACTCCAGTCAGATAATCTGTAGTGCAACAGATATTCCGCTTGCTTCATACTATAGAGGAAGCTAGCCAACGGAAAATCTCCTGGATATATCTGTGTCAACTTTACAGCGTCATGCAGTTGTTGGTCAACCAAGATTAACTGAAGTATGGCGCCTGTCAGCTGTCATTTTGGAATACTGTGTGTAAAACGTGTAGCAGTGTGAAGTTTTCGAGTGTTTTGTTCTTGGTCAAGTTGACTACCCCATCCCCTTTTAGCGATGTATGAATAATTGATAGCCTTTGAAAGTTTATTCATCATGAATAATGATCAATTTTAGATATCAAGATTACCTAGTCAAGTTCAGGAACCTGTCATTCTTAGAACACCAAGTAGAAGAATACAGCAAACAAGAACAAGAAAAACTAGAGGTGAGATTGAAGTTGATCATTCTACATGGACATGACCGTTTAAAGTTACGTGAAATTTCTGTACTCAATTGAATCCAAGACCCCCCCCCCTTCTGAAAACAATTCCACTGGAAATGATCTATTATTGCAGCCAATTACTCTGGGGATAGAGATTTTGTACTAGTTACTGACCCCAACTAACAAACAATAACTACTGTAAGAATGTTTGTATTGACAGGAGGCTGAAATGACAATCAGAAAGATATCCGACAGAATCAAGAAAGAGGAAGATGGGAAGAAGTTTGGTCTCGCAGATGATGACGATGACTGTGAGTTAGGGATAGGTTTTTGATTCAACTAATGACTTGAAATGATTGCATCTCATCAAATTTATCTTGATGAATGGTAGGACCAAGCATCGGGAGTTGTCCTCTTGTGTAATGTGAGCATACAACTCCATCCTTGTACATTGAATAATTGTGATTCTTACGTCAGTGAGGGTTACTTGTATAATCAGTGAGGGCCAATGAGGAAGTATGTTTTTTGTTCATTTTTCTGACCGCTACGATAATTTTCATCTCATCAATATGGCTCTGTTGCAAATTACTTTAATGCCATCATATTTACTCAGATTCACTTGGCAATGAGGCTGGAGAACAAAGGGCCTCAAGACCAAGACCTTCACATGGTAGACCTGGAGCTGGGAGGGGTGATCATAATGCCCAGGTTGCAGCTGGGGCGGCAGCAGGTTCTATGTCTATGTATCCTGAGGATGATGATGATGAAGACGATGATGATGAAGACGATGAAAATGTAAGTAGGGGAGGAACAGTCATGCCATAAAATATATTTGAACGCTGTTTGATTTGCTTCAACCACAATGATAACTGCGCAATTTATTCATAAAATCATATTTTGTAACCTCAGGAAATGCTGGAATATCTTTTGATGTGTCCTGTCCCGATTTTGGTTATTTGTTGCTCAAACCGATTGATTTATGAAAATCAGTCAATGTCTCTTGTCTGCTTAGGTAATTGCAGGGTTGTTTTAAGTTGGGTAATAAATCTGCTAGACTGGGACAACCACATGCGCATGTCAAGCTTAAAAATGGAGATATTTGATTGTTTTAGGCTGATGGATCAATGGGTTCTATGATTCTGGACGATGATGACGAAGATGATGACGATGATGAAGACGACAGTGATGACGGTGTGGAGGGCGGTGATATGGGACCTGAGGATGACGATGATGACTTTTGAGTGCCTTAAGCAAGGAAAAACAAGACAGACAGTTTCCGATGGTAATGACCATTTCAGTTAGCCTTGATATTCTGGTCACAAATGTCATCATAAACGGTTACTGTCAGTCTGAAATGTAGCAAAGGGTTCCTCAGAAATGTGAGTTTCCCTGTCCCTGTACTTGAAATACAACACACTGAGACAATCCTACATCAGTAAACACTCTACTGCTGAAGTCGAAGTGATCTGCACTGACAGTGATCTCCACTGACTGCCACCGTCCCGTCTCTTATAAGCTAATCAGCTATACTCAAACTCTATATCAATATTTATTTGAATTTTTTGTCATATCATCAAAATACATTGTTGACATAATTGACAGCAACACTAGTGCAATTATGTCAAATGATAAAACATGAACCCAAGTTCTATTATTACATCATACACTGCCCAACTAAAGGAATACTGTATATCGGTAATATGGAAGATGGAAGAGTAAAAATAGAATATACGCAATATACATGTACACAGACTCAACTGCAATTGAGTGAAGGCTGAATTATTCAATGATGAAATTCCAGACTTTTAAAACATTCTGTTTGATTTGACTTTTTTGGCTTAGTGTGAGGCCTGAATATAACAGCCATAGATTTGCGAGGATTATCAATAATAACCATATTACACAGAACAACCCTCTTGACTTGTGCTTGTGGACACTTGGAAGGAAGAAAAAAATTGGTTCAAGACAGGGTCTGGCAAACAATGATCGGGCAATAAATGAATACTGAGTACTAGAACAAAAATATGAACAGAACAGTGCTGACCTAGAACAATGACTAAAAATGTTTGTATTTAATAGTAATGATACAGTCAGTGCATTCACTCTGAAAGTCAACATGTGCAGGCAGAGAGAGTTATCTTTATTCTTGAATCATTGTCAGGAAGTCTTTCTGATTAGTCGGAAGCTTTCCTTCTTCAGTCGGAGATATCCTTGGAGGCTGTTACAAACACACTCTACGAGTACTCCCGTTTAGTCAATCACCTTCCATGACACTTATTTACTGAGTAAGCGCAGCCTCAATTATACAAACAATGTGAGTCAAACAGGATGATGGAAGTGACACTGCTGCATCACACACAATTTCACCATATATCATATTGGTCACTCAGCATCTCATTTTCGCATCATACGTGATCTGGATCGAGTCACTATCCCGTCATCTTTGGCTAGTCCTTGTCGTGATCCCGGCATCATCATCATATGGTGAGGCTGGCCGGAGGTGGTAGCCGTCATTCTGCTAGGCTCTCTCATCATTCCTTCATGCCCTACTGATGGATGTGGTAACTTGAAGTTCCCAGCTGCACCTTGAGCTTCAAACGACAGAAATGAACACAAGTCAGAGTTGTTTTTGTCTACACAGCTGAGCCACAGGCAATATTCCTAATAGTTTTCTGTGTATTGGATAGAATACACATAAAAAGTATCATGTCCGGTGGAACTGGCAGACCACACCCATACCGGGAAAGATACAGGACTGTGTGTAACTTGCGCAGGAATTAGTTAGTCTTACTCGTCAAATTTATTCACTTTAAAAAAGAGGGCCTTTTTGGTATTAAGTACACGCCCCTGTTTAGGGACATTATCTAGCCTCGAGTATAATTTCTAGGTAGTAAAAGTTGGATTCTCACCAATCTTCATTTCCATGAAAATTCTATGAAATGGAAGATACTACCCGACAGGAAATTAAATGGCGGATTGCAGCATCCGAGAATTTTCCACTGTATCATAAAAAAATTATGAAATAAATAGAGCGCTTGAGGCCTCCTAGAATTTAAAATATCGGTGCTGATTAATAACAGATTATGATTTGGGTGCATCCGAGACTTTTTTCGGCAAATTGTTGATTAAAGGGACTGTCTCGTGTCCACTTGTAACAAAAGAAATGGTTATGTACATGTACTTTGATTTTCATTCAGTACCAATCACACCTCATATAAAACTAATTTGAATCTGCTTGTGTATGAGACAAACTACCCACAGATTTCTGACTGGCTAGATACCACAATATCCAGATTGAAGAGGGTAATCCTCTGAGGATTTAGCACCCAAGTTACCGGCGTGAAATATTTCTGCCCAAGTTCAGAAAATACTCAAACCTACCCATCTGTTTTTGATCAATGTAGTGAGAAGACCCAACTGTGTTTTGATTAAGAGACTCAATCAATAATCACCCTAAGTGATGTCATAGACAGGAACAATCTGTTTTCCCATGTGTAGTAGTTGCTGGGCTCTAATTTTACGGCTGAACATCACAAGAGGAGAAGCAACCCAAATACAGATGACAGGATCCATACATAACTTCTAGGTCAGCCTTGTGGTGGATGAGCGGACAGCATACAAGTCGAAGTATTATGATAACCCATTATGACAGGATAGGGTTATATCCTACTGTGCATCTTAAGTATAAATGTCCCTCAACACAACACCTCAGAAGACATTCTTCAACCTTTTTGTTACACCCAGACAGTCTCATGAGGATAGATTAGTGGATAATAAGTATGTCACTTCCCCATAAAAATGTGGTTTGCAGTTCCCGTAATCAGCTGATACAACTAAAACTATAACTGTGAGGTGACATGAGAAAATCAAAACTCATTGGCGTGTTCAGCTGGCTAACTAAACATGGGATATAAGCAGTTTTGATGTATAATTTATATATTAGAAATGTGATTTTGGAATGGCCATGACGAGCCTTAATCCCCCATTAAATACTGTTATCAGTCTTTCATGACACAAATTAAGCAGGTTAATACATGTTATTTTTAGACTCGACCAATGAACTCAACTCCTTTTTAGGTTATACAACATTATAACCCCTGGCTCCAACCCATTGCTCCAATCACCTAGAATATGACTCAATATGCCAATGTGAAATGATTCAGAACGGTACATCAAAGCATCAGACTTAAATATACCTGACATGTTTAACACTTACAGATATGATTAGGCATTTGCATGGGCATGCTAGATGAGGGATGATTGCTGCTGAGCCTGCCACCGCTGGCAGTTCCATGGACGGGTCTAGTTGAGGAGCTGTGTATTTGGCGGGCGTCTGCACCTGGTACCATGGCTACACCACTTGAGACCGGCGGCGTTCCCTGTCAAATACAACAAATAAAAACCGTGTAGATGAAACATGAAACTACAGAACAGTAGAACAGGCTCTTAGTATTGTTATAACACAGTTTCTCTACCATAGCATAGCTGTTGGCGTTGTATTGCTGAATGGTTTTCAGACATAGCGGATGCTAACATGGTGTTTGTACAAAAATCTAACGGCGCCACAATTTTTTTTACATTATATCACTAAGCTTGCAAAAAAGGAGGCGTGAAACTGGTGCCAAAAAATCTGTTTTTGCTATCTTCAGTGGTAAGCTATGATTAGAAGTGTCGTGTCGGTAGGTGCTGATTCAGCATGAATAACTTGCCTTGCTATGGAAGTTACTTTCATACAGTCTAAGATGACACCAAAAACAAAGAAATGGAAAGATGTTTAGTCTCTTGACCTGGCATAAATGATAGGTTCTCTTCCTCTGTTAAGTTCACACAAAAAGGACTGGAAGAGAATGTCAGAATTATTAATTCATGGCTTGTGCAGGGATGACTCGTTTTGATTGATTGACTGGTGTCATTGTTTTTTACCAGCAAAGCCTTAAGTCCAGCACCGTGTCAATAAAAAGTAAACACTGCTGGCATACGGTGATTGGTGGAGACCCGACAACAAACACACTCAGTTCTAGTATGTTGCTAGCGAGTAAAAGACACTATTCTATCCCACACATGGTTGAAAATGAATTAAAAACACTTATTATGACATTATTTCAGCCAAAAAATCAGCGATGTAACACTACATTAATTGGAGCACGGCTTTCACAGTCAGATGTATTGAATCAATCATTTATGCTGGTAAAGTTTCTGGTAAATGCGGTCAAACCAGCAGATCAAAGGCGCCCTCTAGAGTCTTGAAGATTGTTGAAACACTTCTGTTAATCAGGGCATACTCAAGAGTTTCTCGCATTGTGTGCAAAACGAAGATGCACGTTGTGATCAGTTTCAGCAAAAAATCGATCAGTGAGCAGACAAAATGGTCACTAATAGGACCACCATTGCTCTAGTGAGATACACTTTTCAACTCTCCAGACTAATTATTTTCTCATCAGAAACCGTGACAATGTCAGTGTATAGACTCATCAAGACAGTAACAGAAATTCCGGAATGCTACTTTGCTTTATGCTACACTATTGCTCAATTTGTTCATTCGATTTCAACAACATCTCAAAATAAATCACCCAAAAAAGTTTTCCTAGAAATGCATCATGAATTTTCACACATTTTTTGCTTTTAATCAACCTCCGCGTTCAGCACACTGCTTAGCTCCCCTTCAGCTTGAGTATTACGCCAGTCCTAATGAGCAGAGTAAACATTTATGAGCATTGTTACCTAACTATCACAATGGGTGATTGACATTTTGTGACAGCAACCTGGAGCTGGCGCATTCAATATTACGATGGTCAATGGTCAAATATATATCATGGGTGTCACAGTTACTGCTCCTCATTCAGACAAGGTGTGAATTTCCTACCCGTATTTCTAGGGCTCCCAGCACATGATGGCGTAATATGACACTACAGAGTCAATAACCCCTAAATCCCACACAAGCCATATTTTCTCGAGTCGCTATACAGCAGTTTATGAGGAAATTTAATCTATTTTGTTGATAATCAGAGACCGAGGTGTGAAAGTTTGGGTGATATGAGGATAATCGAAGTAGAAATGTATCACTGTTCTCACACATTTGATACAAATTATCTCCAGCTAACTGGTATAAATTCTGTTCAATATCTCACAATCTAACACTATCAGTAAAAACCTGTATTATTTGTGCACGGTATACCATTACACCATTGTAAATAGTTCAAGAATTATGTACTGGGAGTATACCATATGGTTGCATCATTGACATACCAACCACAGGGTGTTGGAAAAGTCATTGGTATTGTGGTTTGCCTACAAACTGAGTTCGGAGAGTTTCAGATATCTATGAGAGAAAATGTAAAATTTGTGTTCAGGTATCATTACCTTTCTTATATATGTCAATATTTCAACAAGTCACACCCTATGATATTAGAATTCTAGCCTCAGTCAAAGAAGTTTGACCAGGTTGAATGTAAGGGTGCTGGGGAAGGGTCATATCTAATCAAATCGGGTGGTCACTATTACACTGGACAACTAAGCATTTACCTTACAGGACAAGCTATTCAACATGGTAAAGGTGAGTAAGTCTCCAGCATGAATTTGCCCAACAAGTTGGACATGTCTGGAGTATATCTTAGTCTATGGTCGCATCATTATCTACCTGATATCACATTAAACATCAGAGCGTGCAAAACTGAGAGTAATACCCAACACTTACAAATTTGAGCATATTCCAGTCGAATACATAGTCGTAGGTATAGCCATGTCTGTGGAATAGATTCCTGAATAGCTGACGAAGATAACTATAATCTGGCTTGTCATCAAATCTCAGAGATCGACAGAAATTCAAATATGTGGCAAATTCAGCTAAAATGGAAAATAAAATCATATTATATAGCCGGTGGTACAAACCATAACCAAACATCAAAATTAAAGTTCAGTGGTTGTGGCTATCAGGATGGAGCTGCCTGCTACCAGATTCCCACAGCCAATTGCAGCATTTCAACTGTATGAAGAAGAATAAGGCATTCCAGAAAGCCTCAACAAAACATGAAAGATAAAGCTAATTCTGAAATATGCCCAGGTCTGTAGTGAGAATCGTACTCGACAGTGCATTCACAGCGACGGTTATGCAGTAAAAGATCTATGTATTTCCCGCTGGAAATTAACCATATGCTTGGTTTTAATGAACAACAAGTCCATACCAAATATCCTTTGCATTGACAGTAGGGTCGTATTTGATGTCAAACTGGACAAAGACATGCACATGACACTAGAAGAAGGCTTCATAGCAATGGAGCTAGATCAGCCTCAATAGCTGTTTTCATGTTTGTGGCAAATTGATGAATCATCATCACTGTTTGGCTGGCCTTGTTCTGTGTCACGCCCAATCAAACTTTTGAGAAGACAATACACTGCTTAGGGGCATTAATGTAATACCACCATACCTTTGTTATATAGCTTTTACCTTTGTTCACAATGAGTTTGTCATCCAGAATAAGCGCAGCTGTTTTTTGGTAGTCATTTCAAGTTCGCAATGCAAAGGAGTAAACAAACACATTAAAGCGGGTGTACAGCCTATTGGGTAGTTCGTTTCTGATTACTAGCACTTTGCCAACCAAAGACACAGAATAGTGAGGAGGATAATAATCAAAGGCAAACCCAGGAGTAAAAGACAAACCAATAATGATACGGACAAACTCACATGGAAATGACTTGCAGAGTTCCTCGATAGGTGTGGACATTTTCTTTTCACTGATTCGTTCATATTTCTGACGTTTTGTGGCGGCTTTGAGGCCTTGCCAAGGTAGACTACCTCGTAAGAAGTACATGAATACATAACCAAGTGACTCCATATCGTCCCTCCGACTTTGTTCTACGAATACAGTAAATACAGCAATACAGTAAACTAAGCAAATAAAGTGCTGATACAAAGAAGACACCTTTCTTCAAGCAATCTTCAAACATTAATGTTACTCAGGGTAAAAGCTCCTAGACGAAGACAGCAGCACATGATACAACAATACATATTGATAAGATACTGGCGAAGTATAATGCCACATTTTTGATGTACAAGTAGATGGGAATTAAATTGTCACAGCATGCTTAGCTGATTCTGTTACTGGTAGACATCTCAGACATACCATGCCTGGGGTGAATAACAGAGTTGAGATACAGGGCTGTAATTATATGGGATTAGGCTAATATCACACTATGTATGGCAGTTTAAGACCAACCAGTGACCTGACAATATTATACACTGGGATATTAACACAGACTATACATCATAACTCTTCACCAGCAATTTCTGCTTCAAATTGACATATACAGGGAACTACATCAAAAGGATTATGATTATTTTCCTCTAGGGATTTACATCAATAGACCCATAATACTGCGTCAACGACAAGCTGCATTGAAAACTAATACACTTAGCACAGTTTAGTTACTAAGCAAAGAGCTTGATGCTCAATTTAGATCAAGGGCTAGATCAATCAGC
>ERZ1740062.1055-NODE-1055-length-11973-cov-4.402584_pt1 | contig 11973 bp, 12 predicted proteins | sample MGYA00581741_ERZ1740062 | MGnify/ENA primary metagenome ERZ1740062 (study PRJEB43018, sample SAMN04849747) | marine metagenome | isolation source: floating plastic debris | place: Pacific Ocean | collected 2008-09-01 | study: EMG produced TPA metagenomics...
GATTTAACTAAACCCGAACAAACTTTATTAGTAGCTGAAGGCGGTAAAGGTGGACTGGGTAATAAGTATTTTTTAAGTAATCGTAATCGCGCCCCGGAACATGCTTTACCGGGATTGGATGGAGAAATTAAGCAATTACGTTTGGAATTAAAGCTATTAGCAGAAGTCGGAATTATTGGATTACCTAATGCTGGTAAATCAACTTTGATTTCGGCTTTATCAGCAGCACGTCCCAAGATTGCTGATTATCCTTTTACTACTTTAATACCTAATTTAGGTGTAGTTAGAAAACCTACAGGTGATGGTACAGTTTTTGCTGATATTCCTGGATTAATCGAAGGTGCTTCTCAAGGTGCGGGATTGGGACATGATTTCTTGCGTCACATCGAACGTACTCGTGTATTGCTACATGTAATTGATGCAACTAGTGAAGATGTAGTTGGCGAGTACAATACAATTATGCAGGAATTGCAGTCATATGGGCGAGAATTGCGAGAAAAAACCCAAATTATTGCTTTGAACAAAATTGATGCTGTTGATAAAGAAAGTGTTGATTTAGAAGCATTAGCAACAGAGTTAAATCATCTTTCTTATGCATCAGTTTTCTTAATTTCGGCGGTGACTGGTGAAGGTTTACAGCCAATGTTGCAACAAATTTGGGATTCTCTTGATGCTTTGAATGTTAATGAAGAAGAGAATATTGAAATAGAAGTTTCTAGTTTGTGAAAATAAATAATCATGTAGAGACGTTGCAGTGCAATGTCTTTTTATATTTTAGGTTGTACCTAATTTGATCTAAAATAATTATCTAAAATAATAATAAGTAGTTGTGCCAAATTAATTTTAGATTCTGAAAGCTGGAACTTCTTGGGATTGCTTCGTTCCTCGCTTCAGCCTAAGTACTTAACGCCTTAATCTAAGATGGTACGCTACGTAATTATTTAAATGGTAACCTCTGACAACAATTACTTGTGCCGTAACACACTCTACAATTTGAGAGATATTTCTGTATTAGTTGATTCTGGTTCTTGCTGCGGTTTGATTAAACTAATTAAAGTAGTAATTAAAGGTATAAGAAAAGCTAAAACCAGAAGAATTGCAGCAATTTGAAATATTACAGGTCTTTTTCGTCCCTTTGTGGGGAAACCACAACTTAGACAAATTTCTTCTTCACTACTATTGAGAACACCACAAACTTTACAAGGTTCTAGAGACATTTTTTATAAGTTCAATAATATTTTGTGTATAACGGTCGCATTACAATCATGATATCTATAAGTTTAGAAATACTAATTTAATAAAATTTCTAATTTTTTAAGTATAAACAGGTTGAAATGAAAAAAGTTATCTTAATGGCTGCATTAACTGAACAAATGCCCGACACCCTATAAGGGTGCGGCTACACAAACAAAGCTAGCTACAGGTTTTATTATTACCTATAAGCTAGGCAGGGTTTCGTTGCTCAAACGCCACTTCCTATGTAGTACAAAAGCTATTTTTCAGTAATCTTAGAGCGTGAGGGTAGTAACTCTTAACTCACAAAAATAAAGCGGTAGAGGCATTTTTCGATATATTACCCGTACCGCTGAAGCACTTTTGGGAGAATGAGCAAGTGCTGAATATTTGATTGTTAAGTGGTTATTTTGGGATTAATTTTTTGATTTTTCCCTCCAATTAATTACTTATCTTACTTTTCGCAGTTTAATGAGTCGAATTCAACTTTGCTGGCATAGTCAAGTTCCCATAAGAAGCTTTACCATTACCATTACTGTTGCCGTTGGTATGAGCGTTATGGCGGGGTTGAAGTACGCCATAGCCACCGTGATTGCGTTCATAAATCACATTTATTTCATTGGTTTCGCTGTTATGGAACATATAAAAATCGTGTCCCACTAATCGCAACTGTTCCAAAGCTTGTGAAATTGTCATCGGTGGCATGGCAAAATATTTAGTGCGAACCACTTCTTCCGGTAATTCGGGAGTGCGATCGCCAATTAAATCTGTAACTACTGAATCTGGAATTACCTCTTCAATAGTATTACTCGCATGAATTTTTTTATCTTGTCGTCGTTCCTTGTATTTTCGCAGTTGACGAGCAATTTTATTTCCGACTAAATCAATACTGGCATATAAATTTTCACTGCTTTCCTCGGCACGGATAACATTACCATTAGCGAAAATAGTCACTTCCGCTGTCTGATTGGGATTAATTCGGGGATTTTTAGCTACGCTTAAATGCACGTCCACTTCGTTAGTAATATGCTGAAAATGATTCACCGATTTTTCGATTTTTTGATGCACGTATTCCCGAATTGCATCTGTGATTTCAATATTTTTGCCGTGGATAACAAGCTTCATGAAAACTCTCCCGCTTGAATATTTTATTTGGTATGAAGAAAGTTTGAAGGAAAAGCTACGGTAAGTTTGACAATTACCCTGTTGAATTAGTTTACGAAAGGTTTAAATTTGCAAAGATTTTTACTTAATGCGAAACTTTCTCGTATTTAAGTTATAGTGCTATTTAATCAATGCGTTTTCCTACTCCAACTAATGATGTAAAAGTTGGATTTCCCCGCGAACTGTATAATAGTTGTGAGGAGATTCGCTAAACGTGCTTTTCATATGCAAAACAAATCTTCTTGGAAGTTTTATCTCTAAATCAATTAAAAAAATTGGGTACATGCCATTCGCCGCTTGCGTTTCGACTTTTAAGAGAGCGTAATGGCTACCGCAGAGAAATCCTCCCTAAACCATTGGGTTATATATTCAAAGTAGCACTTCATTTTTTACAAAAGCCATTTATGTGACTTTCCTTTAAAATCCTTTGCATTGCTTGACATTTTTTCATCTAATTGCAGTAATTTGAAACACATTCAGTGTCTCGCACTTCTTGCTTTTTTATCGCTTTTATAGTTTTAGTACCATCATGAACCAATGTTTACTATATAACCAATTAGTTATGCCGTATCTAGATGCATGGGTGTGGCAAAAAGAACTTCAAAAGGAGCGCGTCAAAGATCCCAATTTAGATGACGCACTGATTTTGTTAGAGCATCCTCCCGTATACACTTTAGGACGGGGAGCCAGCAATGAATTTATCAAATTTGATCCTCTCGCTCAAAATACTTATGAAGTTCATCGAGTTGAACGAGGTGGTGAGGTAACGTATCATTGTCCAGGGCAGTTGGTAGGGTATCCAATTTTGAATTTGCACCGTCATCATCAAGATTTGCATTGGTACTTGCGCCAACTGGAAGAAGTATTAATTCGCGTATTAGCGGTTTACAAATTGCAAGGAGAACGTATACCGTCACTCACAGGTGTTTGGTTGGAAGGACATAAAGTTGCTGCAATTGGAATCAAAGTAAGTCGTTGGATTACCATGCATGGATTTTCTTTGAACGTTTGTCCTGATATGAAAGGCTTTGAGCGTATTGTTCCTTGCGGTATATCCGATAAACCAGTAGCTAGTTTAACTAAATGGATACCTAGTATTACCTGTGGAGAGATAAGGATTCATGTGGCACGCTGCTTTGGGGAAGTCTTTAACTTAGAATTAATTGAGCAATCTTTAGATAATCTTCATCAATGTTGAGGCTAATGCTTTAATTAGGATACGATGAACCATTAGCCAAAATATTTTATTTAAATGTAATTATTTATGAAATAGAAAAACAAATAGTTATTTTACCGTCTAATTATAGTAAATAATCAAAAAAAATTTGTCCTGCTAAGGGTTTAAGCTTGGTTCCGGATTTAGAAATAAGACAACCTTTGCTAGAGAAATTTTAAATTATGAGGAATTTACGCAAATAGCATATTTTTTTTGTAGCTTGTGTTATGTACAAATCGCCATATTGTGACTATATTCTAAGTCCTGTTACCTTTAAGCGAATATAAATAAAGACACAATATAAATTTTTGAAAAAAATGAGCAAAAAGCTATTAGCACGATAAATTCTTACGATTTAGTCGAAATTATAAGATATCCATCTATCAAATATTTAGTTAGTGCATACCTACTTAAAACATATTTATTATTAATCTGTGAAAAGAGAGATTTCACCTGAGTCAATCAAAAGCTTCGGTTCGATACCGAACAAAATAGAAGTACATGCTCCACCTATAACAGAATTTAACGAGCGTGACTGGAAAATTTTGGTGGAATTATTTGATAGAAAAGACAGCGATGAAATAGAAAAAGATATTAACACAAAATTGAGTTGGATGGTTCCAGAACCTGTCTGGGAAGATGAACCTTTAGAATTTTTAAAGGAATACTTGTAGAAAGGAGTTAGAAGTTAGAAGTGATGTAACCTTAATATTCACAAATTACGGGGAAATGGAAAATAGAACAAAGAAGTGAGGAGTTAGGAATTAATAATAATAATTATCTCTTCTTGTCTCCCCATATCACCATTTCCCTCATGCCTAATAGTTAGGATTAGGACATCTGAATGTTGGAGAAGATAAACTGCATTGTTGCAGGCTTTCCTTCTACTTCGGTGGAAATGATTCGTTCGTTAAGGATGAAATAATCGCCAACTTTTCCGTATTTGTCTTCAAAGTCGCTTTTCCCACCTTTTTGTTCGCCTGTTTTCGGGTCATGATATACAGAATCATAACGATGAGCAAGGTAGCCTTCGCCGGTATCATGGGTGCTGAAAGTGTTGATTGTAACTACTACACCGTGGATATGACGGTGAACTAGCACTACTTCTTTATTTTGGATTTTGTATTTATCCCCAGAAGATTTGCCACCAACTAAAATTTCTACCGCACCATTTGAGTCGGTATCGCCGAGACTAAAAGTATTATCTTTGTGGGAATCCTCAAATTCCCGTCTGATGCGGTGAATGGCAATTTCCCATAATTGATTGTTAATTGCTTCCTTGGCTTGTTCGTCTTCTATGTCAAAAACTTCCGTTTTCAAATTTGAGTTGACGCGGATTTTTCCCTTAAATTCCTTATTATCGTATTTATAAGTAACATCTGCGGTATAGCCGGGGAAACTCTTATCCCAAGTGTAACGGTTTTCATAAGCAGCCCTTAAAAGTTCGCGGGCAGAAATTTGAGCGACTGTCATATGTTTCTCCTATCATCTTTAGTTATGTTAGCTTTTGACAGTTGTTTTTGCGCTACATATTGCTTGATGATTTTTAATTAGAACTATTTTGGAATTAATTTAACTTTTCTTGGGGCAAACTCCAAAATGCCATATATTGTGTTGTTAAATATTTGCGGCTGTCACTTTAGCTTGTGCTAAAGATGCTTTAAGTAAAGCTTCTGTAAATTTCTTCACTTGCTCAACCAAGACTTCCCCGGCATTTTCCGGCGAGCCAGTATTAAATGGTGGTGCGGGATTATATTCCAACACCAATTGAATCCTTTGTGCAGTTTCTTCTCCGCAAAGCTGACTGGTAACTACTAATCCAAAATCAATACCGGCTGTTACTCCACCACCTGTAATTCTGTTTCTATCTACAACAACTCTTTGGGTTCCTACTTCAACTCCCAATATTGCCAAATGTTCGCGAAATAGCCAATGACAAGCAGCACGATAACCTTTAAGTAAGCCAGCAGCAGCGAGAATTAAAGAGCCAGTACATACAGAAGTTATATATTTCGCTGTTTCAGATTGTAGTTTGAGAAATTCCAGTACTTCCGAATCCTCCATTGTTTCTAGGGTTCCCATGCCACCGCCAGGGACGCAAATAACATCTAATTTGGGACATTCATTAAAGCTAGTAGTCGGTAAAATGGTTAATCCCTCGCCGCTTGTAACTGGTTGCAAATTTTTCCACAACATATGTACGCGAGCTTCAGGAACAAAGGAAAATACCTGATGTGGTGCGGTTTTATCTAGTTGAGTCATACTGTTATTAATTTCTATACAGATGTGATATTTAGGTTGATTAGTCATGTTTGTCTTTTTCTTCTGTTTGATTATCTACTATGCTAAAAATGACCTCCAACTTTGCATAGTCCTCAACTGGGTACACTTGAGTTAAATGGCTAATTCTTTACATAATCTATTTCACGCTATAGCCACAGCAAAAAACGAGCATCAATTGCGAATGCGTTTCATGGATAGTGTTGGCGAATATTTTGGGGTACAGCGTTGGGGTATCTATATATTTAACGAAAATTCTGATTACAAAGCAGTTGAGGTTTGCGGTATACCTAATATTGATAATTTTGTAGAAACTTACGCAAAAGTAGGTCGTAATGTTGACCCAGTTCTAAGTTATGTTACTGAATGCCATGCACCAGCACATGAAGAAATGGTCTTACCTCCCGGTGGTTGGAAACAATGCAAATTATATAAAAACTGTTGTGCTTATTACGACCACGAACATATTATGACGGGACCTATCGTTGGTGGAGGAAAGCTGATTGGTGCGGTTCATTTTGCTCGTATTGGTGACACACCTGCATTTAACTATCGGAATATTGCCGATTTAAGTGGCATTTGTACTCATATTTCAGCTTGTATGGCAACGCTCAAAACTCAACAAATAAAATTTGAATCGCCCTTTACAAATCGCCTTACACCACGCGAAATTCAAATAGCTCAACTTGTGGCAAAAGGCTTAACTAATAAACAAATTGGTGTGGAATTATGGATTACTCAAAACTCAGTTAAACAAGCTTTGAAGGGAGCATCCCAATTTTGCACAATTAAGATTGTGATTGTCATTGCGAACGAAGTGAAGCAATCTCAAAGTCTTGCGATTGCGTCGTTCCACTTCGTTCCACTCGCAATGACAAATGATATTTTTACACATTTGGGATGCTCCCGCTTTGAAACGAATATTTCGTAAATTAGAAGTTTCCGCTCGTGCTGAAATGGTAGCAAAATTGCAAGATATCCTGAATTCGCATTATTGAAGTTGTAGCTAGTAATTAGCAATTAGGATGGCATTGGTTTTCTATTTAGCATTGCCCTATTTCACATTATTAAGATGTATCCTAATTTACTTGTTATCGAATTTGTCCTCTGTAAAAATCGTCTAAATCAAAATAATTATTTTTGCTCTCTATCGGGTATCATAGTTTCTCAACTTAATCCAAATTAACTAATTCAAAATTATGCCAACTGAAATAATTGTTTTAATTGCTGCATTAATTGTAGGCTGGTTAGTTTTCAAGGCTTTACTAAGAGTAGTAAAAACAACTATTAGTACGGCGATCGCTGTTTTTATTATTGTGGTGATTTTGGGCTATTTTGGTATCAGTCCTGAAGATTTAATCAGAGAAATAACCAATTTACCTCAAACTTTGATGCGTCTACTTCCTACTAATACACAAACTCAAATAGGCATCTAGTACAGTGCGGCGAAAGTAGGAATACCATTTGAAATAGGCAAGCAGTTGATGATATTCCCTTTATTTTTACCTATTTCATTTTTACTTCCGCGCAATAGTACTAGTATGGGTTAATTACTTTATTTTTTGACTAAAATATATGTTTTAGCATAGGTTGGTAATTGCTGAATATGCCTTCTAAAACTACTTTGGCTTTTAAATATACCCGCCAGAAAATCAAGTTGATACAAGTTGGGTAAAAACGCGCCACCTGTATCTGCAATTACTCCCATTCTCAAGTGTCTGCGCCCATTTTTCATATACTCCATAACAATCATTCTACCCAAACCAACATTGAGTATGTCGCCAGCAAAGGTTACTCCTGGTTTAATGGATATTTTTTCATCAATTGTATAGCCATAACCTCTAATGGATTTAACTTCCCGAAAATACCAGTAACGCTTTTGTAAGCGTCTATCTAATCCTTTTTTAAAAGGTATTTCGTTACTTCTATCGACATTAAAATAAGCAGAAGAACCGCCACCCAAATCGACTAGTATTGTTCCTTGCATTAAGGCTTCTTCTAAACCTTCTCTAGTCATATAAACGATAGGTTCAACTTTGCCGTATTCTTTACCCCCAGGTTCATAAATACCTGATAATACATCTTGTTTGGTATATTTAGTGTAGAATTTATCCGTCTTAGCGTTTTCTTTGAGGCTATAAAGAGGGATATTAAATTCAGCAGTTTTCTTACGAGAACCCCGATGCACAAAGACGGCGTATTTTGTAATTCGTAAATTCTTACCTTGCTTTTTTCGGGGATTATATGCAGACCATCTAATCACTCGGAAATTCGAGTTAATAAAATTGGGGTCTTGCAAACGAGTCGGACGATTATTTGCAATGTCTTCTCGTAATACAGCAATCATAAAATCAAGAGTTTTCAAAATATCTTCTACAGATACTCCTTGAGTTCCAAGTATTCCCGGACGTAGAAGATTGGGGTCATCATCTGTATGGTCTTGATAATATTCTCGGGTATTGACTAAAGTCGATAATAAGTCAGATTGATTGAAGCTAACTTTATTACTACTGGGTAATTTGGCATCACTAAAAATTCTATTGCCATTAATGCTAAATTTATAATTTTTTAATTCGTCAATAACTTTGTAAGCTTGTGATAATAGCTGAGGTTTATATAAAGTATTTGTCGGAGGTATAGTTTGGCAAGATGTCGGTGTAGTTGGATTGCAATAATCAGCTTGAAACGGAAAGTTAGGAGTTAGCTTAAGACTTGAATTAATGAAACTTTTCTGCTGAGTTTCAAGAGAATTTATCTGTGGATTAACAGATGTATTACTTATATTATTATTTGTATTGTGATTTATATTTGCTAGAGAATAATCATTTGAAATAAATTGCGATATTTTTGAATGAGCGTAAGCATAACTACTCAGACTTCCAATAACTAAAAAACTAGCCAAACTAACTACAAAGCGCATTTTTGGAATAAACATCTCTAAAAGCTCTATTGTTCAATCATTGATATACCAGGAAAAATAAAATAGGTCAAAGATTAAAGATTAAATAACTCTTAACTTTTTCCCTTATTTACCTTCCCCCAATCCTCTTATCTCTCACTCCATTGAGCAAAAATACTTCATAATAAGTAAATGCTCAATCTCACAAAGGCGATGTACTTAACTTACTTAGACAGCAATAGTTGGTTGCTTGAAATTGGCGGTCAAAATATATTGATCGATCCCTGGCTGGTTGGTTCCTTGACTTTTGGTAATTTAGATTGGCTATTTAAAGGTTCTCGTCCTCAAGAACGTCCGATACCAGAAAAAATAGACCTAATTTTACTATCTCAAGGTTTAGAAGATCACGCTCACCCACCAACGCTCAAGCAACTCAATCGCGATATTCCCGTTGTCGCTTCAGAAAATGCTGCTAAAGTTGTAAATCAATTAAACTATCAAAAAGTACACTCACTAGCTCACGGCGAAACTTTCACCCTTGATGGGAGTGTAGAAATTACAGCTACTCCGGGTTCTCCTATCGGTCCGACTTTGCTAGAAAACGGATATCTCCTCAAGGAAGTAGAAAGCGGTTTTAGTCTTTACTACGAACCTCATGGTTATCATTCTGAGTCGCTGAAAAAATTTGCTCCCGTGGATGTTGTCATTACCCCATTGATCAATTTATCTTTACCTCTTCTCGGACCAATTATTAAAGGTCAAGAAAAAGCTTTGGAAGTCTCTAAATGGCTCGAACCCCAGGTAATTTTACCAACTGCTGCTGGTGGTGATGTCACGTTTGAAGGATTGCTCATCAACTTTATCAAAGCACAAGGAACTACTGAAGATTTTCGTTCCCTGCTACAACAGCATAATCTTTCCGCTCAAGTACTCGAACCAAAAAGTGGCGATCGCACTCAATTAGATTTGAAACAACGAACAGTTTCCGGAATTTCCAATTAAAAATTCTCAAAGGGTAATTTTTAATAGTACTGAAGTACTTTTTGTCTATTTACGACCAGTTAATATTTAATTTGGTCTATTTTTTTATGTCGAGGTATTCTCCAAAAATAGTAAATTTATAGAAGGTAGTAAGTATTATTTAGCGATATACGCCTGCTTCCGATTGCGAATCGTAATTTAATCCTGCGTACTGTCTGAAAAAGTACATTGTGATAAATGAACTTTATAGGATACAGCGGTTGATTGATAAATCTGTTAAATATTTTATACTAGTATATTTATCTCTAATTATTAGTAATTATTACAGGAATCTCTCATGAAGTTAAACTTATTACGTCCTATGGCATTTATTGATTTAGAAACAACTGGAATCGATATTGTCAAAGATAGGATTATACAAATTGCTGTTTTGAAAGTATTTCCTGACGGTAAGGAGGAAATGAAAACTTGGATAATCAATCCAACTATTCCCATTCCCATGGCATCATCAGAAATACATGGTATCTATGACGAAGATGTAAAAGATAAGCCTACTTTTGCGAATATTGCCGATAGTTTATTTAACTATATAAATGATAGCGATTTAGCAGGATATAACTCGAATAGATTTGATATTCCCTTGTTGATAGCCGAATTTTTACGCGTTGATATAGACTTTAAACTTGAAGATAGAAATATTATCGACGTGCAGACTATTTTCCATAAAATGGAACCTCGTAGTTTAAAAGCAGCTTATAGATTCTTTTGTGGAAAAGAATTAGTCGGCGCTCACGATGCAGCAAATGATATCCGTGCTACTTATGAAGTCCTTAAATCACAACTCGAACGCTACGAAAATATCGAATATGAGGATAGAGATGGGAATAAATCTTATCCCATCAAAAATAATATAGATGAATTGCAACAATTCACACCCTTTGATTTTCTCGATCCAACAAAACGAGTTATCTATGACGAAGAAAACCAAGTAATATTCAATTTTGGTAAATATAAAGGTAAATTAGTCTCTGAAGCATTTAAAGAAGAACCTAATTATTATAAATGGATGATGGAAAAAGACTTTTCTGTTTTTACGAAAAAAGCAGTAACTAAAATTTGGAAATCTATCAATCAAGTGGATGATTAAATTCTTAGATGTTTTTCAAGTCCTCTCTGCGGTTGCTGTCACGCGGAAATAGAACCCATTGGCGATGAAATACCGATTGATACTACAGTGTTTTTTGCTTGATGTAGCGCAAGGGGTAGGGTGTTTGAAAAGAGTAGTCTTTTTTTGAGGCTGTAATCCTTATCCTGCTTACATTTGAGCCATTATTAACAAAATAGAGGTTTGCGCTATCGCTCAAAAGCTTTCTATGACTCAGTTACAGCCATTTTTATTCTTTACCTCTTGACATCCCAATCGCTGAAAGTATACTTTTATTATTGGCTTGCGCTTCTGTACCTTGAAAACCAAATATAGTAAGCTTTCTGAAACGAGCAGTTGAAATTAAACTAAATCCCTATCAGGGATTGAAACAAACCAAAAGTTCAACTTAACAGTGGTAGAAACGTTGAAATTAAACTAAATCCCTATCAGGGATTGAAACCGCATCCATTGCCTCAATAAATGGAATAATCCCACGTTGAAATTAAACTAAATCCCTATCAGGGATTGAAACATCGTTATTACATAACGAAGCGAGTTTCGATAGTATGGTTGAAATTAAACTAAATCCCTATCAGGGATTGAAACCAACTTTACAGATCGATTCGCTTACACGAATTAAGGTTGAAATTAAACTAAATCACTATCAATTATTTACAATTAATTAATTTATGCTTTCCCTGTTTAAATTAAACTAAATCCCTATCATGTATTGAAACTTGACCCAAACCAAGAATATCACCAGCTAAATCTGTTGAAATTAAACTAAATCCCTATCAGGGATTGAAACCTTTTGTAGAGAAAGTACCAATAGTAATACGCTTGTTGAAATTAAACTAAATCCCTATCAGGGATTGAAACAGCTGAGTATGGTGTTGAAACTCCCACAACTCCTGTTGAAATTAAACTAAATCCCTATCAGGGATTGAAACATACGAGGGTAAGAAGTGAAAAGACCATATTTTAGTTGGAATTTAACAAAATACCTATAAGGGATTTAAACGGAAATAATATAAAACAAAAATATAACTACTC
>ERZ1740062.1056-NODE-1056-length-11963-cov-4.864209_pt1 | contig 11963 bp, 8 predicted proteins | sample MGYA00581741_ERZ1740062 | MGnify/ENA primary metagenome ERZ1740062 (study PRJEB43018, sample SAMN04849747) | marine metagenome | isolation source: floating plastic debris | place: Pacific Ocean | collected 2008-09-01 | study: EMG produced TPA metagenomics...
AGAATTTAGCCCAAGAATTAAAGCAAAAAGGACAATTTCCAGAAGCGCAAATTGTCGAAATAATGATGCAAATGCTTGATGTTCTTAATTATGTTCACGCTCAGGGAGTGATACATAGAGATATCAAACCTTCCAATATAATGCGAGTGTCGAAATCTAATTCTCTTCATCTGATAGATTTTGGTGCTGTCAAGCAAGTAGTAGTTACGGGAGTTCCCACCGCTCAATCAGTTGTTATCGGTACTCCAGATTTCGCTCCACCGGAACAGATGACGGGTAAACCGGTGTCAGCTTCGTCAGACTTATATTCTTTGGCTGCAACTTGTGTATCTTTACTCGCAGGTAAAGAGGCTCAAGAAATTCGTGAATATCATACCTGGCACTGGCGAAACTATGCTAATGTCAACTCTCAATTAGCAGATATTTTAGACAAAATGCTGTCCCATCAGCCAGATGATAGGTATCAATCTGCTCGGGAAGTTATGACTGTTCTTGGTAATCTTCAGCCCCAAGCTCCTCCAGTTACCCAACCATCACCACTCCCCACTCACCCTCAACCTCAACCAATACCACCACATTTGTCCGGTATACCAAAATCCGTGACACCAACAGTTACTGAATCAGAGTTACCAAGCAATCCTCTAAAAAAAGTAAATAAAAAATTGTTGGTATTAGCTGGAGGTATCGGTGCATTATTACTAGGGACAGCAGTATACGCAGTGATGAAAAGTTCGGAACCAGCGTTACTTGCTGATAATTTTTTTAGTAGAGGAGAAGAATCTTTACTAAGAGAAAAGAGATTTGATAGCACGTTATGCAAACAAGCTTTCGGAGAAAAAGAAGAAGGAATGAAAGCCTTTAAAAAACAAAGGTATGAAGATGCACAAAGTAATTTCCAAACAGCCATAAATCTATTTAAACAAGCAACTAATAAGTGTGCTGTTGACCCAGAAACGCTGATTTTTCTTAACAATGCGAAGGCTAATATTAAAGGTAATCCCGTTACAATTGCTGCTGCGATTCCCGGTAAAAATAAAGAAAGAAATACAAAAATATCAGAACAAATATTACGTGGTGTAGCTTCGGTTCAGGAAACATTAAATAATCAAGATGGTATTGAAGGAAGATTATTACAGGTTGTAATAGCTAGAGATGAGAATAATTCCGACCCAGATGTAGAAAATACATCTCCGAAAGTAGCTGAGCAGTTAGCAAGAAATCAGATTCCCGGAGATAGCGGATTCAGTGGACAAATATTAGGTGTAGTTGGTCATTTCACCAGCGATGCAACTCTAGCAGCAGCAGAAGTTTATGGGAAAGAAAAGCTGGTGGCTATTTCTCCAACAAGTACTGCTGTCAGACAATCTGAACCAAGCGAAAAATCCGGATATAAATATAGTTTAAGCGATTATGTTTTCCGTACAACTCCTAATGATGCGGTTGCAGCAGCGGATTTAATCGAGTATATCAAACAAAATATTGGTTCTGGAAATGCAGCGATTTTCTATAATTCCAAAAAATCCTATAGTACTTCTTTAAAAGAATCATTTGAGAAAAAATATGCTTCTATAGGAAAATTAACGGAATGCGATTTAGCGAATTCTAGAATTGATAATTGTCAGATAGATGAAAATATTAAATTGTTAATGCTATCTATCGATACCGGAGAAGCAGCAACAGCTTCGTTGATTATTTCTAGATACACAAATCAGCTTCTATTGGGTGGAGATTCTCTTTATAATGCCGATAACGTATCGTCTACATTTGGAAATCAAGCTGAAAATCTAGTCCTTTCAGTTCCGACCCACGTTCAAAGGACTACAGATACTTTTAGAAACACATCAATCAAACTTTGGGGAACTCAATACGTTGGTTGGAGAGCAGCTACAGCTTATGATGCTACTCAAGCGATTATTGCAGCATTACAAAAAATAGAAAAAAATCCAACTCGTCAAGGTTTGTACGAACAATTAAAAAGCCCTTATTTTAAAGCATCAGGTGCTACAGGAACCATTCAATTTAATAGATTCCACGACCGTCAAGTAGACCAAGCAGACGATAATCAATTAGGGGTTTTAGTTAAAGTACAGCAAAAATGTAAGCCACAGGATAATCCGAAGTACCAGTTTTGTTTGATAAATGAATAAAAGCTTGTAAATAATATTTAAGATTTTCAAACATTCAAAATACTGCTTTGTGATATCTGGAGAAAGTCATAAAATGTTTTACGAAAAGTATTTGCATGAAAATGTAGATACTCAATATTGATAGCATTCATTTTTCAAAGCACTACCGCATTTAGGAGTAGCAAAGATGAGCGAAAATGATGAATTTAAGAAATTTCTTCCCGATGAAGAATTTAAACGAGAGCAGTTTGTTTACGAAGTTCCTAGCGAAGCCGAACCTCCTTCTCAGGAAAGAATACCATCAGCATATGAACCGATGCAGAAGATACAGCTAGATGGGAGAGCTTATCGAGGTTTAGCAGGAGGAAGAACTGCTTGGTGGGTGCTGATGACAGGCTGGATGATTTTTGGTGGTTTAGCTTTTGTGCTTCTAATTCCAGCAATCTCTTTATTATTTTCTGGTTCTTGGTTTGCCTCAGTTATGCTAATACCAGCTTTACTTATTGCTTCTGTTTTTCTGACAATTTTATGGAGAGGAACAAATGCAAAGCTGTCTGCTAAGAATAATCAAAATAGAAGATAATTAGGTGGGTTGATTTGAAGATAAATGAGTAGAATAGTTGGGATACGATGCTTCCCATGATACAAAATTTGGCGGTCATGCTGACCTTTTGGTGAAGAAAGGCAATTTTGCATGGATTGGAGAAGCCAAAATCCATAGCTCTTATAGTTACTTATGGGAAGGTTTCTTACAGCTGACTACTCGTTATTCTACTGGTGATTCCAATCAAAGAGATGGTGGAATTTTTATCTACATTCGTCAGAAGAATGTTAGTGCAATTATTGAGAAGTGGAAGAATCATATGTTGAGTAAAGAATTACCTGATTTCAACTCCGAAGCGTGTGAAAATAGAGAACTTTCTTTTTTCTCAACCCATAAACATGAAAGTTCTGGTCAAGATTTTAGAATAAAGCATATTCCAGTAATTCTCTATTTTCAGCCTCAAGATAAGAGTGGAAGAAGTAAAAGTGAGAAAAAGATTTGATTTTGATATTTTGTTTCATTCAAAGATTTTATTCTCAACAATAACAGCCAACATCTTCACCACAATCATCAGCTAAATAAGAAAGCGCTCGGAAACGCAAACCAATTAATTCTTCATAGAGAGGATTAAGTTTGCATAAGGGTGGAATACTTAAAATAGTGCGTCCAAATAAACTAATATCTCGCTCAAAAGGACATTGTGTGGGAATCATCCGACAAATAAAATGGGCTAATGCAATGTCTTGGATCTCAAGATTATTTAGCCACTGACGTATAGGATATAAGCCATCAAACAAAGGCATTTTAGGCTTAGTTGAATTTAAAGTTGTTTGAGGAGTACGTCTGATTAGGTTAAACATTGCTCTATCCAAATATGTTTTAGTAACAAACTATATCTGTAGTCTAAGCATAAGCTAAGTAAATGTAAATACTATCCAGATATAAAAAACATTTATACGCTATAAGTAAAACTTAACTGCGCCGTATTGCGTATAGCCTGGACTTATAGAATATCGACTTAGCTTGAGTTAGAGACGCAAGAGTTATTTTTTGGTTTACCAAGAGTGCAGAAGCAATGTAATCCAACTTTATAATTGTTGAATTGTTTGGCTTTCCAAGTTATGTTGAGTTTCGTTCCTTAAAGGATGTTTTAAAAGTATCCTCTTAACCCAACCTACGGATTATTCTTTCAATTTCTTTTCTATTCATGAGAAAACTTTTAAATATCAAATAATCTACTTCCGCAATTTTGCTAATAGTAAATCAACTTCATTTATCCGCAAAATCATCAAAATTAAACTAAAAACTATCAAACCAATTATTCCAGAAACGCTAAATTGAACTAAATCAAATATTAATCCTTCAGCTTGCCAAAATATTTCAATTCTCCAACTTATAATCCAAGCTGTTAAACCCGCAATCGTACTTGCTACAGTTAAACTAAGAATCGGTAAAATCCAATCTTTCCAAGGTAAACCTTCAAGCTGACGATGCAGATAAATTAATAACATTCCCCCAGCAATTAAATTTACTCCCATCGAAGCAAATACCAAACCCGTCATTCCAAAACTATTTACCAAAACATAATCTAAAATTACGTTGAGTAAAATATTAAAGATGCTGATACGAAATGGAGTTTTAGCGTCATTCAATGCGTAACATACCCGCGTTAATATCTGTCTTCCAACACTAGGAAACATTCCCAAACTATAGGCTACCAAAACTGAGGAAACCATCTGTACTGCTTGATTATCAAAAGCTTGACGCTGGTAAACTATTTTGACGATGGGAGTTGATAAAGCCATCATCAAAGCACTCAAAGGTAGAATAATCAAAGCTGTAACTACAATACTTTGACGAACTTGTTCTTTAAGCAGATTCCATTCTTGATTTGCAGCCAGTCTAGAAAATCTTGGCAGTAGCGGAACTAACAATATGCTCGATAATAATCCCCTAGGAGTTTGCGATAATAAGTCAGCATAGCTAAGGGTTGCAGCAGCTTGAGGAATAAAAGACGCAAACCGTAAATCTACGTAAAGGTTGATATTTGACATACCAGATGAAAGGGTAGCAGGAGCCATTAAACGCAACACTTCCCTAACTCCCGGAGAACGAAAATTAAATCGGGGACGAACTATCAATACACTTTTACGTGATTGGACAATTAACTGCACAACCCATTGCAAAATAGCACCAGCTAAAGTTCCCCCTGCCAAAACCATTCCACCCAAAACCAGATTTTGCGGTGCGTTGATATTATCTCCTAATTGCCAAGCTAAAATACCCAAGCTGGATATAACAGTAATACTCGACAGCATCGGACTTACGGAAGGTAGCCAGTATAAATCCGCTGAATTCAAACTAGCAATCCCGACCCCAATTAACCCCGCAAATAAAGCCAGAGGAGCCATAATTTGTAACTGTAAAATGGCAATATCTCTGACCCGATAATTCAATCCCGGTGCGACTAAATCAATCAAAAATGGTGCGAAAACAATGATAAATATAGTAACCGGAATCAAAATTAAGGTTAATAAAGTCGCAATCGTAGCAACTAAATCCGCGCTATCTTCCTCATCCCTCCTTGCTAAAACGCTGACCAAAGCAGTATGTAACGGCCCATTTAAACCACCCACAACATTCAGTAAAAACCCAGGAATAATATAGGCAAAATTAAAAGCATTGAAGACAGCACCCACACCAAAAGCCGCAGCAATACAGGTCGAACGCAATAACCCGAATAGCTTGCTAACCACAGTTGCAACTGCTACTATTCTAGCGATGTTTTTTAATGAGCGAGGTTTCATCAGTGAACAGTTATCAGTTATTATCAACTTCTAATTTTTACTTATTCTTCTCAATCCAAAACAAAAGCATCCGTTGTTAAAATCTAAAATTATTTAACTCCTAACTCTTAACTCCTAATTCCTAACTTTTCATGGCTGTTTCTAAAATCACTTCAATTAATTGTCCGTAGGATAAACCACTATTGCGAGCAATTTGAGCAAAAGAACGCTGTGGATGTAATGTAGCGTCGGCGTTGATATCCAATAAATAAGCTTGATTATCAGCAGAAACTCGGAAATCAAAGGTAGCATAATCCAATGGTTTGAGTAACTCGATTAAATCTAAACTTATTTCTCGTAACTTCCGCAACTGTGGAATATACAAATCTATATTTATTTTCTGAAAACCACCATGTCTTTTTGCTTGTAAATCTAAAACTTGCTGTTCTAACGATTTACCTTCCTTAGTTACAGTTTCTACCGCTCCAATAAATACTGGTTTATCATTTCCCACAACACCGACAGTAATTTCACGACCTTCTATAAACTGCTCGCATAATACAGCAGCTTGAAACTGTTGATGTAATTGCTGAACTTTATTCTGTAATTCCGTCAAACCTGTAGATGCTTCCCAAAACTGTAAACCCAAAGAATAACCTTCACAAGCAGGTTTTAGAATACATTTTTCCCAAGGTGGCTGTATTATTTCCTCACCAACTCCATAACGAAACCAAGGTGGTGTTGAAATTCCCCTCCATAATAAAACCGGTTTGAGAAAATCTTTATTCAACGTCAGACTTTTTACCGTCGCATCTCCACCCGTGTAAGGTATTCCTAGCTGTTCCAAAATTGCAGGTGCTAAAGCGGTACGATTGCGCGATGTTGTTCTGACTGATAGATTCCAAATGAATTCTGGTAGCTGATTATTTCGCCATCTTTCTAATAAATTATCTAGCGTACCAATTAAATCGACATCGTGACCCAAAGCTTTTAAATGAGTCGCTACAGCTTCAACTTCTTCGTTTTCTCTCCAGTGGTAATGAGTCTCTTCCCTAGCGCTAGGGTTTGACATGATGTCAGATTGGTTCTCGAATAGGATTCCAATTTTGAGCATTGTTATATATTTTTGAACCCAGAAGGACACAAAGATAAGCTTAGAGTAACGTAAAGCTTTTTCAGTATTTTTTTAATTCCAAACTAAACGCGAAATATATAATATTCATGCTTTTTCTTCACCCAATTAATCACGGTATTAGTTGCTCGGAATCCCATTCCTTCTTGATATAAATCCAAGTATTGCTGCTTTACTTCTTTATTGGTGAGGTAATTTTAAGTTTTTACAGCGAAATGTTATTTATGTGTTTATAACTTAGGTTTAAAAGTTTAATTCAAAGAAGTAATTTTAAATTTTATCACTACATAATGGTGCATTACGACATTTTCAAACCGATAGTTCTTCAATCAAATTAATTTGTGCCATAACACACCCTACAATCAATTACCTATTACTCTCTCCTACCCAAACAGTATCCTTATCAATATCAACCACCATCAAACCAGACTTATCCAATCCTTTCCTAACTTGATGCCATCTAGCAACTAACTGCATGGGTGAACCTTCTATTAAACCGACTAATTCTAACTTTCCGTCAGAGTGGGTCAGAATATAGCGAAAGCGTTTTACCGAACCGTTGCAATTTTGACGTATTGCTTCTACTAGGTTCATCGCTTCGATTATCGGTAATTGGAAATGAGTCGCGTGTTTTACGGGTCGAGGATGGAATAAATATTGAGGAATGACACCCAAACGATGCAAGCGTTTGTATAGTTCGGTCATTGTATCGACTTCTGCATTAACTCCTCTCATCAAAGCAATTTGTGAGGTTAATAAACAACCTGCTTTTCGTAAATTAAATAATGCTTTTTCTGTTAAAGGTGTGATTTCGCGGGGGTGGTCAAAATGACATTGAAAGACTATTTGAAATCTGGAATTATACTGATTTAAAACTGATAATAATTCTGAATCTGTAGTGAAACGAGAAGGAAGAAAAGCTGGTAGTTTGCTGCTGATGCGGATTTGCCAAATATGAGGAATTTGAGATAGTGCTGCTAAGAGATTAGCCAAACGACGAGTACTGCAAACCATTGGGTCACCACCAGACAGCAATACGTTATCAATTTCAGGATGCTGCTTAATATAGGATATAGCTTCCTGTAAATCCTCAATCGTTTCTTTTACCATCACATCCTTACTCATCAACCGTCGTCGAAAACAGTAGCGACAGTGCCCCGCACAAGCTTGAGTTACGATTAATACTGCTGTTTGCTCGTATTTGTGTTGTAAACCTGGAATTACTGTAGAAAATTCTTCTCCACTAGTATCTAACGAACCGATATCGTTTTCTTCGTCATCGGATGGAATTAGTAATTGACGCAAAGGGTCTGATGGATTTTCCCAGTTGACTAAATCAGCGTAACCTACAGGAACCATTACCGGAAAACGCTGCTTTGCATTATTAACACGCTGTTTATCCGAATCATTGAGAGACAACCAATCTTCAGCAGAACTAGATAATTTAAGACTTTCGATTAATTCATCTCGCCAATTTTTAGCCTGTGGAATTTTCTCGCAAACTAATTCTCTCATCCGTTGTTGCTCCCAGCATATCTACTCAACTTTAAGATTACAGGATTCGTGATGTTTTGGTTTTAAGTTTTAATAATCCACTCAAAAATCCAATTGAGTAAAAAAGTATATGTTTCAACAGATGTAAATACATAAGTAATTTTACTATTATAAATTGTAAATTTTATCCTGGTTTAGTAGCAGATAATTTGTAAAATGATTTTGAATTAGCAGTTTTTGAAACTTTAAATTGAGGATTTTATCCGGATATGAAAAACTCTTTACGCGGTTGGAAAGCTTATTCAAAACATTTACACAAATCGAGCAGAAATTTTTGGAAAGGCTATGCTTTTAACTACTCTAGCAAAAAAAATAACCTAGATATTTCTGCTTACAAATATCAGTGGAGCAGCTTTACAACTCCGATAAAAAAGCGTTCCGGATTAGCTAATATAAACGAAAATCGCATTCACAATATGCAGTTAGCGGCTGACAGGATAGACAGATTAATTATTCAGCCGCAGCAAATTTTTGGTTTTTGGAATCGCGTTCCTCGTCCTATTGAAAGAAACGGATTTCGTTCGGGCCCAATGTTGGTTAGAGGTAAATTAATTAATGATGTAGGTGGTGGTTTATGTCAAATTTCCACAACGCTATTTAATACATTGCTTTGGGGTAATTTTGAAATTTTAGAACGCTACAACCATAGTATTGATGCTCATGGGGAAAAGCGATTTTTTACATTAGGTCAAGATGCGACTGTAGCTTATGGCTATAAAGATTTAATTGTCAGAAATGTTAGTAATATACCTTTGTTATTAAGGCTGCAAGTATTTCCAGAAAAAGCCGAAGTTACAGCCAGCGTCTGGGGTAATGAAGCAATACCATTTGATGTAAAAGTTGAATCAAACGTTTTACAAGAATTAATTTTACCTGATGATGGAATGTCTGGTTGGGAAGTTGAAACCAAAAGGTTTATTTTGAATAAGGAGAGAGCGAATATTAATTCAGAATGGGAAAGCAATTATCAAAATATTGATATTTATAAACCTTTTATTCCAGCAGTTGCAAACTAATATTAATATAATTTACAATTACCAAATAAATATCCTATACTTTTACATTATAAAAGTCTGTTTAAACTGACATCTTGCAGCCTTTTTAACAACCACCTTGGAATAAATTCCCAGGCTCAAAAACAAAGTCTGATAAATCAGACTGAGCAAGTTTTTGAGCTTATTATAGTGCGTTTTAACGTACTTTATATATGGGCCTCGGAATTGATTCCGAGGCGGGTATTGAGAATGGTACAAGATTGTAAGGTTGAACTGACATCTTGCAGCATTTTTAACAAGAGCCAGAGTCTTCAGCTAACGACGCTAGTACAATATATCAGGTTGAATGGAATAATTATTATTAGCTGTTAAGGCAGATTTGATTTGTTAACTTATTTATAAATCTTTATTCAATATCAACTTCAGCTTCTGACGTTTGTATAAATTTTTTTTAAAACGGTATCTATCAAATATTTCATCACTGTAGAAGAAACATAGTATTCTTCACTTTCTTCATTCATATGAACAGGTAAACCCTCAATCACAATATATTTACCTTTAAATTCAATATTGTATCGAACATTTTTTTACTAAAGTTTCTTGGTAATCGTCCATCTTTATTTACCCTGACTAAGCATGTAAAATTGTAATCATATTTCTCTGACCGTAAAATAACTATTCCATGAAAACTCTTTTAGTCCAACCATCAACATTGCACAGCTTTCTAACACAAGTACTCAAACCTTATTCCTTGTCATCAGAAGCACAAACAGCGTTGATAACTCATTTAGTAGAAGCGAATTTGTGGGGTATAGATTCTCACGGTGTACAGCAAATTATCGGTTATGACAAAAGTCTTAAAAGCGGACGGATAAACCCCAAACCAGAGATAAAAGTAATTTCCGAGCGTCCTAGTTTGATTCGTATCGATGCAGATGCTGCACCCGGACAATATGCTGCAAAAGTTGCAATGGAAATGGCGATCGCCAAAGCTGGTAAAACCGGGATAGCGGATGTCGGCGTGACTAACAGCAATCACTTTGGTGTTGCTGGATATTATACTCGCATGGCTGCTGAAGCAGGAATGATTGGTTTTGCGACTACAGATACTAATGTTGTCGATTTAGCACCTTTTGGTGGAAGGGTTGCAAAATTGGGAAACAACGCGATTTCTTGGGGAATTCCTACAGGTAATCAACCGGTAATTATTGATATGGCCACCGGAGCGGTCAGCGGTGGAAAAGTAAAACATTTTGCTTATCAAGGTTTAGAAATTCCCTTGGGTTGGGGATTGACAGCAGAAGGTAAACCCACCTTAAATCCCCAGGAAGTAGCTGTTAATATTCCTGCTTCTTATAAAGGTTCTGGTTTAGCATTCATCTCAGATTTATTATGCGGGCCACTACTCGGAACTGCAACAGCAATGTTTAAAAACAAAGCAATTCATAATGCAGAAAATGGAACCGGACATTTATTTTTAGTTTTAGATGTAGCTGCTTGGACTGATATAGAAAAATTTTATCAAGAGGTACAAAAAGCAATTAATTCTCTGCAAGAAACTCCGAGATTAGAAGCAGAAGAACCAATTTATTATCCTGGTGAACTAGAAATCATTACCCGCGAACAACGCTTGAAAAATGGCATTCCCGTACCTCTATCTTTAATTGAAAGCCTTGCAGAACACTTTGGAAATAACATTGTTTCTAAATATCTTACATCTTGACACGCCGAAATAACCTTAACAATGCCATTCCTGTAATTAAACTAGATAGAATAGTAGTTGTTATTACTCCAATTACAAAGCTAACAATCCAAGCAGTATCTGGCTTCCAAACCTTAGAGAATAATGAATTAGCACTTAAACCTGTCAAAGAACCTAAAAACATGCTTGCAAAAATACCTATTAAGGATAGCACCAACCATATAAAGGAACTGTCTATTTGTCGCCGTACAGTTAATAATTTAACTATAGATGTTCCTCCCATCACTCCAATTACAGCACATAGCATTTCTCCATTAGAATCGAATATTCTTCCTGTAAAAGTTCCGACAAATAAACCTATAAGAAAACCTAACAAGGTTTCTATCAAATACCAAAAATTAAATATAATTCGCTGTTTTAGCACCAACCATTGCATAACTTCAACTGGAACCAAAGTAATAATTGCTGCTAACATTGCATAGTAATAAGTTTCATCCCGACCAAAAATATAATATACCGCTCCACGAAAAATAATACGTATAAATAAACCAATGCTGATACCGACGATATTCGATAACATCCATTGATAGAAAAAGCCAGCGTTAATAGTTGTTATTGGAGTTGCTGGAATATTAATTTTGTCTGTTCTCGGTGGATTAGTGACGTTAAAAGTTTGAGGATTATTAGTATTAGCTGTGATATTAGTTTGAAGCGTAGGTAATAACGAAATTGGCTTGATATCCAATAACCGTTGTAAAATTTCTTCAGTACTTGCTGGACGTTTGCTTGGGGAACGTTTCATCATCCAATCGAGAAAGTCTGCAAATGGCTGCGAAATATTCGGTACTGCATCTCGCCATAATAACTCATCAGTTTGGGGATTATAAAATTGATTTGGGTCTTTTGCAGTGAGTAAATAAACGAACGTGCGTCCCAAAGCAAAAAAATCGGACTGCTGCATAGCTTGACCGTTCATTTGTTCCGGTGGGGTATATCCAGCGGAAACTATCCCCGTTACCTGCCCTTGCGCTTGTGCTTGCCAGTAAGTATCTGTAACCACTCGTGCGGTACCAAAATCAATCAGTGCTAAACCACCTTCAGCCCGCAACATGATGTTAGGTGGT
>ERZ1740062.1057-NODE-1057-length-11926-cov-4.657485_pt1 | contig 11926 bp, 15 predicted proteins | sample MGYA00581741_ERZ1740062 | MGnify/ENA primary metagenome ERZ1740062 (study PRJEB43018, sample SAMN04849747) | marine metagenome | isolation source: floating plastic debris | place: Pacific Ocean | collected 2008-09-01 | study: EMG produced TPA metagenomics...
ATAACCTCACCATTAATATATTCATGGCGTTCTTCTGAGTTTACCTCAAATTCGAGGTATTCTTCCGGCGTGTAAATTTTGTTTTCTTCTACTTGTGCAATCATAATTAACTCCCAAAGCTTTGATAAATGGCTTTCGAGATAGATAATGTATAACTCTATTCTAGTTATTTTAGTTGATATACTCGCGAAAATAAGTTAACTCTACGGAATGAAAACTGATGTAATGTTACTGCTGTCAACATATAAATTTGTTTTCGCTTGTATCAAAAATATTTAAAATGATAAATATTTATAAACTACCGATTAGACAAATCCATCAAATACGCCAATTTCAAAACAACCCGCGCACCAACATTAGCATCCCATTCAGCATCACCAACCTCACAAATATCAAAACCAATTATTTTTCTACCGCTGTTTACCACTTCCCGAATTAAACAAAAAGCTTGTTCTAATTCCAAACCTCCAGGAACCGGAGTTCCGGTATTTGAACACAGTTTGGGGTCTAAACCATCGACATCAAAGCTAATATAAACATATTCTGGTAAATGACTGACAATTTCCTTACATAAATCAATCCAAGTAGTTCCAGAATAAAGCTTTTGCTTAATAATTGGGTCATAATAAGCGACTATTCTACTGTCAGATTGGTTAATCATTTCGACTTCATCGTGACAAATATCCCGCAAACCTACCTGTACTAACTTCGATATCTGCGGTAGTTTCATGGCGTTATACATAATCGAAGCATGGGAAAACTTAAAACCTTCATAGGCATGACGTAAATCTGCATGAGCATCTATGTGTAAAATGCCATAGTTTGAGTAATTCTCCGTTAAAGCTTGCATATAACCCAAGGGTGAAGCATGATCCCCACCAATTACCGCAACTTTTTTCCCATCCTTAATAGCTTGTTGAGATTTATCGAATAACCATTTATTGACATTCTTACAAGTTTGGTTAATTTCCTCTAATAATGATGTTAAATCTGGTGCATCTGTTAAGGGTTTACCTAGTTCGAGTCTTTCAATAATTGTTGCTGCTTGCTGTCGATAATATTTATTTTTATCTAAAATATCTTGGGGAATCTCCATCATAAAAATTCCCTGCTTCCATCCATTGGGATTGTCAAAATCAAATAAATCTAACTGCGGTGAAGCATCGAGAATTCTTTGTGGTGCATTAGCCGTACCCGCACCATAGGAAACCGTAACTTCCCAAGGTACGGGGATGATAATTAAATTTGCAGAGTCGTAATCGAAGGGCAAACCGAAGATATTGCCGTTGATTTGCCCTACGTCGTTGGGGTTGTAGTTTTCAATTGGGTTGTTCATGGTAAGGGTAATGGTAGCTGTGAAAGTAGCCTCACCTTAGTGAGGAGAGGGGAAGGGGTGAGGTTTTCTTATGATTATTTTTTCACGGGAATAGCCTTTTTATTTGCGGATATCAAGTTATAAATATGACATTTGGCTCAAAATGTTGATAACATTACAAATTGTAAACAAGCAACATTTGTTAGAATGGACTTTCCGATTTCAATCAAAGGCGTATTAATTATAGATGGTAAAGCGCTATTACTTAAAAACGAACGTGAAGAATGGGATTTACCTGGTGGAAGAATTGAATTAGGAGAAACACCTGAGAACTGTTTAATTCGCGAGTTTCAAGAAGAAACATCGGTGAATGTCTATGTTGAGGAAATTCTTGACAGTTATTTATTTGAAGTGATTCCTCAAAAGCACGTTTTTATCGTCACTTATGGTTGTCAACTGAAAGGCAGTTTCTTACCTCAAATTAGCCACGAGCATGAAGAAGTAGGTTTACATCCAATTGATAATTTAGGAAATATCAATATACCATTTGGTTACGCACGCTCTATTATAAATTGGGCAAAAATGTCGAGTCTGCAAAAGATTTAATATTTTTATTTATTGTCGATTAGCGATATACCGCAGCTAACCACTTCTGCTAATCGCATTTTTGTAATTAATGTATTACAATGTAATGCGATGATTGCGATCTGCCAATGAATATAAGAAAAGCACGGCTTACAGACATTGAAACTATGTTCGATATCAGAACTAGTGTGGTTGAAAACTATCAGTCTCGTGAAGAGATTGCGGAATTAGGTATCACTCCGGAATCGGTTGCCCAAATGTTGCAAACTGATTGTGGTGCTTGGATTGCTGAAATCGATGGTAAACCTGTTGGTTTTTCCATCGCAAACGCAACGGAAAAAACAATTTTGGGTTTATTTGTTCTCCCTTCTTTTGAAGGATGTGGTGCTGGTCGTGCTTTAATGGAGAAAACTGAAGATTGGCTTTTTTCGCAAGGTATTGCAGAGATTTGGTTATTAACTGGTAATGATTCTAAGTTGAGAGCTTACGGTTTTTATCTCCATTTAGGATGGAATCCTGTAGGAGTTATTAGTGATGGAGAAATGGCAGGAGAGATGAAGTTTGTGAAGCGGAAACTTGTAGTTTAAATCCTATGATGTCGCGGCTAAATTAATTTTTGCTTTTTGATGATACCAATGTCTAAACAGTAAAGTCGATTTATCTGTTGGAACATTACACTCTTCATTTATATTCGGCATTTCACCCAGTTGAGATTCAATTACAATTTTATCTTCAATTACAGGTTTAATAAATTCATCAACAATAGATGCTTTTGATTCTGGATTCATTTCTCCTAGCATTAAAATTGATAACATATATCTCGTTTGTACATCGTTAATTGGCACTGAAAATAAATGAACTCTTACTGGTATCACCATTTCATCAAACTTCAATACAACAAGATTGGGTTGATGCCATTCCAATGCAAAACCAGATGGAATATTATTAAAACAGTTAAAAACTTTAATGCTCGATTCTGTTTGCTCGATTTTATATTCAGCAACACTATTTGCTTCTAATGCTTTCTTTCCAATTGCACCACCGAACGAGTTACGATGCACAAATGGAAGATGTACGAAATCCATGGCGTTTTCAATTACTCGCGTCCAGTGAGCATTCCAGATTTCATCATGAACGTAGTATGATTGTTGGGGCTGTTTTAAACTTTCGGGAAGTTGCGGCTCTGATGCTTTCTCAAAACCTGTAAAAACCCATACTAGCCCCGCAATGATTCGTGTCGGCAAACTTACGGCAGATAACTTAGGTAAATTAATATTATTGGGATGATTAAAAGGAACTTTAGTACATTTTCCATTATTATCAAATTGCCAACCGTGATAGGGACATTCCAAACAACCGCTATCTGTTACAGTTCCCAATGAAAGCGCAACCCCTCGATGGGGACATTTATCTAATAGCGCTCCAATTTCACCTGATGAATTACGAAATAAAACTAATTTTTCTCGCGCTAATTCCACTGCAACAGCTTTACCCTTAATTTCCTCAACGGATGCGATAGGTGTCCAAAAATTAGAAAATTTTTCAAACATAATTTTTTCTCGTTGTTTATTGTCTACCTAAAATTAAGTAGGTAAAATTTAACATAATTTTTAAGCCGTAGCAATGCTAAATCTCTCCAGGGCTATATTCCATACCAATACATGAAAAAATCACCTTTTCAAAGCACCTTGAAGCACCAAAGTAATTAATTGAGCAACTAACTCTTCATCACTTTTGAATCCATAACGCTTAACAGCGTAAAGTGATTCTATCGAAGATAAAAAAGTACCGCCAATAAAACCAGGTTCTTCCTGTAAACTATCTTGTAAATCATGGCGATATTTAGCAAACAAATCCTCAATCGGTGCAAATCCACAATGATAAATTGCTGATTCAATTTGAGCGGCTTTTTCCGGAGATAGTTGCGGTAAATCGCTGAGAATCATTCGCGCTCCATTTAAAGGAGGTTGTTTAATTAACCAAATCACCACCTGTCGCAAACAACTTTCCAAGTCTGGCTTGGCTTCTGCCATCAATTTTTTTAACATGGTGCGACGGTGTTCTAAATGACGCAGAATTGTTTCTACATATAAATCTTCTTTTCCCAAAGGAAAATGATAGTAAAGCGAAGCCTGCTTTATCCCCAGCGCCTTAGCAATATCCTTTAACGTCACAGCAGTATAGCCACGAGAGGTAAATAAATGCTCTGCGGTATCAAGGAGATTTTCTCGCGATGAGTTTGGTTGTTTGCTCATTTTGCCTAACTTAAATTAGGTAGATTATTTTTTTTAAGGAGTTTTTGATTATATAATTCACATTTGTAAATTATCTCATACCCAAATTTATTAATGTTCAAATATGATAAATAAAAAATGCTTCCTTGCAAATTTTATCTAAACTTATAAATGAAACCGAAAATCGGGAAAAAGTACTATTTTGTACGCCTAAAGCATCAAAATATAGAAAAAGCAACTTTTATTCGCTACGAAGATAATAGTGCATTAGTCATAAAAAAAACTACCGCAAATATTTTTGAAAACGAACCTTTGGCTTGGCAAAATGCCCTCTCAGAACTTTTAGAAATGGGATTTATTGAGATAAGTAAAGCTATACAGCAAGGAATTATCCCACCGAATTGACAAACATCCAGAGAAATGTAAATTTATTTTACGAAAACATTCCTTAATAATCTTAATAATCGTAAAGCACTCGTAACAAAAACGATAGTAACCAAACGAGTTGTGAGAACATAAATACAATCAACGTTGATAAATAGAGTTTTAAGATTATGGAACAAAATCACAAATCAACGGTTGTCATCACGGGTGCTTCCTCGGGGGTTGGCTTGTATGCTGCGAAAGCCCTTGCGAAGAAAGGATGGCACGTAGTAATGGCTTGTCGCAATCTGGAAAAAACTCAAAGAGTAGCTAACGAGGTGGGAATGTCTGCCGACAATTACACCATCATGCAGCTCGATTTGGCTTCTTTGAATAGCGTGCGTCAGTTTGTCAACACTTTTCGGCAGAGCGGTAAATCCCTGGATTCATTGGTATGTAACGCTGCGGTGTATTTACCTTTGTCGAAGGAGCCAATGCGAAGCGAAGACGGATATGAATTGAGTGTTGCAACAAACCACCTCGGACATTTTCTGTTGTGCAACTTGATGTTAGAAGACTTGCAAAAATCATCTGCTTCTCAACCCAGGTTAGTGATTTTGGGAACAGTAACGGCAAATCCCAAAGAATTGGGAGGAAAGATTCCCATTCCCGCTCCTCCGGATTTGGGAGATTTAAAAGGTTTTGAGGAAGGTTTTAAAGCGCCGATTTCGATGATTAACGGTAAGAAATTTAAATCCGGTAAGGCTTATAAAGATAGTAAGCTTTGCAACGTTTTAACAATGCGGGAATTACACAGACGCTATCACGATTCAACGGGAATTGTCTTTAGTTCCCTGTATCCTGGATGTGTTGCTGAAACAGCTTTATTTCGCAATCACTATTCTCTATTCCGGAAAATTTTCCCTCTATTTCAAAAGAATATCACCGGCGGATATGTATCGGAAGAATTGGCTGGTGAAAGAGTTGCAGCAGTAGTTGCAGAGCCAGAATATAATAAATCCGGTTCTTATTACAGTTGGGGAAATCGTCAGAAAGAAGGTAGAAAATCTTTCGAGCAGGAAGTTTCTAACGAAGCGTTGGATGATGATAAAGCACAACGCTTGTGGGAATTAAGTGCGAAGTTAGTAGGAATTGCACCGGAGCAAGCAGTCGGTGCTGCTGCTGGTACCGTGTGAAGTTTGATGTTATATTCCCAGGCTTTGGCTTGGGAATGTATTTATGGCGTAATATCTATTGGGACTATTTGGCAATTTTTAAAATTAGAAGATAATTGAAAGAATTTTAGGAATATTAGTAAATGCACTCAGACAAAATTAGCTTTTTAATTCTTCTGTATCAATTGTGGAAAAATATTCATTGTTAAACCTTCTCCTTAGCTGAAGGAATTCCCAATTTATTCAACTTCGCATCAATATCTTTTAAAACCTGAAAATCTTCTTGTGGCAAAACATTATTACTATGTTTTTCTAAAAATGAAAAAGCCTGTCTAAAATCATTTGGTGTTGCTTCTATTGGTGCGCTAAAGTGACAGGGAATAATTTTGTTAAAATCCCATTTTGCAACTTTCTCTGCCCAATTAATTGTTTCTTTCGGTGCGCGATTGAGAATTAAAGTTTGTAAAATTGGTGCTACGAATAACCTACCATCACCCCGCAAGGCATCAAAACAACGCTTCCAATCTGGTTTCCATGCAAAAGGATACAAGCCAAAATAAGCTTTCTGAGAAGGTTCTGGCGCGTTACAAGCTTCTCGGAATACTTCACCCCATTTGGGTACATCTAAGACGCTGGGACGAAAATATAATGCAAATAAAACGATACGCTGCCATCCTTTACGACGATTTTCTTGGGTGTCTGCAACGATATCGCTTGCTTTGTCTCTGGCATGGAAAAGTAAGGGGTATGAATCTAACTGAATAATCGCAGGGGGTGCTTCGGGTACGGAAACAATTGAGTCGGTGACTAAGAGAGTTTTTGATGATTTATGCAACAATGCAACCTCAGCAAATTTACCCGCACCAAGTTCGATAGGACCGATAATTTCGTAGTCAAATTGATTGGCGAAAGGTGTTTTATTACTTTCTGACGGAAGTACTTGAGTACGTTTTCCAGGAATACCCAACCAACTCAGGGGAAGATTTACTGGAAAACTCCATTGCTTTGGTGCGACAAATATCTGTGAATTAGGGAAACGTCTGGCAAAGGGACCAACAAATACTTTATGCTCTAAACCGGAAATAGTAGGCAATATTATATACTTTATTTCTCCATGTTCCGCAACTAATTCTTTAACAAGTCGAATGCATTCCGGAGTTGGCGCAATTGGTGCATAAACAAGCAAACCGCCTTCCTTCAGCTTGACAACCGTCATACGAATGGGAACAACAACATAGAAAATACCTTGAAGTTGGTCAAAAGTCCAAATAGTATCTTTCACTACTTCTTTACGGATTGTTCGCCGTTTACCAAATGGATAAATTGGCAAAGTAAACCAGAAGCGCCATGAATAGTCTTTGGAGTTATTTGATTTTCCAGACGTAAGCATTTTCATAGTATGTTGAATGATTCACCAATTTGGGGAAAGAAGCAAGGGAATGGGGGGATAACTCCTAACTCTTAACACCTAACTTCTAACTCCTTAATATCTATCTTGTCCTGAGAAGGTGGAGTTTAGCAAATCGTTGTTTCAATTCATTTTTTTTCAAGAAACTTTATTATCTCACAAACATTTATTTACTTAAATATTCAATACTGCTTTCAGGTAGAAATTTCTGCAAGCAATGAAACTATAGTTTATAGTGCCTAAAATTAAAAGCTTAGAAGTACCTGTATCTCTTGATGCATAATCAATTAAACTAAAAATAGTTGGTTCTTGAGTATGGTTTTGTTCTACCAAAATTACCATAAATCCTTTAAATCCTTGACTTTTATCTCAGTATTATTATTTTTTGAAGGGTAAACTTTCAGATACAATATATAAATGAATTCAGTGTTCAAACTAGAGGTAGATCGCGGTAGGGTTATCCATGCGTAATAGATTATTTGACACTAACATTGAAAATTATCACGTTTTATTGACACCACAAGAAGTTAAATCAAAATTACCTTTAACAAGTGCAGCAGAAGCAAATGTTTTGCAATATAGACAACAGCTAAGGGATATATTAGATTTTCGAGATCGAAGAAAATTTATCGTTATTGGTCCTTGCTCGATTCACAATACAGAATTAGCTTTAGAATATTCTCAAAGGCTGAAACAGCTTTATGACAAAGTTGCGGATAAACTACTGTTGATTATGCGGGTTTATTTTGAAAAACCTAGAACTACAGTAGGATGGAAAGGTTTAATTAATGACCCGGATATGGATGATTCTTTCCATATTGAAAAAGGTATCTTAACTGCACGTGACTTGTTATTAAAAATTAATGAATTAGGATTACCCGCAGGTACCGAAGCTCTCGACCCTATCATACCCCAGTATATCAGTGAATTAATCGCTTGGTCGGCAATTGGCGCACGCACCGCCGAATCACAAACACACCGCGAAATGTCGAGCGGGCTTTCCATGCCAGTGGGTTTTAAAAATGGTACGGATGGCAATATAAAAGTTGCCTTAAATGCTTTACACTCAGCCAAAAGTCCCCACCATTTTCTGGGTTTAAATCAACAAGGACAAGTAAGTATTGTTCAAACTAATGGTAATAATTATGGCCATGTAATTTTACGTGGTGGTGGTGGTAAACCTAATTACGATAGAGAAAATATCAAATTAGCAGAAGAAAAATTGAAAAAAGCAGATTTACCACCAAGGATTGTGATTGATTGCAGTCACGGTAATTCTAATAAAGACTATAGGTTGCAAGCAGGTGTTTTAGAAAATGTTGTTCAACAAATCGCGGAAGGAAACACATCTATCTTGGGGATGATGTTAGAATCCAATTTAAATGAAGGCAATCAAAAGATTCCGACTAATTTAGAAGACTTAAAGCATGGTGTTTCCGTAACGGATGGTTGTATCGGCTGGGAAGAGACTGAGAAAATTATTTTGACTGCCTATGAAAAGTTGTAGTTAGCAAGCAGACAAATAAATGTTATTTAGAATCTCTCTTTTATCGCAAGGGAGATTCTATATTTTTTCAGGTGTAACGCATCAACCCGGTAAAACTTTTATCAAGTTCGCCTATATTTAGGATATTCTTGTTTAGTCTTAAAAACTTTATCTTTCATATTTTAATCCCTAATGACGACTGATAGCAGTTTAATTTTACGTTTGGCTCAACCAGAAGATTGCGGCGTATTATTTGAATTAATTCAAGGATTGGCGGAATACGAAAAACTAACGGATGCAGTAACTGGTAGCGCTTCACAACTCAAAGAACATTTATTTGGTTCTAGAAAATATGCTGAGGCTATATTAGCGGAGTTTGCAGGGGAAGCTGTGGGGTTTGCTTTATTCTTCCCCAATTATTCAACCTTCCTCACCCAACCGGGAATATATTTAGAGGATTTATTTGTTTTCAAAGAACATCGTCAAAAAGGCATTGGCAAAGCGCTGTTAACCAAAGTTGCCAGTATTGCAGTTGAACGGAATTGTGGAAGATTAGAATGGAGCGTTTTGAATTGGAACGAACCAGCAAAAGTATTCTACCGCCATATGGGAGCAGAGATTTTAGAAGATTGGCAAATTTGTCGCGTTACCGGAGATGGATTGAAGAAATTGGGAGTAAGGAGTTAGAAGTTGTAATTTATAGGTGTTTTTTCCTATTTATTGTTACGGCTTAATAAAAATTAAAACTTTTCCTGCTCTATGCCTTATGCCCTATGCCCTATGCCCTATGCCCTATGGCTAATCCTCAAGTATGACAAGCTGTCATTTGACGTTAAAAGCTGTGAATCAGAAAATATTACATGAATTTGTACCTGAATATCCTTGATTGGTAGAGAGAACGCGCGATGAAAAAGATTATTTCAATATTGGTGTTAGGTGTGGCAGTATTCAGCTTTGCTTTTAGTCGCCCTGCTTTGGCAGATGCAGCAGCTGGTGGAGCTATATTTAATGCGAATTGTGCCGCTTGTCATGCAGGTGGAAGAAATTTGGTTCAAGCTAATAAGAGCCTTAGTAAGGCAGATTTGGAAAAATATGGCATGCACTCAATAGAATCCATCACCAACCAAGTTACTAATGGTAAGAATGCCATGCCTGCTTTTAAAAGCCGTTTGAAACCCGAGCAAATTGCAGATGTTGCTGCTTACGTTTTAGAGAAAGCTGATGCTGGCTGGTAGGAAAATTAATTAGTCACACCCGATGAGGGTGAATGTAATATCCCATTAATGTATTTGGGATTTACATATGGCAAAACATAATTTCTGAAAGTATTTAGTAGGGTGAGTTTTACTCGCCCTACTAGTTTTGATATGCCACAATTAACGGCGAGGAATCTTACTTATGAATTGCTATTACAGATTAGCTGTTAATTGTATGATTAATTTTATTATTGTTGCAATCAACTGCTTTTTCCTAATTTCCCCCGCACATTCGTTATCTACTGAAAGTTCTCAGATTGCGCCAGATGAATTTTTACAGATTGGAGTAAATAACATTCAGCTTGGTAATTATCAACAAGCGATTAAATATTTTACTCAAGCAATTGAATCAAATAGTAATTATACAGTAGCTTACGGTAATCGTTGTTTAGCTTACCTCCAATTAGAAGAATATCACAATGCGGTTGCAGATTGTACTGTAGCGTTAAATTTTGCGCCGAACAATATAGAAGCTTATCTTAACCGGGGACTTGCTGAATATAGATTGGGGAATTATCCAGCGGCAATTTTAGATCACAATCGCGTGATTAAATTAAAACCCCATGATTTTCGAGCATACTATAACCGGGGTATCGCTAATGCAGCATTGGGCAATCATGAATCTGCAATCCAAGATTATAATTTGGCATTAACTCAAACCCCTGATTTATCAAGTTTTCTGGTGGGAGATATTTATAACGATAGAGGTTTAGTTTATCTTGAATTACAAAATTTACCGGCTGCTTTTCTTGATTTTTCAAAAGCAATTCGTTTGAATTCAACAGATGATAGAGCTTATTTTAATCGGGGTTGTGCTTGCGTTATAAATCAAGATAATTGGGGTGCATTGCATGATTTTGATCGGACAATTGAGCTTAATTCTAACAATGCCATTGCTTATATAAATCGGGGTGTTGCTTATCATAATCTTGGTTACGAGCAAGCTGCAATCAAAGATTTACAAACAGCAGCCGCTCATTTTATCAGTCGAGGAGAAACTATCGCTTATCAAAGAACTGTCAAATTAATTGAAACCGTACAACAGGAAATGGCTTCAAATACTGAAATTGCCCTCGGGGTATAGGGCATTAGGCATTGGGCATTGCTTGGATAAAATACATTGCGCTCAAAATTATAATCCTCGTTTCTTCCCCAGGAATTACCATAATTATGAAAGCCAGAATTGAAGACGACTTACTATATATCAACCAGGAAGATTTGCCAGAGTATAAAAAAGGTGGTTCGGTGGTAAGAAATAGTTATTTTTGGGCGTTGCGTTCGATTGCAGGTAAAGCTGGGCGTTATGGCGATTGGGAGTATGAAAGTGAGGTTTGGTTTGCTTTAGGAAGAATGTTGATGTCTTTTACCGAGTCTGGATATTTGGGTGTGAGGGAAACAATGTTGGAGTTTCCTCAATCCACAGAGATACCCCAGGTGTTTCGAGATGTGGCAACTTGGGAATAGGAAATTTTGGATAATTTGTTTACTGTACAATTACAGGATAATCGGGCGTAGGATTAAGCGGACAACTAAACAGGTACTTACCGGGCTTGAGAGTAATTTGGTACTCTTTAGTATCGCCTTGATTTAAACCACCTCCACTAACTTTAGGCAATGTTACCTGGCTAACTCCTTCCCCACGTAAATAAAAACCTAATTCATAGGGAACATCGCGATTAGTAACTTTAAAAGTATATTTTCCTGGTTTTAGTTGTAAAGGTTTAAAGCTGTTTTTTCTTTCTGCGAGGGTTTTACTATTTATTTGATTGCAGTCTTCTGCTTTCACAGTTTGATATTGATAATCTTTGCTCTCCGTTTCCAGAAATTGGCAGCCAGTTTGGGTTAAGGTGATGACTTGAGCTGGTTTTGTTTCGCTGCTTTGTTGCTGCGAATTTGATTCTGTATTTACACAAGCTGTTGCCAGAGTTAATAATAAACTTAATTGTAATTTGCGTATCATTTTCTTTGGTATGAATCTTGGAATAATCATTTAAGTTTCGATCGAAATACTCGTTAGCAGATTATAAATTGATGATAACAGCATTAGTTTGTGCTGAAAATTTTGCTAAATGTCATCCTAATAGTTTCCTAAACGAACTTTGCC
>ERZ1740062.1058-NODE-1058-length-11919-cov-4.009103_pt1 | contig 11919 bp, 10 predicted proteins | sample MGYA00581741_ERZ1740062 | MGnify/ENA primary metagenome ERZ1740062 (study PRJEB43018, sample SAMN04849747) | marine metagenome | isolation source: floating plastic debris | place: Pacific Ocean | collected 2008-09-01 | study: EMG produced TPA metagenomics...
CTAACTCCTAACTCCTAACTCCTAACTCCTAACTCATAACTCCTAACTCCTAACTCCTAACTCCTAACTCCTAACTCCTCAACTGTACTGGCATTGCTAAATAAGTCATCTTCATGCCTCCCACGGGGGAAAAAATCACAGGAGCTAAGTTATCGTTTAATTGCATTTGAATCTCTACCGATGGTAATGCTTTTAAACCTTCCATTAAATATTTAATATTAAAGGCAATATCAATATCATCTCCTAATATCTGGGCTGACATCGATTCCATTCCACTACCAATTTCTTGAGTTTCTACCGATAAAGTAATTTCTTGAGATTCGCTATCAATACTAACCTTAGCAATATTATTTTTTTGATCGGCTAGTACGGCAATTCTTTCTAAAGCACTGACGAATTGTTTTCTATCTAAAGTTAACTCCCGCTCAAATTGATTGGGAATTAATTGACGATAAGCTGGATACTGCCCTTCCAAAGTTCTGCTAGTTAGACGTTGATTTTGCCATTCAAAAACTACTTGCCCTTCATCAAAATACATGGCAACAGGTTCATCTTCTTTAGAACTATGGGCTAACATTTTTTCTAGTTCTCGTAAAGCTTTGTTTGGTAATGTTACCTGTACCGAATCTGGTTGCTCGTCATCATCATCAAAATTTTCATTTGTAGTTTGTACTACTGCTAAACGATGCCCATCAGTGGCTGCAAATTCCAAACTATCTTTTTTTACTGTTAAATGCACTCCCGTAAGCACTTGCTTGGTTTCATCATTGCTCGTAGCAAACAAAGAACCCCCTAAGCCTTCAATTAATGCACTAGCAGGAAGATGAATTGCTTTCTCATTTTCAGTTACGGGTAACTCGGGAAATTCTTCCGCATTCATTGCTCTTACTTGATAGCGCCCGCTTTTGGGGGTTAAGGTGACACTTAAACCTTCTCCAACATTTTGATTTTCTCTATCTGACGATTCGTCATCAAGAGTAATTTCTCCTTCTGGCAAACGAGAAACTATATCATTAAGTAGCTTGGCAGGAAGAGTAATTGTTCCTCCTTCTAAAACCTCGGCGCTGAAACTTGTACGAATCCCCAAACTTAAATCAAAAGCAGTTAAACTCACTTGGCTATTTGCAGCATCTGCTTGTAATAGCACGTTGGCAAGGATAGGATGAGTTGGGCGTGAAGGAACAGCACGAGAAGTTAGTGAAAGATGAGTGTTTAAATCACTTTGGTTGCAAACTAGTTTCATAATTTGTTTATGCCTGGATGCTGCATATCGCTTGATAGTTCTAATTAACCATAAGATTGGTAGCAAGAATGCCGATTCCACACCCTTAGCTAAAAAAAATATTTATTTAGGGAAACTTGGGAAGTGGGAAAAGCCCGAAAAAATTACGTGTATAAAGAAACATGTGTCTCTTGTAAGTCAAATAGATTCTTCCATATAAGAGTGTTGTAACTACTGTTGCTTTGATGATTCCTGATTTATTGAAATTTTGTTATTGTATTTTTTACGACAATATATAAATAGATTGAGATTATTGATTGAACATCACAATGCTAAGTCTGAAATCGTACATTTGTAGCTAGATAAACATTATTCTAATCTTGGTAAATATATTTGTGGAAATTGTGGAAAACTCGCTACAGCCTCTTTCAAAGATAGTTCTATAGATAACGAATTGTGGAAAAACTGTGAAAATAAAGCTAGTTTTTCCACAGGATTACGATAATTTATCTAGTTTTCCACAGTTTTTGTGGAAGTTTTCCACAGACAATTATAATTTTTCCACAAATACATTTTGTCTTAATTGTTTTTTATAGTTTATTTAACTATTTAATAAAGAATTGCCAGAGTTGATTATTCTTAATCCAAGATTCTTAGTATAGCTGACTACAGGGAGAAAAGGATTGAAATAGTTTGCATAAAGCGCGGAAAAATAACAAGTAATTTTGATTTTTGAATTTTCACATCAAATTCGGTGCAACAATCTTATACTATTTCTTGATAAAGATGCGATTAATTCAGCCCACTCAGGTAGGCTTTGTAAGTTTAGCGATGCGCCCTCTAGGCACAGAGCAAGAAGGGCGTAGCCTGATGCAGAATTGGTATTACAACTACCAAACTTTACCTAGAACTACCTATATTAATGCGATCGCCAAGTTGACGCAGGGTTTGTGCCAAGTTACTATCTGATTCTTTAAGTTGGGTAATCTTTTCGCAACTGTAGATTACCGTTGTATGGTCTTTACCACCAAATTCTTCACCAATTCTAGGCAAGCTTAAGTCTGTATATTGCCGCATTAGATACATTCCTATTTGTCGCGCCCAGCTAATTTCTCGTCGCCGCGAATTACTTTTTAAGTCTTCGATAGAAAGATTGAAAGTATCGGCGACTATACTTAAAATTGCCACTGGAGTTGCATCTACTTTCTCAGTTTGCGGTTCTAATACAGAACTGATACTTTCCACATTCATGGGTAAACCCCAAATAGAAATATACGCCATTGCTCTAATTAATGCGCCTTCTAATTCTCGAATATTATTTGTGTAGTTAGAAGCAATGTATTCTATGACATCTTTGGGTAAATTGAGGTTTTCATATTCGGCTTTTTTTTGCAAAATAGCCATTCTCGTTTCTAAATCTGGTGCTTGGATATCGGCGATTAATCCCATAGAAAAACGGGAAGATAATCTTTCTTGTAAGCGAGGAATTTGATTGGGAGGTCTGTCTGATGCAATAACTACTTGTTTACCTGCTTCATATAAAGTATTGAAGGTATGAAAAAATTCTTCTTGAGTCGATTCTTTACCTTGAATAAACTGTATGTCATCGACTAAAAGCACATCAGCCGCCCTGTAATGTTCTTGGAGACTTTGTCTGCTGTCATTACGAATGGCGCTAATCACGTCGTTGGTGAATTGTTCGGTAGAAACGTAGAATATTTTGGCTGAGGGATGAATTTCTAAGCGATAATTACCAATAGCCTGCATAAGATGGGTTTTCCCCAATCCTACGCCGCCATACAAAAATAAAGGATTAAATTCTCTACCGGGAGATTCAGCAACTGCTAAAGCCGCAGCATGAGCCAAGCGATTGTTTGCACCAACAACGAAACGGGAAAATACATATTTGTGATTTAAAATTGGGGCTTTTTGCCCGTTTCTGCCAATGTTTTTCGGAGTATTTCTTACATCTGGCAATTGTGTCATTGCTTCAGATTCGTTGATTTCGGAAGCAGAATCACCGCTGCTAACCGTAAAATAAATATCTACTGGATGACCAAGAATATCCTGTACTACATTAGCAATAGTTTTTATGTAATACTTTTGTAACCAATTTCTAGCAAAGGGATTCGGAGTACGAATTACCAAACAGTTATTTTCCAATTCTTCGGCGATGGCTGTTTTAATCCAAGTTTCAAAGGTAGGACGCGAAAGTTCCAACTGTAAGCGTTCCAATACTTGAGACCATAAATTTTCTATCTTGTTATACATTTTCAACCACCGCCAGTAGGTAATCGTCTGTTGGAAAAGATATTAATTAAGTAGCCTTTGCCGGAAACATGGCATTCAGGCAATCTCTACTAAAAACTTAGTTTTAAATTGTATTCCTGCCCGCTAAATTTACCCAGTAGGCAATATCCTACCATTCACGAAATCACACGGAGAAATAAAATCACATGAGTAAACAAGAGCATGAATCGCAATGGTGTCATATTTATAGCAAATATGACAAATATGAGACTAAAAGATTTTGGGCAAAGAATTTCATCTTAACTTTTATTGTTACTATTAGCACGGCTTTGCTTGGTGGTTGTTCTTTACCCGAAAACATAACAGGTCGTAGAGCCCCAGATACTCAGGCACAGGCTCAAGATCAAAATCAAAACAAAAATATTCCTAAAGTTGCTCCCCCTGCAATCTTTAGAGATTCAAAAGACCCTAATTTTGTGGTTTCTGTGGTACGGAAATCGGGGCCTGCTGTAGTTCGGATTGATACTTCTAGAACAGTCAGTTCCCGAGTGCCAGATGAATTTAGCGACCCATTTTTTCGGAGATTTTTTGGCAGCAGACTGCCCACGCAACCCAGAGAAAGACAACAAAGAGGCAATGGTTCTGGATTTATTATTAGCTCTAAGGGTGAAATATTAACTAATGCTCACGTGGTAGATGGTGCGGATAGAGTAACCGTTGAATTAAAGGATGGTCGTAAATTTAACGGACAAGTCTTAGGTGAAGATCCGGTAACAGATGTTGCCGTGATTAAAATTGAGGCGGATAATTTACCTACTGTTCCTTTAGGAGACTCCGACGCAGTACAGCCGGGAGAAGCAGTAATTGCCATTGGTAATCCTTTAGGCTTAAACTACACCGTAACCTCCGGAATTATTAGCGCTACGGGTCGTTCTAGCAGCGATATTGGTGCTGCTGATAAGCGAGTGGATTACATTCAAACCGACGCAGCAATTAACCCAGGCAACTCTGGCGGACCTTTATTAAGCGCTAACGGGCGGGTAATAGGAATGAATACTGCCATTATTCGCGGCGCTCAAGGTTTAGGATTTGCAATTCCAGTAAATACAGTTAAAAGAATTTCTCAAGAATTAATTGCCAAAGGTAGAGTAGATCATCCTTATTTAGGAATTCAGATGGTGACACTGACACCAGATGTTAAAGAAAAACTTAACAGCGAACTGGGAAATCCGAATATATCAGCAGATAAAGGCGTTTTATTAATCCGGATTATGCGCGGTTCTCCAGCCTCTCAAGGTGGATTAAAAGCAGGAGATGTTATTGTCAGCATTAATCAACAGCCCGTCACTCGTAACGAAGATGTACAAAAGCTAGTAGAAAAAAGTAAAATTGGTCAGCCACTAAATATACAAGTAGAACGCAACGGACGAACCGTAAAATTAGCAGTTAGACCTGCACCTTTACCGGCGGCTAGAGGTAATAGTTAAGAAATTGGGGAATGAGGATTGATAAATTATTTGTAGTGGGAGCCGAACAGCTCCCTGATTGTTACTAATATCTCATGCCCCATGCTCAATGCCCAATATTCAACTTATTTTATGTCTGAAAAACTTTCTATCATTCAATTAGGTAATCCCATTCTGCGGCAAAAAGCGGAATGTGTGGGAGATATTCAATCCGAAAATATTCAAAAGTTAATTGATGATTTATTAGTAACAGTAAAGGATGCTAATGGTGTTGGGATTGCAGCACCACAAGTTGCTGCAAGTTATCGTATTTTTATTGTGGCATCTCGTCCCAATCTGAGATATCCCCACGCACCTTTGATGGAACCTACTGCGATAATTAATCCTCGAATTGTTGCTTATTCTGATGAGATTGTTAAAGATTGGGAAGGTTGTTTGAGTATTCCGGGAATTAGAGGATTAGTTCCAAGATATCAGACAATAGAAGTTGAATATACTGATAGATACGGTAATTTACAAAAACAAGAATTCACGGATTTTGTCGCTCGTATTTTTCAACACGAATACGACCATTTTGAAGGATTAGTATTTTTAGATAGAATTGAAAGGACTGCTGATATTTTTACAGAACAAGAATATCAAAAAATGATTGTTGATAAGCTTTGATTAAATGAATTATTTGTAAGGTGGGTTAATTAATTTAGGACTTACGCAACTGGCATATTTTCCTTGTAGGGTGCTGTGACACTTCGCTTGATTATTAACACAGTAATGAGGTTTTCGTGTCACGCACCAACCGGGGTTGTGTGACACTTGCGTAAATCCTGTAATTAAAGGCTTTTAAATACTATAAGTTAATAAAAATTTAAACTTCCACACCTTGCAAAATACCCACAATCACCTTTGCTAAATCATCCAAATCATCAGGAACCTTAAACAAATTAATATCTTGAGTTATTGTCTGCTTAATTCTATCTAATTTACCAAACCGCCACACATCACCAATTGTCACCGCACCATAATAGATATCTTGTTCTTCAACTTGCGATAAGGCAATTAATTCCACTGCGAGTTGAGTAAAACCTCTGGTTAAATCGTCATTTTTCGCTTCAATTACTAAAAACTGATTGTGGAGTCGTAATAAATAATCTAAATTTCCTTTTAATATATTACTTACCCTCAACGGATATTCTATTCGCATTTTACATTCACAATAACGAATCACTTCTAGCAGCAAAGGGGAAACCAGAGTTTCTCTTCTCGCAGTTTCATTACTTAAACTTACAAAAGGTAAAATATCTCGTATTTTTTGCTTTAATTCTGCTATCTCTGGTAATTCTTGAGTAATTTGAGGTAAAGATAATTCTTTTATAATTAGGGTATAGTCGAATTCAGCTAAAATCTCATCCGGTTCGTAAGATAACTCAAAATAAGAACGAAAGGTATAATCCTTGCCTTCCTCTAAAATTTTCTTTTTCGGCATGATATAGCCTCATAAAGCTTTTGATTAAATATCTCTCAATTAAACCTATTTAATTTTGCTGTAATTTCTCTACAAATTTTTGATGCTCATCTGTCCTTAAGCCTTGCTGCAAAACATTTAAAACTTCAGCTAAATTACCTTCTCGCAAAGCATCAACAGCTAACCATAAACCTGGAAAAACTTCGCTATAAATGATACCTAATTCATCAGCTTCTAAGGAAATATAACGACCTTCTTTTAAAATAAACCAGTCCAAACGGTTTTCATACATTTGCCAAACAATATATTCTTTGACACCGTTACGACGATAAGCATTGAGTTTATCATTTAAGTCATACGAAGCACTACTAGCTGCAATTTCTGCAATCAATTCTGGCGAACCTTCGATATAATCATCTTCACTGATGCGAGAATTGCCACCCACTTCCGGTTCTATCCTTAATAAAGCATCTGGTTGTGGTTCGTTATCGGCATCCAAGCGCACAGTGGCATTATCTTGTAAATCTACCCCCACAGTTGCTGCACAATAAGTTCCCAACCAAGTCATAATTTTCCCATGAGGTCTACCATGTTTTGTTGCACGTACAGGTGAAGCCACGTAAACAACTCCTTCGATTAATTCTGCCTTCTTAACCTGTATCATGGCTTGATAGCGACGTTCAAACTCATATCGTGTTAAGCGATCGCCATTTTCAAGAGGTGGTAAGTTAACAATGGTGGATATAGCTGTCATAATCACTTATCAATTATCAATTAATGTAAGGCGCAGGCGCATATCTCTATCCTAATATTGACTTTTGATTGATTGATAATCCATAATCCGTCTGAAAAATTTTGGCGAAACGAAACCCACATCGCCAACTTTTGCGAAAACTAAAATCTAAAATCAAATTATATGTCTAACCAAATAATCTGGATACATGGCGACTGTCTGAGTCCCCAAAATCCGGCACTGGATGAATATCCCAATACTCCCGCTATTTGGGTTTGGGATGATGCATTATTAGAAAAATGGCAAATAAGCCTCAAACGTATTACCTTTATTTACGAATGCTTGCTAGAATTACCTGTTGTCATTCGCCGTGGTAATGTAGCAAAGGAAGTTTTAGCTTTTGCAACAGAAAATAATGCAAAAACAGTTGTCACCGCAGATAGCCCTAGTCCGCGTTTTGATACTATTTGCGATGAAATTGAACGTTCAAAGGAGTTAGAAATATTTGAAGTAGAACCGTTTTTTGAATATGACGGTTTTATCGATCTCAAGCGATTTTCTCGTTATTGGAAAGTTGCTCAAAAATATGTATTTGATTCGTAATTTATAAATAATAAGTAGCGAGCATGGAAAATAATTTTCATCCTTGAGATGAAAAAAATTTCCCCATAGAGAATGCCTTCATTGACTAACTTCTCAAAGCTCTAACAAAACGCTGCAAACCTCTAAATACATTCTTACTTGTCGGCGTTGCGGGTTCGCCTTCACTTTGTGTTTGTCCGCCGGATATAATCGTATCCAATTCATCACCAGAAGGCTTGTTGGGTAACTCGGCAACTTTTTCATAATCGCCACCTTTTTCTACCCATACTTCCCACAATCCGGGATAACAACGAAATACCGCAGCTTCTTCAAATATCGGACGCAGATAATAACAAGATTCAATTGTATTGATAAACTGCTGGCGAGTTTGTCGCGCTGCGTAGCCGATACCTACCACACCGGAATCTTCCAAACGAGGAGCGAACATGACAAAAGGACGAGCTTCGCCTATTGCTTCGCATATTTTTTTTAATTGCGGTATTTCCACCGAAGTCGGTTGAACAAATAAGAAAATTTCATCCTCTGGTTGAATTTTTGACTGTATCGAAGTCATCCTACCAGTACCGATATCTAACATTTGAAAAGGTAAATCGCTCCAATCGCGACGAGCTAAGGCAGCACTACCAGCATCGGCAAAGAAAATCTTCAGTTTATCGCCATACTCATCAAAAACTGGCATAAATTGTTGAGCCGCAGGCAAGGCTTTTAATTCCGGAAACAATAACTCAACTTGTAACTGAGTATAACCATCTGCAAGGGCAGCTTGAGTTGCTTCGCGGGCTTGAACAATTGCTTCTTCTAATGTTTTTGGAAGTTGAGGCATAGCGGATTTTGGATTTTAGATTAAAAGTAGTGAGTGGTAAGTATTGAGAGTGAGGAGTTGTGAATTTTGCTCACCGGAGGTATTCCCGTAGGGTATTTTGAAATTCTCCCCTTGTCTCCTTGTCTCCTAATTCACAGCCAGGGCAATGGGACTTTCAAGACGGCTCATTACTTGCTTTAATACCATTGCTACCCAGTCTACGTCTGCTTGTGTGGTGTAACGTCCTAGGGTAATGCGAATACCTCCCATTGCTGCACCGCCAGAATAACCCATTGCACTAAGTATGGGGCTAGGACTTAGTTTACCACTATGACAGGCTGAACCGGCACTTATACCTATTCCTGCTAACTTCATCTGACGCACGATGGTTTTTCCACTGAGCTTTTCTCCGTCGGCGTTTTCTAAGCAAAAACTTATGTGATGCGGTAAGCGCTGCATTAAATCACCCGTAGGAATTAAACCCTTAACATCGGCTAACTGAGAAAAAAGGCGATCGCGCAATTCTATTAATCGGGGTGTTTCTAAGGGCAATTCTTGGGCTGCTAACTCCGCCGCCATCCCAAATCCAGCAATTATCGGTACCGCTTGAGTACCAGAGCGCGCTCGCATTTCTTGCCCACCACCACAAAGTAAGGGAACTAACTCTATTCCCGGACGAATATATAATGCTCCAACTCCTTGAGGACCATATATTTTATGACTGGAAAGACTAAGTAAATCTACAGATAATTTCTTTAAATCTATAGGTAAGCTACCTGCCGCTTGCACTGCATCGGTATGAAACAAAACTCCGGCGCAGCGAGCAATTTTACTTAATTCTTCAATGGGCTGTACCGTACCAACTTCACTTTGTCCGTAAATAATCGAAACTAAAACGGTATTATCTTGCAAAGCAGCTTTCAAATGTAGCGGATTAACTCTACCTTTAGCGTCAACAGTCAATCTAGTAATTTCCCAGCCCCAACTTTCAAGCAATTTAGCAGGTTCTGAAATTGCAGAATGTTCCACGCTAGAAATAATAATATGTTGGGGTTTTGCATACAAACGAGCAACCCCCATAATGGCTAAATTATTAGCTTCCGTACCGCCAGAAGTAAAAATAATCGACTCAGCTTGTGCGTTAATCAAGCTAGCAACCTGCATTCGAGCTTGCTCCAAAACAGTCGCCGCTCTTTGTCCCCATTCATGTAAGCTAGAAGGGTTTCCCCATCCTTGAGTTAACACTGTTTGCATCATGTTAATCGCTTCAGGACGAGTTGGAGTTGTAGCGCTGTAATCTAGGTAAATTTGCATAAAAGTTAACTGATGACACTGGGAAAGCTGCCTTTATCTCCAGCTTATATAGTTTTGCAAGATAAATTCTTGTAGATATCTTCTTTTTAAGATAAGTGTGGCTAAGTTTGTTGTAAAGATTTTTTAAGAAGAAACTGTGTAGAGACGTTGCAGTGCAACGTCTCCCAGAAATTGCGCTGAAAACGAAAAATTACGATCAATGCGGTTGATTACTAGGGTTCTATTGTATTATTTTTTGCTTATTGGTTTTCTCCGTAAACTTGGGGAGACGTAACATTGCAACGTCTCTACAACAGGTTGGTAGACAAACCGAACCTTTGCAATTAACAAGATGGAATATTGCTACGTTTACAAACCAAACTATTTTCTCAATTTTGGGAAAGATAAATTTGTTCGTCTACTATCTAGTTTAAGCAGATTGCCGTGCAAATTTTCGCAAAAATATTTCAATTTTGGAAAAAATACTTATTTTTATTGATATTTATCTTAACTGCTTGTCAGCAAGCAAAATCTGACAATCAACTTTTAAAACCGCTGCCGCAAGATTCGTTAATACAAATTTATTTTAATCATTCTCAAAGTTCTGAATATCAAGAACCTTACCGCGATAAAATTCGCAAGGGAGATGATTTAGAACAAATAATTATTGATGCAATTTCTCAAGCTAATTCTACAATTGATGTGGCAGTACAGGAATTACGTTTGCCTTTAGTTGCTCAAGCATTAGTTAAAAAACATCAAGCGGGTGTCAAAGTTAGAGTAATTCTGGAAAATAACTATAGTCGTGCTTGGAGTGATTTGGCAACGGATGAATTAGCAAAGTTAACGGAACGGAAAAGAAATAAATATCAAGAATTTATAAAATTTGTTGATACCAATGAAGATGGTAATTTATCCCAACAGGAAATTAATCAAAGGGATACTTTAAAAATATTAGATAATGCCAAAATACCTTTAATAGATGATACCGCTGACGGTTCAAAAGGTAGCGGTTTGATGCATCATAAGTTTATCGTTATTGATAATCGTTTTGTAATTGTCACTTCGGCTAATTTCACTTTATCGGGAATTCACGGCGATTATGATAATTATGATAGTTTGGGGAACGTTAATAATTTAATCAAAATTGATAGTTTTGATTTAGCTACTATTTTTACAAACGAATTTAATATCATGTGGGGTGATGGAGTCGGAGGTAAATTTGATAGTAAATTCGGTTTACAAAAACCACAAAGAGAATTTAAAGAAGTTTATTTTGGAAAGAATAAGGTTACGGTAATTTTTTCTCCCACTTCTCCGACAAAGCTTTGGATTAACAGCAGTAATGGATTAATTGGTAAAGCATTAAAATCGGCAGATAGTTCTATTGATTCGGCATTATTTGTATTTTCAGCCCAACGTTTGAGCAATATTCTCGAAACACGTCACAAAGACAAGGTGAAAATTAGAACTTTATTAGAACCAGATTTTGCTTATCGTTTCTACAGTGAAGGTTTGGATATGACTGGTGTTGCTTTGAGTAATAAATGTAAATACGAGCTAAATAATCAACCTTGGGAAAATCCAATTAAGACTGTTGGGGTACCTTTATTAACGAGTGGGGATTTATTACATCATAAATATGCTGTGATTGATGGAAAGACTGTAATTACAGGTTCTCATAATTGGACGGAAGCAGCAAATATTGGCAATGATGAAACAGTTTTAGTAATTGAAAACCCCAAAGTCGCTGCTCATTATGTGAGGGAGTTTGAAAGACTTTATAGTAACGCTGAATTTGGGATTCCTGGAAGAATTGAGAAGAAGGTTAAGCAGGAAAAAAAGGAATGTGGAGAAATAAAAGCACCTTCGACTTTTGTTGAAAAAGGAATTGTTGATATTAATACAGCTACGGTGGAGGAATTAGTAACGCTTCCTGGGGTAGGGGAGAAGTTAGCGGAGCGGATTGTTAGAGCGCGTGGGGAGAAGCGTTTTGATTCTTTGGAGGATTTGGAGAGGGTTAAGGGGATTGGGAGGAAGATGTTGGTGAAGTTGGAGGGGAGGGTTAGTTTTTGAAGAAGTTTATTT
>ERZ1740062.1059-NODE-1059-length-11917-cov-9.654527_pt1 | contig 11917 bp, 4 predicted proteins | sample MGYA00581741_ERZ1740062 | MGnify/ENA primary metagenome ERZ1740062 (study PRJEB43018, sample SAMN04849747) | marine metagenome | isolation source: floating plastic debris | place: Pacific Ocean | collected 2008-09-01 | study: EMG produced TPA metagenomics...
AGACAGGGGAATTCCTCTATTCATGTCATATTCAGGGGGGTTTCCCCTAAAATTTTGTTTTTGCTATGTCCCGTATACGATAACCCGTTGTCATGAACGCCTTGCCCTAGAGTTATGAAATTTGGTGACCTGGGAGAGAAAAGCATGCAGATTCCAAATATCCAAGTCATTTGCTGTTAGAGCAACCCTTGTCTATGAACCTTTAATGGGTTGGACAACTTGTAACATAAATTTCTATGAAAAATTAAAGAGATCTGTACCATAAGTGAATGACAGCCTGTATTGAATCCACTGAATTGATTGAATCATATGGGACAGGTGATATAAGTTCCAGTAATGATGGTGTAGTTATGTGGGTTCACATACCAGGCTGCCCATTATAAACTCTGAGGCACTCGGCATTGTAGCCCTGTTCATGACTAGACTGACCATCAGTCTGTTCCTGGCATTGTTGATATCATTTGCCTGATTAATTATTTATTATTAGGGTACGTAATCACAGGGCAGGAGATATTTTTATTGATAAAAATATGAAAATAAGAATTTAGCACATGCTACAGATTGAAGAATAAGCATTATTGTGGTATTTTGAGTGCACAAAAATATCTAAAACCTTGCATTTATGAAACATGGTTGTGGATTTTAAAGTAAACTGCTAGCATCTAGCATGGTAATAATGAGTGGTTTTGAGTATCCATTGATTTATCGTCACTCCTTCCTGATTCTGTGGGTTCATCAACCAATGACATGTACGTAGGCCACTGAATTAGAGTACATGTAATAGTGCAAATGAATCAAACAGTGGAGAGTCCTGTTTTTCATTCCAGTGACGTAGGCCTACCGCAGTCGCATGCGGAAGAAACATAATAACGCTGTTCTCATAATAACTCTTATTTGCCGTTCCACCATGATTTGATTCCACTCCAGATGCTTGAGACTGTCGAACCCACTGCTCCAATCACATCACTTATACCATCGACTCCGTTACACAGCTTGTAAGATGTGGACTTCTGTAATTAGTTTGATGTATTTTAATTTTTCTCATCAATGAAAGACAGACCGGGACATTTTAGAAGGCATGTTTGACCTCTTGCTGAATATTGTTGAAGTACAGGACAGAACTTAAACAGTGGTATTTTTTGTTTTGTTTACATGCCAAGCACTAGCCATTTTTGAACAAAAGGGTTCCAAGCAAGTTATTGCACCCATTATTGAGTTCAAAATTGTAATTTTTTAACCACTGCCGGCAAAGGACAAGCAGCCCGTGAAAAGTTGAAAATGCTAAATTTTGAAGAAATCTTGAATCAAAAAGTCAGTAGTCAGACTATCAATGCCGACCATAGCAACAACGCCAAACAATTCAATTTGTTCTCAAAACCCTCAGGCTGTCTTACCTCCCGTTTCTGCATTTCATTCTTTAGCCGCTGAAGCTCATTTTCAGTTTTAGTTTGTGCCTCCTTCAACATTTTGATGATTTCCTCTTTGTGCTTGACCTGTGCAATGGCAAGGTTGCGCTTATTTTCAGCCTCTAGCTTTTCTATGATAAGCTGGATCACGTCTCCGCAGTGCCGTTCTGTGAGATGAAGCAAATATACTAGCCACAAGCAACAAGAGGCGAAAAATGTTGCAATCAGCGCACTCAGGTATTTTGATTCGCAAGCCACCGCTCTTTCCATCCATTTATCCGGCTCTACCTCTGTTGAAGTTGACAGCCAGACCCGAATTTTAAACCAGGCATAGGCAGCCATGGCAAACGTGACTATTGCGATCCCAATGTCGAAGAGGGTTGCCTCGCCATCAACACACCTGAGTCTAAAGCGATTCCATAGATTTGATAGTACCTCAAGTGCCCAATAGTTCTCAGCAGTGCTGTTTTTTGCACATCCTTTGTCTGATTTTTCTCTCTTCACAATCTTCACCTGTTTGGTGATTTTAGCACCCATGATGGCTGAGGAGACTATACAATGTGTGGCATGATTCTTTGAACACTCCTTCAACACAAACTGGATCAAATATGCGAATATACGTAAGGTGTTGATGGTGAGTAATGGAAACATTTGGAAACTTTTCAGGGAAAATCCAAATTATTTTCCCAAACATGTCCAATTAAAAAGTTGGCTTTGATTAAAATCGCAAGGCTAGTCACTCGCCAAGCTTGGGGACCTGGTGGTGTAATAGTGGTGCCTTAAAGGCGAGGCTGCGATTTCTGCACCAGTTTGCTCTCAGTTTTTAGGCAGGTTGGAGCACACCTCAGGCACATAGGCCAAGTCGTCAGTAGACAGCAGTGGGATTCAAACCCAGGACTTTCAACAACTGCGTGCCTCAGGCTATTACTGCTACGTGGTGCCAACCCTTGAGTTTCGTTTTTTTTTAAACGTGACAACAGACTGGCTAAAAGTATGTGGGAAAGAACGATAAGATAGGAATTTTAACTCAAAAACCAGTTATGTCAGCAGCACTCAGGATGACCTCGGCAGTGGATGCAATTTATGGCCTTCAAATGCTAAATTGATTAATTTGAGTCATATAGACTGCACGAGGAAAAACACATGAGTTGACAGCTGTTCGGAGGGCACTCTGGCAACAAATGATTTCGAACATGAGATGCACACTATAAAACTTGTGACTTGTAAATAGGGAGACCTCTCCCTATTTCCCAAATCTGAAAATAAGGAGCAGAAAAAAACCACACTCTAAACATTTGAGTCTACATGCACCAGTCAATACGAAGCTGCACAACTATATTCTAACATCAGATAGGAAGTTCTAGTTATATAACCCTGAACCTTAACCACAGCCAAGACATAAAAAGAGGGTGAAACACGAAACAAAAGTGACAGGCTATAATGTCCTGGACGCTCTTGCACCATAAGGTGGGATCCCTCCTCTAGTGTTAGGGTGTGTTTTCTCTTACTAGTCAGTCATGCTGGTGTAGAATATGCAGTGACCCACGCTATACTCATCAATTTCAGGAGGGTGGGGTGCAAAAGGGGGTCAACGGCTTACGATTTGAGAGGTAAGGGAGATCATAGACCATTGTCGCATGATAAAGGTTCGTCCACACCTTTGGATGTAGGGTTTTGTGACATAGCTCGTATTGTGAGGTCATTATTTCAGTAGCATAAAGGCTTTGAACATTGCAGTATGTAAGTATAGAATGTCATTTTGTGCTGCCGGTTCCTGTAGGCAGACCAGGTGTGGGGACCAACTGGGATGGGGTTTGAATGCGGGAAGCATTTTCAGCAGCGATTAAGGCCAAACAGTGAATGTGAGTGACTGGCTATGTACATATGCATTTAGGCATGCCTCAGGTGGCACAAGGAGAGGCGGACCTTGGCACAGTCAGGCACAAGGGTTGCTAGCAAAGGTATAACAATAGCACAAAGGTAAAGAGGTAATGGATATGGATGGTACAGCAGCGGTACACCACCCTTAAGCCACGGACCTTATGGCATGTGGAGCCATTGATGTTGAATAAGGCAATTTCTTGCTTCAATATTCTAATATGTCAGGGCGCAATGTCTCTGTCTGATTCAGTACCAACATCTTGCAAAAAAATACAGAACCATTACCAAGGCAGAAGTTAGTCTAATTAGACGTTTTTGGATTTTTCTCCCTGTGTTGATACATAGGCTGGACTAACTATTAGTGTCGTTCAACAAATCAATACTTGGAAAGTTGTCCCCTCTTTGTGTAGGTGGACACAACTTGAAAATGAGATGTTAATATTACCACCACTTGGGTGTTCATGATCATGGCTTCACACAATTGACTCCTTCTCATTGATTACACACAATCATTATTGTACCACACTTTGTTTCTGGTGGTCATTTCATGTTAAGAATGGATATTAGCGTCTATGTACATTTGAGTCTTGAGGGGTTTGTGAGCATGAAATTGACAAAAACAAGACGGAAATCTGCTGGAATAGAGCAGCACTTTGAAAGATTGGAATGCATTACTTTTCTTACAACCACCTCGCAATTACTTCTAAACACAAAAGTACTGTTATGAGTGTGTGTGTGTGTCTTACAATCATGTTTTTGAGCATTTCACGCTGTCACTATTTTGATTTTGAGTTTTAAATAATTGGGGATAGAGTTTGTCTTGTATTTAAGCAGAAGCAATAGTTTCAGTGTCAGCAATGTATGTTAGATGGAATCAGGGCGGTAGGTTAGATAGATACAGATAATTATGGGTTATTAAAGATTCATAAATGAGGGATTAGAGGAAATTATGGGGCTGGCCTTACATCTTTCAGCTATGGTTTTATTGTTCTAACGGAGACTTAGCCAACTGAAAACGGCTTTTATCAATGTAGAAATTCATTGGACTGGTTATTGAATGACAGTTGGCAGGCTAATTAAGATGTGAAGTTTACTGTGAACCATACCAAAGTCACAAAAATTAGTTGGCGTCTGGAGCTGTAAGATCGAATTTGGAACTAAGGGGTATTTTTAAACCATTTTAATTCATAGGGATCCTTCAGCGTTGGAGTATCTAATCTTTTCATCAGGTTTGTTTTTGATATATTTTGACTGTGGCTATATTCTGAACATATTGACATTGCAGTAATTTAACACGATTTTAACATACATGTGGCTGTTCTTCTTTTGTGTGATTTAAATAGATCAAAAATAGTGATAGGTCAAGGAATTCAACTTTTATCTTTATTAATATTTTGGTTTCTTTGTATCGGATTGAGATTCAATAGCTAGCCGCTTTCTAGATGTCCATCTTGACGTGTAAACCTCCAACTTCAGTTCTCTGAACTAAAACAAGTATTAACAAAGCTAGGTGTATATTGAAAGATGAATAAATGTGACATACTATACTCAAAGCTTCCCAAAGTATTTTGCAAACTTTCTTTTTCATTGTTTATTGCCTTATATTTGCAGCACTGTTTTTTAAAAAGCAACTAAAGGAATACCAAGTGGCATATCAGATCTTTCAAAACTAGAGTTCAATTTAATTTATTTTAATGATGGTATTTCAATAATAACCCCTAGACCCTAATACATAAACACTCGCTTTCCTGCGGATGCTGATTGATTCACAGCAGAATGAAGGGTAAATAGGAGTGTCATAAATCATCACTTTGTACTTAGTATCCTTGATTAATAGCAATAGACGATGATAGTTGCGGTTGCCATTTGACGGTTAATACATGCCGCTGGTTGGTTGATAGGTTGACATGGTAGGGAATTGATAAGTTGCTAAGAACCATTTATTACCAGTTAGCATGTGAGTGGTATACAGGCTTTGATATTTGCAGTACGGAGTTATGGATGGTATGGATACTGTGAGCGCTGTGTCGATCGGCATATACTTACTGTATAAACTATACAAGTTAGCGGCTCCAACATCTCAGGATCCGAATAGACGGATCGATGATCTCAACTATGACACACTGTTTCACATCTTTGAGTATCTAAAGACTGACTGGAGATCTTTGATCAATGCCTCGAAAGTGTGCAGGGCCTGGCATGCAGCTGCATATGACAAGCGGTTGTGGAAGGATTTTGTTATTGATTTCACTGATCAGCGACACCGCTCCATATCCGATGAGATTGCTCATTCTATGAGAGACCGCGATATCCGTTCAATAAGATTATCGCTCGAGGATGACAGTGAGCCAATGATACGCAACTTCCACATAATTGCTGAGACTATCGAAACAAAAATGCTCATCATATCATCACTAGTTGCATTGGATTACATCACAATGAAGCTGCCGCTAAGCTTTTCAAGCCTTCGTAGTTTATCTGTGAGTCACCTAGGTGTTCACCTGATAACACCAGCTGGACTTGATCGCTTATTTTCTCCTCTCTGTAATCTTGAGCAACTGCACGTCGGTTGGGCAGCGCAGACACAAGGAGAACGTGATCGCAGAACTGTCAGATATCATAGGAGATTATATAGGAAGGATCCTCATTTCGGATCCAACTATTTTGAATCCGTCTTTTACCATCTGCCAAAGCTGAAAGACTTGTCAGTACATGATTACGGACGTTGTTATGGGTTCGATTTCGATTTCTCAGTGATATTCCCAAACAACAGCTTCCCTAATCTAGAACGGCTATTTATACACTACTCAGCAATAGATATAGAAGATATTGTACGAATGGTGCCAGCACGTGTCTTTCCAAACCTGAGACATCTCGCATTTAGATCTGGAGTGATTGTGATAAATACTCACATGTATCCCACGCTAACACATGATCACAAAAAACTCGAGAGCTTCAGAGCGAGCAGTATTGCCTACACACATTGGCTGATAACTAACATACACCATGTGGCTGAGGTATCAAAGCATCTTACATCATTAGACATATCACTACCCACGCAGCAATCTGCAAACTATCAAAGAAGACAACTTGTCATATCAAATATGGAGGTGGGAACTATTCTAACAAACCTACCTGGACTCAAAATGTTTAACGTCTTTGGCCACAAGCTTGGCATTGAGTCATTCAATGAGAACTGGGAATGTTTGATGGCTATGGAGGTTCTGATACTTGGGCCAATAAAATGGAAAAACCTGACAAAGAACGATGAGAAGAAGCACTTCATCGACAATATCCGTGAGCGTTGGACTAACTTGTATAGTGTGCTGGGTGTTCTGTTTGACAACCAAGTTTACAGTCATCTGTGCAATTTGAGATATGTATGGGATTGGGATGGAGTTGAAAAGATGGCAAGATGGGATGAAAAAGTCGTAAAACTGAAATACGATAGAATCAAACAGTGGTACACAACTCCCGTGTCGAGAGGCACAAAGGAGTGGCGCAAAGCTGTTGGCTTTCAATTCCAAAATCTTCCAGAAAGCTTTCTATTCAATAATGTTCAACTAACCTAATATTGTAATATTGCAATGGTAACCAACCAATTAAGTTTCTTTAAGAACTTTGGTTTTATCGCACCTTTTTATTTTAGAAAAGGGCTAGTTCTTCTTACCAACTTTCTGGATTATTCCGCAGTTTACTATAATTATCTATTATATATGAACAGCAGTCTTGTCTATAAATTTACTGAGCTTTGAGATTTTTGCTGGACATCTCATTAAGTGCACTGACCCGATGTTTTTATAAACCTTGATAGTCTCAAAAATGTTGTATGAGATCAAAGAGGAGATGTCCATACACAATGGATTGTGAGCTGTTCAATAGTACGTAATATAGAGAGCAATAAAACTATTGAGTGTCCCGTTTTTTTCCGTCAATACAGCATCCATACATATTGGACAAATAATAAATGTTGTAGCTTTATTCAGCGGTAGAAACCTGGCCAAAATATCTGCTGACTCATCTTGATTTGTCGCAGATTTATATGCCCCCTTCCTATCCACCTGGTATACAAAAATGAAATGCTTGCGTTGTATCAGTGGCACTCCAAATTGCAGTTTATTCAGTTTAAAGAGAGCATTTTTTGATTTTTATATTGATGGAGTAATATGTGTCCAACTGAGACACAGAATGAAAGATCATAAGTTTGGCTCCCCCTTGGCCACAAAAAATGTCACTACCTATCGTGTGTAAAATTGGGTGGCCATACTACAATCAATCATCATCAATAATAATAAGAATATAGCCATGTCACAATATGACGGCCTAGGGGTGGAACTCTTAGAAATAAGGCACCAGGCTAGTCATAGAAAATTTTAAAAATACCCTCCAACGCTTTTTGGCTTATTAAGCGATGAAGCCCTTCAGTGCCTGTAATACGAACATTTTCTCTTTTAAAAGTTAAAATTACCCCATTCAGCAACATAGAACTAAGCAGTATCAGTGAATTGATAGTGATACTATTACTCTACAAATAACGCATCAAAACTACCTCTCCAACTCTTTTATGACAGTGAAAACACATTTGCTACCCCTTCAAAGTTGGAGTTGAGGATGTCTTGAAAACTGACAACCCTGGTGCCATCTATTTTTGAGTCCAACCCCTGGGTATGACAGGCATAGGACCTTGCATCTGTTCACATACCTTGAATATAGTCCGAACACCAAACAGGTTTTAGTTGCTGTAAACCTTTCAGTGCTCTGGTATCAGACTGATACACCAAACTCTCAACATAGGCAGACAACCTGCAACATCAATTACATCATATTTTATTTTTAATAAAGTGTTTACTGTGCTTAGTCTTAGTGCTTTAAAATTTGTGACTGGAAATCGCAAAAGCCCTGGTAAGAGCTAGCCTGGGCAGGCGTCTTGGGTGGGGGGACCCCCCACCTCCCACCCAAGACGCCTGCCCAGGCTAGGTAAGAGCGTTGGCTAAATTTGGAACAAACGGAAATATTTTAATGGATCCGTACGACTGCTTGCCTACCTACTACCTACCTACTATGATGGTAGTCTGGGATCTAACAATCTCTTTGAGAAAACCTTCAGATTACTTGAAAGATATATGCAAACTGGTTGAAACCGATCGGTTGGGTTTCTTTGCGAGGTGTAACAGACACTGAGCACATATCTGGCACTTGCCATGTAACTTACAAAACAAAATTGTGGGACCAAATAGGTTCGACTTGATACACAAAAAAATAATTACAGGGACATAAAATTTATCTCAATGTTTATATTATTGACAGCCTTTGGTCATGGCTTGCCTGCAAAGAAATAAGCTCTTATCTGGTCTGGTTATTTCATTGCATAGTGTGGTTATTTATCTCATAGATGTACATTATTATCCAAATTGGGAGTTGCCTTCTTTAACAACTGGTTTTCCCAGGCAAATCAGGTCATCCAATCAGAGAGCAGATTAGCTTTCTTCAATAGGCTATGTCCAGTTAGTGAGGGTATCCCATTGACCCACCCTTCATTTTAGTCCTTGCATTAAAATAGAAATAGGGCTAGCCAGTGACATACGTTTGTAACAGGGTCTAAATTCAAAATTGTACCACTCCATTTCATTTCATTTCCCACAGATGGTGCTCTCTCTCTTTCTATGATTGGGACAGTGAAACCTACTCACTACAGTACAGACATTGACTAGAAGCAAGAAGGAGACTAAACCAGGAACTAACTGAAGGGAATGAATTGCCACTGGTAGGACTAAACAAACTTCTCTGTAGAGAATAATTGGCCAGAAGTTGTGTTTGGGAGTGACTGTGAACTAGTGCTGGTTCGATATGGAAAATTGGGACTTGGGTTAGATATGGTTTGCAGGTTCGATTTCTTTGATATCGATATTTCGATATGACGAGTTACAATCACTCGATTTTCAATATCAGTGCTTCGATATTTTCTATATTTATGGTTCTCGATATAGGGTTTAGGAGCCATTGTGGTGGAAATTATCATGTAAAACTTAGCAAATAGAGAGAATAGTTTCGATAGAGGGTTTTCAATTATTCGATAGTTCGATTGATATGGTATGGACTTTTGAATCTGGCTACGATATAACGATAGTGAAAATGGCAATTGTCGATAAAATAGATTATATTGAGATTGAACCAGCACTTCTGTGAATGAGGGAGGCTTTCTGCAGGCTTTTTTGCAGGCGGCATGCTAACCTCCAACTGTTTGCATAAGGTACCAGTTGTGTCCACCACTATCAAACACCCAAACACATTATTTTCACACGTTAGGACGTCCGTCACTGATTTCTAGCTTATCTACGCTTTACCGGGTATAGTGAGCTGGAAATCCGCTTGACGCAGATCATGTTTGCCAAATTAACTTCCACTCCGCATTGCTTTCCATAAACTTACGCCACAGGCACCCCATAGTGGTTGCGAAAGGTATGTAATCAAGGCTGGTCAACTATCGAGGCCAGTCAATAGTTGACCTACAGACCTATTTGCAACCACTACGGGCAGCTTTTCATTCATTTACTCTTTATTATTATGTTTTTTATTTATTTCAGGTGAGTTTCAATGTGAGAAAATCATAAGTTCGTACAGGAGTGAGTTGACTTGCCTAACATTCAGTAGCACATACACAAAATCGGCACTAGCTGTATTAGCAGGTAAGAAAGTCCTCATCCCTGATCAATCTCATTTATATACTATCATGTCTGAATCATATAACTCTTATTTTAATCTCTGTTGCTAGAAATATAGGGACATGAAGTAAAAAAATTATTATTAAAAACTATCAAATAAGACCCTACAATGAATTATATAATAACGATACCCCCTTAATATCTCAGCATGTCCGTGAATCAAATTTGAGGATCTACCCTTCCCTATATGTGAGAGCACAACTTCAAATAAATATCGCCAGTGTAGCATAAATGGAGAGAAAACCCTAGCTAGACGCTTTGAAGTTTTATCATGAGGAAGTTAAACTTTGACTAATATTATATTAATGTGCCTGAAGACTGAAGTGTAGGCCTACCTTAATTGTGTTTGACAAAAGTTTCCCTCATTTTTTCCTTCGCAAAAAGTTACCGTTCTTGAATTCCCTGTTTATTTTGTGTTGAAAGTACTGACAGTCACAGATATAGTGGTTCAGCTTTTCCTAAATTGAAGACTTAACAAAATGTAATAATTACTGATTTGTTACAGAAGACTGATAGATTGTCGGGCCAGCCGAATAACATGTCTACAGATCACGGTCCTCCCACAAAATCCATAAAGCTTCAAGATGTCGAACTGGGCCTAAATCATGACACTCTGATCCATGTGTTTAAATTCTGCAACAAAACCACATTGAAGAGTGTGGCTCAAGTCTGTAAAACATGGAAACAAGCAGCATACACTGCCAGTCTCTGGAAGGGTTGTGTGGCTGACCTGAAAAATCGTCCAATCAGTGAGGAGACTACCTCAAACCTGCGACATCGCAATATTAAAGTGGTCAAAATCAGTCTCAACACTATAAAACCAGCGGAGCTGCAGAGGCTCTCGGAGGTCGCTCAGATCGAGGTGCTTATAATGAGGAAGGTCATAGCTACGGGTAATGTAGCTGAGCAATTTCCGGCACTGTTTGAATCACTCAAGAGCTTATCCGTTCATCACCTTCGCTTTGACTCGGAGAGTATAAGTACCCCAGGATTACAGAGGTTACTTTTGCCTCTGACCAATCTAAATCAGCTTCATATCTCATGGGAACCAAAACCGTTACGGCTGAACGGTCCACCATCTCCCCTCAGGAAATCTGTGGAAAATGATTTCAACTATTTCACTATCTTGTTTGAATCGTGTCCTCAGCTCAAGGACTTGGAGATATCAGGTATAGGTCACTTCATGAAATTTAACTTTTCTCAAATATTTCTCGGGGACAAATACCCCAAGCTGCACAGACTGGCCCTTCATGGCCAATGCGCTGAGCTGGGAGTGCTAACAGACAACATTTGTAAGCATTTTGATCAGTTGAGGCATCTGGCTATTGAAATTTTGGAATGTGATTACGACGATACTGCATACAACACTTCTCATACGCTCACTCAATTGGAGAGTTTTTCCCCAAACAGCTCTTATCATGTAGAGTGGATCGCGTCGAATATAACCAATGTACTAAATACCTCGAGACTTATTACGGCTTTGGACATGTCCTGTGCTGTACCAGGCCACCATCTAGGTGCTGATTATCCTGCAGAGAATGTCAGATGTATGTATGAAGAGCATGTCAAGCTCATCTTCACTAACCTGCCTGGTCTCAAGTTCTTTAACATCCATCGTCAGCAAGTCAGTCTGAGTGCCTTTAACATAAGTGCTGCTCACATGAGCAAACTAGAGGTGCTTGTCCTGGGATCAATGTGGTGTTTGGAAGAAGAGGAAGATCAAATGGAATTCCTCCAGAATCTGGAAAAGTGGTCTAATCTGATCAGCCTTCTCGGACTAGAGTTTGAGCCACACTGCTACGGATACTTGTATACTAGTAGTATTGAGTATGTGGATGGAAACAAATGGGGAGACGAGCGTAACTGGAATGAAGACCTGGTCAAGATGAAGTTTCATCCAGAGAGAAG
>ERZ1740062.1060-NODE-1060-length-11907-cov-11.815137_pt1 | contig 11907 bp, 13 predicted proteins | sample MGYA00581741_ERZ1740062 | MGnify/ENA primary metagenome ERZ1740062 (study PRJEB43018, sample SAMN04849747) | marine metagenome | isolation source: floating plastic debris | place: Pacific Ocean | collected 2008-09-01 | study: EMG produced TPA metagenomics...
GTCCCGAACGTCGACTCCCGGGCAGCAATTGTCCCTCGGATTGGGTGAAACGGGCCAATGAGAGGGCAAAAACGCAGAAAATTACCGAAAAACGATATCTGCATATTGAAAAACAATAAAACGTATGCTAGATAATCTTTGTCAGAGAGACTCCAAAAGGGGCCTCTGATCCCGGCAGACCCGGGCCATATAATAAAGGACTAAAACTATGCAAGCGACTTCCTCCCAAGTCACCACCAGCGTCAGCGCCCCAACCTATTTCGACATTGAAGGCTTCGAAGACGAGCCGGGCGTTTACATCCTCCCAGCGCTTCAGCGCGATGCGAAAGCGTCCGGCCGTGACCATTTGCTGGTCGGTCGACGCCGCCGCAGTAAACGCCGCCTGGCACGATAATCGTTCCAGCCCGGCTCTGCTTGATCGCCCCGTCCATTGGATGGGGCGATTTCAGTTGGGGGGTTAAAGGTTCAGCACATCCTTGGGCTTGATAAAGTTCCGCAAACGAAAGTGCGCGGGCACAAATGCCCCATCTTCATCAGCCTCAAACAGCACCGCTGCACCGGTGGGCAGTTTGGACGCGATGCGAATGGCGGCCTGATGGTCGTGACTGCCCGCCGCCCGCAAAAGACTAAGCGACAGATCATGCAGGCCCGGATTATGACTGATAATGATCAGTGTTCGCGCGCCATCATGGTCGGCAATCAAGTCTGATACGCCGCGTTCGCCCGCAAGATAGAGGTCTTCCTCCAGGATCATTTCGCAATTTTCGAAAACCGCGCTGAGATGCACCCAGGTTTCGCGGGTTCGCCGCGCCGTCGAAACCACGGCCCGTTCCGGCACCCAGCCTTCTGTCTTCAGCGCCACGGCCATGGCAGCGGCGGCTTCATGACCGATCGGCGTAAGCGCCCGTGCATGATCATCAACGCCTTCCGTCCACGGTTCGGTCTTCGCGTGGCGCATTAAAATCAGACGCTGCATCGATGCTCCTCAAGAATGGTGCAGGAAAACTAAACCTGCGAGTCAGGCTTTCCCCGTTGGAACGCTTCATCATAGGCCTCATTTTCAGTGCAGAAATCAAGCCAATTCACAAGGAGATGTCAGATGAGCCTTCTGCTCGGCGACACTGCCCCCGACTTCGAAGCCGATACGACACAAGGCCGGATCCGATTCCATGACTGGATCGGGGATGATTGGGTTGTGTTCTTCTCGCATCCGGCGGATTTCACACCGGTCTGCACCACGGAACTCGGCTATACCGCAAAACTCAAGGACAAGCTGGCCGAGCGGGGCGCCAAGGCCCTGGTCATTTCTGTCGATACTGTCGAGCAGCACAATAAGTGGATCGAGGATATCGAGGATACGCAGAATGCCACGGTCAATTTCCCGATCATTGGTGATCCGGAAAAGACGGTCGCGACGCTATACAATATGATCCACCCGAATGCCGATGCCAAAGTCACGGTGCGCGCCGTCTATGTCATCGACAATAATAAGAAGATCCGCGCGTCCATCATCTATCCGCCATCCGCGGGGCGGAATTTTGATGAAATTCTGCGTCTGATCGATAGTTTGCAGCTGACCGACACGCAGAAAGTTGCAACGCCGGTCAACTGGCAGGATGGCGAGGACGTGATCATCGTCCCGAGTGTCACCAATGAGGAAGCCGATAAGCTGTTCCCGAAAGGTTATACCGAGATCCGCCCTTATCTGCGGACAACACCGCAACCGAACAAGTAATCGGCTGACCGCCGATCACCTATTCTGAAATGAGGCAGCGGTATCCGCCGCTGCCATTATGGGCGACAATGATCTTGGTGTCGTCTTTCACCCGCATCGCGGTTCCGCCGCACGAGTCCCGCTTGCCCTTGCAGATGCCGCTGCCATCCGCAATCAAGGTGACACGGCATTGATTTTTGCCTTGCCCGGAACAGCCGAAGGTTCGCGACTTGCCAGCCGGCACGGACTTGGTTTTCTCCTCGATCAGGCAAGCGCTATCTTTCCCGGTATAGATATACAAGCTGACCTTTTTATCGATATCGTTTTCAAGCGTGAATCGACTGCTGGCGTCGGCGAAAGGTGCAAGAAACAGGCTGGCGCCCAGAAAAAGCGAGCAAAAAGAAACTGAATACTTCATATATTAACCTCCGAATACAGTATTTAGGTCATATAAAGCAATTTAAAAATTAACTTGTGGTTGAATTTATCTCCGAAAAGCCGGAATTATAGTTTCAAGAACTTTGCTGCAGCCATTGTCTTGCCTGACGACGGGTAAGCGCTGTTTGTGATGGAAAAAGCGTCAGAAGGTGCGATTCACAGCGTGAAACCGGCGCGGCAATTGACTTGAATTCCCACGCAAAGTGTCTGGAAGACGTGCGGCAACCTGGGGGCTGAATACTCGCGAATGCTCGACCCATCGACCACGCCAAGAGATCTGCGCGAAGAGCAGGGGGCCGCACCGCTGCGGATTGCGATTCTCTCTTACCGCTCTGACCCGAAGGTGGGGGGTCAGGGCGTTTATGTTGACTACCTGTCCCAGGCGCTCGCCAAGGCCGGCGCTCTGGTCGATGTGATTTCCGGGCCGCCTTATCCGCAATTGTCCAAGCAAGTGCGTCTGGTGAAACTGCCATCGCTGGATCTCTATGCGCAGCCAAATTTTGGTCACTATGCCTTGCGCCCGCATCACTTGCTCAGCCCGACGGATACGTATGAGTATTTTGGCCATCTGTCCGGCAAATTTGTCGAGCCATACACATTTGGCCAACGGGCCTATGCCTATCTGAAACAGGCCCGCCACAACTATGATGTCGTGCTCGACAATCAGACCCTGGCCTCTGGCATTCTCCGGATTGATACAAAGCTGAACCTACCGCTGACGACCATGATCCATCATCCGATCACGCGGGACCGGACTCTGGCACTCGAAGCGGCGCAAGGCTGGAAGCGCCGATGGTTGGTCAAACGCTGGTACGCCTTCCATCACATGCAGGTCCGCACAGCGCGCAAATTGCAAATGATCACCTGTCCGTCGGAACATGCAAAGACTGATATTGTCTCCGAATTTGGCATTGACCCGGATCGCATATTTCCCATTCCGCTGGGCATTGACCAGTCGACCTTTCGACCAGATGCAGAGATACCGCGCGCCGCAAAACGGATCATTACAACCGCGAGCGCTGACACGCCGTTAAAAGGCCTGCACGTGCTGCTGGAGGCGTATCATCAGCTTCGACAAACCCATCCAGATGCCGAACTCGTGGTGATTGGAAAACTCCGCAAAGGCCGAGCACGCGAGACGTTGAAATCGCTTGGCCTGGAAGCGCATGTTGAGTTCAAGAGCGATCTCACCCGCGAGGCGCTGGCCCGCGAGTTCCAAACCGCAACCGTCGCTGTCACCCCATCATTCTATGAGGGCTTTGGGCTTCCTGCCGCCGAAGCCATGAGTTGCGCCACGCCTGTTATTGTCACTGATGGAGGGGCCTTGCCGGAAGTTGCGGGGGAGGCCGGGATCATCGTCCCGAAGGGCGATTCAGACGCTCTGGCGCGAGAAATTTCGAATTTGCTGGCATCGCCAGATCGGCAAGCAGCCCTCGGCGCCGCATGTCTCGCGCGCGCCCAGCAGCATTTCAATTGGGACAGCATCGCGCCGAAATATCTCGCTTTCTTCGAAAACGCGATGGCGGCGCAATGCTAACCGCGCGATTCAAGCATTTGGGACTGTCAGCCGGCGACCGCGTGCTTGACCTCGGATGCGGTGAAGGCCGCCATGTCCATGGTCTCTATTTATTGGGCAAGCTGGACATTGTTGGGGTCGACCTCAATGAGGAGTCCCTGAAAAAAGCGGCAGAGGGGCTCGACACGCTGCCAAAGCCCACCGACGACCAAAAGGGAAAGGTCACGTTTGAAACGGGCGACGCCACCGCCTTGCAATTTGAGGATAACAGTTTCGATGCGATTATCTGTTCCGAGGTGTTGGAACACTTGCCGGACTATCACGGCGCCCTTGCTGAAATGCGGCGCGTCTTGAAACCCGATGGAAAGCTATGTGTTTCGGTGCCACATGCCTGGCCGGAACGAATTTGCTGGCAATTGGCCCCACCGCCGAACGGTTACGCGTTTGAGCCCGGCGGACATATCCGGATTTTTGATGAAGTTGATCTGAAAGTCTCTGTCGAATCGCACGGCTTCAACCTGATCAGGCGCCACCATGCACACGGCATTCATGTTCCATACTGGTGGTTGAAATGCGCTTTCTGGGACCGCGAGGAAGACCATGCCTGGGTCAAGGCCTATCACCGGTTCCTGGTCTGGGATTTGATGAAAAAGCCATGGCTGACCCGGGGCCTGGATACCGTGATTTCTCCCTTTATGGGAAAGAGCCTGGTGCTGTACTTTGATGGAGCATCGACGCCGTAATGGATGGCTTGTTCAACACCGTCGAATCCACCCGAATCGCGCGCCACTTGCGGCCGGCTGTCGACCGAATCCTCGAGATTCAGACCGATGCCGGCGCCATTGCCTGGTTTGAGAATGGGGCCTGGGATCCGTGGAACCATGTTGAAAGCGCAATGGCCCTGTGCGCGGCCGGTGAGCTGACCGCGGCAGCGCGCGCATATGACTATCTGGCGACGCATCAGCTCGCAGATGGTGCCTGGTTCGGCGAGTATGGGAATGCGCTGCCCATGGTCGACCGGCTCTATATCAGCCGTGATAAAGCTCCGGCCGTGCGCGACACCAATTTCTGCGCCTATCCCGCGGTTGGTGTTTTTCACTATCTTGAGCAAACCGGCGACATTGAACAAGTACAGACCTGGTGGCCTATGGTCACGCGCGCCCTCGATTTTGTGCTGACCCTGCAGCGGCCAGATGGCACGATCTCATGGGCGCTGGAAGCCTGGGGCAGTGCGGAAGATGATGCGCTGCTCGCGGGCAATGCTTCAATCCTGAAAAGCCTCGCCTGCGGTATCCGCCTGGCCATTGCGCTTGGACAACCATCCGAGCATTGGCGACAGGGGTATGAGGCCTTGCGCACAGCCCTGCGATCCGGACCGCTTCTGTTTGATCGACGCGGGCAGGGTGCGCGATTTGCGATGGACTGGTATTATCCGGTCCTGTCCGGTGCGTTAGAGCCTGTGCGAGCGCGCGACCACATTTCCGCACGCTGGGACATGTTTGTGCCAGACGAGCGCGGCTGTCTGTGCGTTCAGGATCAGCCCTGGATTACAGCGGCGGAAACCGCAGAACTGGTCCTGGCCCTTGTCGCCATAAATGAAATGGAGCAGGCTGAAGCGCTGTTCAGCACCTTGCTGGACCTGCGCGATGAAGGCGGCGCGTTCTGGATGGGATTGCAGACCGAGGAAGAAATTTACTGGCCGCAAGAACAGCCAAGCTGGACTCAGGCTGCTATCATTCTGGCAGCCGATGCGCTGGACAATACCAGCGCGGCCAGCCGCATACTTACCAGACCTCTGCTCTAGAGCCGCCGCAAGATTCGCAGACTGGCTACAGCCTGTTCTTCGACAAACAGATCAGAAGCCAGCGCTCTCTGATAGATTTCGTAGGGCGGTCGTCCGCCATCTTTCGGGTCAGGAAAGACGTCATGAATGGCAACAATACCATTCGGCATGACATGCGGCAGCCAGCCGCGATAATCATTCAGCGCATGTTCCATTGTATGGCCGCCATCAATGAACAGAAAGCTGATCGGCGTCCGCCACCGGGTCGCGATATCGATCGACTTGCCTACAATCGGGATCACGGCACCTTCCAGTCCGGCTTTCCGCATTGTGGTGCGAAAGAAAGGCAAAGTGTCGACCGCCTGTGCCGCCTCGTCCCAGACCGTGTCGTCAAAATACGCCCAGCCCGGCTGGTTTTCTTCAGAGCCGCGATGATGGTCGATCGAGAACAGGATCTCGCCAGCCGCCGCGCAGGCGGTGCCAATATATAGCGCTGACTTTCCGCAATAACCGCCAATCTCGACGCACGGACCATGGGCGGCTTGCTGCATTGCAACTGCGTGCAAGGCCGCGCCTTCTTCGGGCGCAAGGAATCCTTTGACGGTTTCTGGATCCAATGGAAGCTTCAAAGACATCATTCCCTGACAGACATGCGAAACCCTAAATCCGGTTTTCGCGATTGCGTCCAGCCATGAGCGTCTTCAAATTGCAGCAAAAACGCGTTGCCTATTGATGATTCCACCAGGCCACGTCGGAATAGGCCCGCAAATCCAGTTCGTGCGTCCAGGCTGAACGATGCTGGGTGGCGACGTGATAATAGGTCTCAGCCATCTCGACCGGCAGGAGAAGGCCATCTTCGGCGCCCCGGGTTTCGCGCAATTTCTGGAACAGATCCGGCCCTAGTATTTTGCCGAGCGTATCCGGCGCATCCACCGCGCCATCAACGAGAATATGCGTCACGTGAATGCCCTTGGAGGCATATTGCGCGTTCAGGGTCTGACACAGCATGCGACGTCCCCCCATCGCGGCAGCGTGCGAGTGCTGACCTCGATTGCCACGAACCGCCGCTGTGGCCGAAGTGACAATGATCTTGCCACTGCCGCGCTCTTCCATCAGGGGGCACACGGTCTTGGCCAGGCGAAACAGGCCGAACGTTCCCAGGCGCCAGCCCATTTCAAAGGCCTTGTAACTCGTATCCTCCAGCGGGCGATCCCCAATTTGCGCGCCAAGATTGTAGATCACGACTTCAATCGGTCCGATATTCTGCTCGACATGGGTGACCGCATCCTCGATCGCATTGTCATCAATGGCGTTGAGCAGCAGGCCCGTGGCCTCGCCGCCGGCAGACTTGATGCCATCGACCAGGCGGTCCAGCCCTTCCTTGTCGCTGCGCCGACACAGAACCGCGTGATAGCCCTCGCTGGCGAATTTTGTGCCGACCGTGCCGCCAATTCCGGCGCCTGCACCAATCACTAGACATACGGGTTTCATTCTCAGGCCTCCTTGAGTTCTTTTTTGGAACTATGAGGGGGGAGACCCGTCAGCGTCAACAGGAAAGCGGTGAAGCGAGGCGCCACAAAAACTAAACGGATCAGTACAGCTTAACCTCGCCATTGAGCGCTTTCTCGAGATGCGCCTGGCGGTCCAGAATTTCCTGCCTGGCCGGACAGCGGCGGCAGCGTTTCAAAATCCCGTTGATCTTGTTCAATTGTCTTTCGGCCGTTTTTTGATCGCCGTCCAACAGAGCCATGAGCGCCAGCTTATAGTGCGCGTCATACAGGATCTTGCTCAGAACAGTCGCCTTTTTAAAGCTTTGTCGGGCTTCCTCTGGCTTGCCCAGCTGAATTTGCGACAGTCCCGCCATATAGACTTGGAATCCGCGATGGGCGCAGGTCCGCTTGACGGGTTGCGCGATATTACCCGGCGCATTGCTGGCGCCATTGGGTTGCGCCGGGTTGATATCGGTTCGGAAACTGCTCGACCGGGCGCTGTCGATTGCGGCAGACAGATTGCGTTCCCGGCGATGAGCGCATCGCGCATTATCAAGAAACCCGACTTCTGCTTCGGCATATTCGCCAGCTCGAAAAGCTGCCATGGCTTCATCATTCTGCACACCCGTCACGACGACGGAGTCGAGGACGCGTTCATCGTCTTCTGCAGAGTCTTCCTGAGCGTGCACCACGAAAACGGTGCTGAGGCCGATAAGTACAATCGCTGCGAGGACGAGTTTGAGTCTCATCCGGATCATTCCAATACCTTGTCGCTGCCACGATTTGTTATAATATGGCATAAGCAATAAGGCTCGGCAAGACTAGACCTTTCGACTTGGAGTCTCTTCTGGTCAGGCCTTACTGGCTTGCCGCGCAATCAGCGCTTCGACGAAATTGATATGGCTGCGCAGGTGGTATAATTCATCATTGTAGGAGACTGGCACTTCGACTTGTCCGACCTCGTGCTGCAAGGACTGAATATCGGTCAGGACCTGTTGTCGTGTCGCATCATCTGCCGCGTCGAAACCGCGCCGTTCCAATTCATGCAGGTCATTGTACCAGACATAGATCTTGCGCCGAATACGCCAGCGATAGACCGGGGGCGCCATCTGTACCAACGGGATGAGCAAAGCGGCCAGGGGAATCAGAAAGACCCAGGCCCGTTCCAGAAAGTTCGCCCACCCGAATGAGAAATAGCGCCGCAGGAAAGTCGGCCCATTGCGATAGAAACGCCGCGCTTCTTCTGAAAGAGGCAGATCCGTGCGCGTTTCGTCCGGGAAAGTCTTGGCGCGGTTGAGGATCGATCCGCCACTGTGAATGGTCTCTGCAGCCTCCAGCAGGACAGATTGCAGGGCTGGATGCAGATCCTCATCGACCCCCAACTGCGCAATCGCGGAGATCAGCTCGACATCGCCAGCCGGTATGTCGCGGTCCATGTCAACCACGCCATCATACAGGATGAGGGGTGCCAGCGCATCATCCCGCATCGACAGGCCGTTGGCCCGGCGCATGCCGATCAGGCGGACCTCAGGCGCATTCAGCAGGCGCTGCACATAGCTGGTTTCGACACTGGCTGTGAAGACGGCTGCTTCCACGTCACCGGCGAGCAGGGCATCGGCCGCAGCGTTGCCGGACAGGGGCACAATGTCCAGCCAGTCGCCGCCCCATTCGGCTTGTAATCGTTCCGTCATCGCACGCGTGCCGGACCCCATGCTTCCGCCAGCGATTCTGACGGATTCCAGGTCGCCGAAATCAGACGTTAACCGCGAGAACTGATCCGAGCGCGAGAAGATCCAGAACGGTTCGGCGAACATGCCGCCTAATGATCTGAGATTTTCCTGGGACTCAGCACTCGCAAGCCCGCCCTGTAACAGCGCGACATCCGCTTCATCCGCGTTGAGCAATCGGTAATTCTCAACCGTTCCGGCCGTTTCCAGGACTTCAACCTCAATCCCATGCACGGCAAGCGCGTCGGCATATTGCTGTGCAAGCGCGTAATAGCGACCATCCTGCCCGCCAGCAGCAAACCGCAACTCCATTGGCGGAGGCGGCGCGACAAAGCGCATGGTGATGATTAACAAGATGAGGATTACGGCCGCCAATGGGCCATAGACTTTCAGCGCATCCTTCATGGATTATCCCTCTACCCGGCGCCTTCTGGCGCGTGTTTTGCAGTCATAGGTGAAGCTTATGGCATAGATTGACACGATTTGAGTCGTTTTCATGAAATCCTTCCCCTATATTATGTCCAACTGACTCTTCTAACGTCTGGAATGATCGATGAATATGCGAAATCTCGCGGTTTGGGGTCTCATCGCAGTACTCCTCCTTGGCCTTCTGGCCGTCATGCAAAGCAATCCGTCGCAAGCGGGGGCTCAGAAAGTTGATATTTCTGAAGTCTATGAACTGGCCGAAAGCCAGCAATTGCGCGAAGTGATCATCACGCCGACCAAAGTGACGGCGGTGACCACCAATAATGAACGCATCTTCGCTCAGAAAAGCCAGGACCTCGGCGCCTTGCGCGAGCGGATGATTGAACTCGACGTCCCGTCTGTGGTTGATGATCCGGATACCGGTTTCAATCTCGGCGATCTGATCATGGGTCTGTTGCCCATCATCTTCATCGTCGCCATCCTGTTTTTCTTCATGCGCCAGATGCAAGCCGGCGGTGGCGGCCGCGGTGCGATGAGTTTTGGCAAGTCGAGAGCCCGCCTTCTGACTGAAAAGCAGGGCCGCGTCACGTTTGACGATGTGGCCGGCGTTGATGAAGCCAAGGAAGAGCTCGAAGAAGTCGTCGACTTCCTGAAAGACCCTGCGAAATTCCAGCGCCTTGGCGGCAAGATCCCCAAAGGCGCACTTCTCGTTGGCCCACCCGGAACCGGTAAGACCCTGCTCGCGCGCGCCATTGCGGGCGAGGCGGGCGTACCCTTCTTTACGATTTCAGGCTCGGATTTTGTCGAAATGTTTGTTGGCGTTGGCGCCAGCCGTGTCCGCGACATGTTTGAGCAAGCCAAACGGAATGCGCCTTGTATCATCTTTATTGACGAGATTGATGCAGTCGGTCGCTCGCGCGGCGCTGGCCTCGGCGGCGGCAATGACGAACGCGAACAGACCCTCAACCAATTGCTGGTCGAGATGGACGGGTTCGAAGCCAATGATGGCATTATCATTGTTGCAGCCACCAACCGCCCGGATGTTCTGGACCCGGCTCTGTTGCGTCCCGGTCGATTCGATCGACAAGTGACGGTTGGCAATCCTGACGTCATCGGACGTGAGAAAATCCTGAAAGTGCACATGCGCAATGTGCCTCTGGCGAAAGATGTCGAAGCCAAGATCATTGCCCGCGGCACGCCTGGTTTCTCTGGCGCCGACCTCGCCAATCTTGTGAACGAGGCGGCTCTGCTGGCAGCACGCCGCGGCAAACGGGTCGTGGCGATGGCCGAGTTTGAAGACGCCAAGGACAAGGTTCTGATGGGGCCGGAGCGGCGCTCCATGGTCATGAGTCAGGACGAGAAAGAGCTCACCGCCTGGCATGAGGCCGGACACGCGATTGTGGCTCTGAAAGTGCCCAAGGCCGATCCGGTTCACAAAGCGACCATCATTCCGCGTGGCCGGGCCCTCGGCATGGTGATGCAGTTGCCGGAAGACGATAAATTGTCGATGAGTCGCATCGAGATGACCTCTCGCCTGGCGATCATCATGGGCGGCCGTGTGGCTGAAGAAGAGAAGTTTGGCGACGAAGCCGTCACCGCGGGCGCTGCGTCGGATATTCAGCAAGCAACCCGTCTGGCGCGCGCCATGGTGACGCGCTGGGGTCTTTCAGATGAGATTGGTCCAGTCGATTATGGCGAAGACCAAGGCCAGGTCTTCCTTGGCCAGCAGCTGGTGCAATCGTCTTCCGTATCGGAAGATACGTCGAAGAAGATCGAGGAAGAGGTGCGCAAGCTGATCCAGAAAGGCATGGATGATGCCCGCGAGATCATGGTCAAGTTCCGTGATCAATGGTCTGCTCTGGCCGAAGCCCTGCTGGAATATGAGACGCTGACGGGCGACGAGATTCGCGCCCTGATCAATGAAGGTAAACTGCCGGAACGCCCGGATGAGCCTGACGAGCCGCCACGCCCGAATGCCGCTGTGCCGGTGATCGGCAAGCGCCGCAAGGATAAAGGCGGTGACTTTGGCGGCGAGCCGGAGCCAGCCTGATCCATGGCAATGACACGCGAAACTCTGGAAGGCTTCCTCACCGAAGCCTTCCCGGAAGCTGAGATCACATTGACGGATTTGGCGGGCGACAATGATCATTGGCAGGCAGAGATTGTCTCAGAGCAGTTTCGCGGCAAGACCCGCGTGGCACAGCATCAAATGGTCTATGCGGCCTTGAAAGGGACAATGGGTGGAGAGCTGCACGCGTTGGCCCTCAAGACCCGGGCGCCTGGCTGAGTTTAAAAACAATCGACGCCTTAAAGACTCAGCCTATGCTGAGCCTCGATGAGTCGACAATTACATAAAACCATTTTTGACGGCATGCCGAATGCGGCGATGATTCTGGATGCGCAGCTGAATTTCGTGGATGCCAATCAGGCTTATTGCCAGGCGGTGCAACGTGACCGCGCAGAGATGATCGGGAAATACGTCTTTGACGTCTTTCCGGATACCCCGGAACGGATCGCGCCCGTCATGGACGCGTTTCAAAAGACCTTGGCGGGCGAAGCCGTGCAGCTGGATGCGCAACCCTTCAAGCTTGAATTGCCGGATGGGACGATTGAAGATCGGATCTGGCAGGTGTCGCAATTTCCTATTCGCTGTGAAAAAGGTCATGTTGAATTTGTGGTGCAACGGGCCGAAGACATTACCGAGCGCGAGGAGTTACGGAAACAACGCGACCTGGTCACCGCCGAACTGAACCACCGTGTCCGCAATACACTCGCCGTGGTGCAATCCATGGCCGAACAGACCGGGCTTGTCT